>Ga0081455_10000371_pt1 | contig 59407 bp, 53 predicted proteins | sample TabmetS3T2R1_FD_70207 | JGI IMG/M metagenome (GOLD analysis project Ga0081455, IMG submission 70207) | Tabebuia heterophylla rhizosphere microbial communities from the University of Puerto Rico - S3T2R1 | ecosystem: Host-associated > Plants > Roots > Rhizosphere ...
CCATCAAGGGCACTTTGGCATTGCCGCACGCCTATGGACGCTTGCAATTTGGCGCCGACCTCGACTTGCATTTCCGCACCTTGATCGGCACCGGCTGTAATCCCAACGTGGCCGCCGTGGTGGTGATTGGCATCGAAGATGGCTGGACCAAACGCGTCGTCGATGGCATCGCCGTGAGCGGCAAGCCAGTGGTGGGCTTCGGCATCGAGGGGCATGGGGATATCGCCACCATCGCCAAGGCCTCCCACAAGGCCAAGGAGTTCTTGCAATGGGCCTCGGAGCTCGAGCGGGAGGAGTGTGAGATCGACGAGCTGTGGGTGTCGACCAAATGCGGCGAAAGCGATACCACCACCGGGCTCGCCTCCTGCCCGACCGTGGGCAACATGTATGACAAGCTGATCCCGAAGGGAATTTACGGCTGTTTCGGGGAGACCTCCGAGATCACCGGCGCCGAACATATCGCCCGCAATCGTGCGGCGAACGCCAAAGTTGGCGACAAATGGATGAAGACCTTCCAGGCCTATCAGGCGGAGGTAATCGAAGCCCACAAGGTGGACGATTTGTCCGAAAGCCAGCCGACCAAGGGCAATATCGCCGGGGGCCTCACCACCATCGAGGAGAAGGCGCTGGGCAATCTCGAAAAGATCGGCCGCAAGTGCAGATATGTGGACGTGCTGGAGCCCGCCGCAACGCCGGGCGCGGGTCCGGGTCTTTACTACATGGACACGTCTTCGGCCGCCGCTGAATGCGTGACCTTGATGGCTGCCGGCGGCTACGTTGTGCACACCTTTCCGACGGGGCAGGGCAACATCATCGGTAACCCGATCGTGCCGGTGATCAAGCTTAGTGGCAATCCGAAAACCGTGCGCACCATGCCCGAGCACATCGATTTGGATGTCTCCGGTATTCTGCGGCGGGAGCTCACCCTCGACACCGCCGGCGATGCCCTGATCGACATGGTCGTGCGCACGGCTAATGGTCGATTGACCGCTGCCGAGGCGCTCGGGCATCGCGAATTCGTCATGACAAAGCTGTACCGCAGCGCCTGAAGCGCGCCTCGCCAATCTCCGCGCGGGCGCGGCGCCCCGGCGTTGTCTCTGGCCGCACCGGCGCGGCTGACCGTGCCCGTCTCAGGCGCGCCGCAGCGCATAGGCCGGATGCCAGTGGCCCGGGTCGATGTGCGTAAAGACGCCGGTCTTCATACCTGCCAGGGTGCAGGCCATCTGGCGCCGCAAATAGGGGATGTGGCCCAGTGCTGGGAAGACGAGGTCGCGCAGGGGTGCGGCCCAGCGACTATCCGATTGGAAGAAGGGGGTGAGCCAACGGCTCGCCAAGGCATAGAAGTTGCCGTGCCGGCGGCGCGCCGCGCGGTAAGCATCAAGCGCCGCCTCCAGTGAGGAGGCCTCGCACAGGCACTCCGCCAGGGTTGCCGCATCGATGAGGGCGAGATTGGCCCCTTGTCCCAGTTGCGGGCTAAGCGCCCGGCCCGCATCGCCGATTGAAACGATACCTGGCCCGCGACGCCGGCCCAAGGCAATGTCGGCATAGCTGGCAAAGGTCATCGCATCGAGCGAATTGAGCTGTGCCAGGAACGGCGTGGCTTCGGGACACACCGCCAGGAGCCGAACTTTCCACGCCTCAAGCCCGGCCGCCCGCCAGGCGGGATGATCCCTGACCCGCAGGCTCCAAAACAGCGCCACCAACCGCCGCGCATCGCCCGGCGTGCGGCCGATGGGCAAGAGGCCGACCATGCTGTGACAACCATCGTAGCGCTGTAGGAGCCGATCCGTGTGCGGCCAGTCGGCGGGTTGCAATAGGCTTCCCCAGACCGCGCCATAAGCGTAGGGCTGCTCGCGAACGAGGCAGGCAGCCTCCGCGCGCAATGGCGAGCGGACACCGGTCGCGTCGATGAGAAGGTCGAAGACGCCGTGCTCGTGGTTTTGCCGATCTACGAGAATGCGGCCCTCGGCCGTTGTGCGGCTGGCGGCGATCTCGGTTGCCGTCGTGAGCCCAATGCCGAGCCGCACGACTTCGGCATGGAGCACGGAAAATAGCGCGCCGCGATGCATGCCGAGACCGAAGACGCCCGTGCCCAGTTCGCGGTAGCTGAGGTCCAAAATCGGCCGGCCCGCGCGGGTCGTCCCATAAATAGTGTGGATGGGTTGGCCGTAGCCGAGGGCGGCCTGATCGAGCCCCAATTGGGCAAGACAGGCAAGGCCGGTCGGCTGCAGCAGTAAGCCGGCACCCACAGGCTTGGGCTGATCGAAGCGCTCGAAGAGGTGCACGCGGTGGCCGGCACGGGCGAGGAAGGCGCCCGCGGCCAATCCGGCGGTTCCCGCGCCAGCAATGGCAATCCTGATCGGCCGCATCCCCCGCCTTGCCTCCGAGCACAGGGTCCCGGCGGCGCCGGGCGACCTTGCAAACTCAGTACACCCGGGGCTTGGGCGGGAAATAGTTCACTTCGTTGGTCAAGGTATAGGTGTGGACGGGGCGGTAGTCGATGCGCACGCTTTGCGTTCGATCATCCGCCCAAGTCAATGTGTGCTTCATCCAGTTCTCGTCATCCCGCTCGGGATAGTCCTCGCGCGCATGACCGCCGCGGCTTTCGGTGCGGTTCGCGGCGGCGGCCACGGTGACGGCGGCCTGCACGATCAAATTGTCGAATTCCAAGGTTTCCACCAAATCGGAATTCCAAATCAGCGAACGGTCCGAGACACGAATATCGCTGACGCCCTTCCAGACATCGGTGATCTTCGCCAGACCTTCCTTGAGCACGGGCCCGTCGCGGAACACCGAGCAGTTCATCTGCATGATGCGTTGCATTTTCAGGCGCAACGCGGCGGTCGGCGTGCCGCCATTGGCGTGCCGAAAGCGATCGAGCCGCGCAAGGGCCAGTTCGCCGGCGTCGCTTGGAAGATCAGGGTGCGCCCCGCCGGGCTCGACGGTCTTGGCGCACTGTAGGCCCGCCGCGCGACCAAACACCACGAGATCGATGAGCGAATTGCTGCCCAGGCGGTTGGCGCCGTGCACGGAGACACAGGCGGCCTCGCCGAGCGCCATCAGGCCAGGCACCACATAGTCGGGATTGCCGCCTTTCAGCGTCAGCGTTTCGCCGTGATAGTTGGTGGGAATGCCCCCCATGTTGTAGTGCACCGTCGGCAGCACGGGGATCGGCTCGCGACGCAGGTCGACGCCGGCGAAGACCTTGGCGCTTTCGGTGATGCCGGGCAGCCGTTCGTGCAAGATCTTGGGATCCAAATGATCCAAGTGCAGGAAGATGTGGTCTTTGTCCGGCCCCACACCGCGGCCTTCGCGGATCTCGATGGTCATGGCGCGGGAGACGACGTCGCGGGATGCCAGGTCCTTCACGTGCGGAGCATACCGTTCCATGAAGCGTTCGCCGTTGGCGTTGGTGAGGTAGCCACCTTCGCCGCGCGCGCCTTCGGTGATCAGCACGCCGGCGCCGTAGACCCCGGTCGGGTGGAACTGGACGAACTCCATGTCTTCCAGCGGCAGCCCGGCGCGCAGCACCATGGCATTGCCGTCGCCGGTACAGGTATGCGCCGACGTGCAGGTGAAATAGGCGCGGCCGTAGCCACCGGTGGCCAGGATGGTCTTTTTGGCGCGGAAGCGGTGCAGCGTGCCGTCGTCAAGCTTGAGTGCGATGACCCCACGGCAGCCGCCGTCCTGGTCCATGATGAGATCAATGGCAAAATACTCGACGAAAAACTCGGCCGCATGGCGCAGCGCCTGTCCGTACAGGGTGTGCAGCATGGCATGCCCCGTGCGGTCGGCGGCCGCGGCTGTGCGCTGGGCCGGCGGGCCTTCGCCGTATTGTGTCGTCATGCCGCCGAACGGGCGTTGATAGATGCGGCCATCCTCGGTGCGGCTGAAGGGGACGCCATAGTGTTCCAATTCGTAAACGGCTTCCGGCGCATTGCGGCACAGGTACTCAATCGCATCCTGATCGCCCAGCCAATCTGCGCCCTTGACGGTGTCGTACATGTGCCAGCGCCAATCATCGGGGCCCATGTTGCCCAAGGCAGCGGCGACGCCGCCCTGCGCGGCGACCGTGTGCGAGCGCGTCGGGAACACCTTGGTAATGCAGGCGGTCTTGAGACCCGCCACGGCGCAGCCGAGCGTTGCCCTAAGGCCAGCACCCCCGGCGCCGACGATGACAACGTCATAGACGTGATCGGTCAGCGGGTAGGCTTTGCCGTTGAGCGCCGGCTTGGCGACACCGTTGCCTTTTTCGTAAGTTTTCTCGGGCATCGCTCAGGCTCCGAAACTCAGCTTCAGCACCGCATAGGCACAGACGAGCCCGACCAGTGCCGCGAAAAACGTATTGAGCAACAGGGCCGCGACCTTGTAGCCCTCCGCGTGGACGTAGTCTTCGATGATGTTCTGCATGCCAAGCCGCATATGGATCACGCCGGAAAGGATCAGCAAGAGCAGCGGGATGGCGTTCTGCGGCCGCGCCAGCGTGCCTTTCACGGTAGGATAATCCGCCCCGGCAAGGCGCACGATGAGAAAAATCGCGAACACTATCAAAATGAAGTTGGCAACCGCGGTCAGGCGCTGTTTCCAGAAGTGCTCGGTGCCGCCCTTGGCCGAACCAAGGCCGCGGACGCGGGCGAGCGGCGTGCGGTAGCCCGGCATCCCTACAGCTCTCCTCTCAGGCTGAGGCCGACTATCCATAAGGCCAATGTCAAGAGGACCGAGCCGATGATGGTGAGCCAGGAGAGCGCATTCACTTGGGCAATGCTGAAGCCGCGGCCGGTGTCCCAAACCAGATGGCGCAAGCCACCCAGCATGTGATGCAGCAGGACCCAGGTGTAGCCGAACAGCACTAGCCTCCCGAGCGGGTGGGCAAACAAGGCGTTGATGCGCGCAAATTGGGCTTCCCCGCTCGCGGCCGCAATCAGCCAGGCGGCGAGCAAGAGCGTGCCAAGGTAAAGCGCCACCCCTGTCATCCGGTGCAGGATCGACATCACCATATTTATCAGCGGTCGATACACCGATAGGTGCGGCGATAGGGGGCGTGAGGCGCTCTCGCTGGTTTCGGCCATGCCTGTGATCACTCCCGCAAAGCTGCAGCACAGAACCGGCTTTTAGCCTGCGGCAGCTGGGGCGGCAATCTGCCCTTACATCACATGGGCCGCCGCGCCAGCGAAAGCAATGCGCGCAGGGCTGGTATACCAGGGCCGGGGCTACGGCCGGGACCTTAGCGCGGCAGGATCTGCCACAGATCGAGGTCGAGGACCACGCCCTCGGCATCCTTACCCTCTGGCGTCTGCCGCGGAAAACCGGCTGCGCTTTGGTTCTTCACCGCAACGAGGCGCGTGCGCAGGGCGCCGACATCATGGCGCAGGGGCAGTTCGGCGGCTGCCAAAACCTCCGACCAGGCATAGAGGGTATCGCCCGCAAAGGTCGGCGCCACGTGCCGGCCGCCGTTGATGGCCGCGATATGGAAGGCGTTGGCCAGGCCGTTGAAGGACAGCGCCCGGGCGAGCGACAGCACGATGCCGCCGTAGACGAGCCGCCGCTTCAGGGGGCCTTGGGCCTGCGCGTGTTGATTGAAATGCACCCGGGCCGTGTTCTGGTAAAGGCGGGTGGCGATCTGATGCTCGGCCTCCTCCAATGTCATGGCCTCGGCGTGATCAATCCTCTCGCCGATGGCGTAGTCGCCCCAGCGATAGGGGCTGCCCGCCAGCTGATAGGCATAGCGCGACATCTCGAGGCGCGGCAGGTTCTGCGCCAGATCTGCCGCATCAACGCAGGCGGCGAGCCGAGGGATGACCGGCTCCGGCGGCGGCGCGGACATCTCGCGCTTGCGCACCATCACCCAGCGCACGAACTGGAGGACGCTCTCGCCGCTGTGCTTGCGGCCTGTCGTGCGGACGTAGACGACGCCGGATGTGCGGTTGGAGTTTTCCCGCAGACCAATGACTTCCGAGGCGGCGTTGAGCGTGTCGCCGGGGTAAACGGGCTGCAGGAAGCGGCATTCGGCGTAGCCAAGATTGGCAATGGCGTTGAGCGAGATATCGGGAACGCTCTTGCCGAACACGATATGGAAGACCATGAGATCGTCCACCGGCGCCTGCGGATAGCCGATCGCTTGCGCAAAGGGCACAGAGGACTGCACGGCAAAGCGCGCGCCATATAGGCCATGATAGACGGCGACGTCGCCGACCGTGATCGTGCGCGGGGTGGCATGCTCGAAGACTTGCCCAATCCGGAAGTCCTCAAAGAAGTTACCGCTGCGGGTCTTGGCTGCCGCGGTCGGTTTGGCGGTCATGGCTTGGCATCCCGCGCTTGAATGGCCTCGGCAATGGCGACCGTCTTCTGCGCCATCTTGGCGTGCAAGAGCTCGACCATACGCCCCTCCACCGTGATCACACCCTTGCCCGCGTTCTCCGGCTGCTGGAAGGCTGCCAGGATTTTGCGGGCAAAAGCTAGCTCGGCGTCGGCGGGCGCGAAGATCGCATTCGCGTCGGCCACCTGGTCAGGATGGATCAAGGTCTTGCCGTCGAAGCCGAGCGCGCGCCCGTCGAGGCAGGCCCGGCGAAAACCCTCCGCATCCCTGAAGTCGTTGTAAACCCCGTCGAGCACATCGAGGCCGAAGGCGCGCGCCGCCACGACCGCAGCCGAGAGCCAGTAGAGAGCCGGCCAGCGCCCGGCGCTGAGATCGGCGCGCGTCTCCTTGACGAGGTCGTTGGTGCCCAACACCAAGCAATCAAGCCGCGCGCCCTCTCGCGCCGACGCGCCGGCAATCTCCTTCAAATTGAGGATGGCCAATGGTGTCTCGATCATGGCCCATAGGCGCGTCTTGGCCGGCGCCTCGGCGCGTGCCAGCGCGTCTGTGATCGTGAAGACGTCGGCCGCGCTGCCGGTCTTGGGCAGGAGGATGGCATCGGGCGCCGCTGCGACCGCTGCCGCCAGGTCGGCCGTGCCCCAGGCCGTCTCGAGCCCATTGATACGGATGATGAGCTCGCGACGCCCATACCCGCCGCTTTTGACCGCCGCGCACACCTGTGCGCGCGATTCCTCCTTGGCGGACGGTGCGACCGCATCCTCCAAATCGAGGATCAGGGCGTCGGCCGCGATCGACTTGGCCTTTTCCAAGGCGCGGGCGTTGGAACCGGGCATGTAGAGGACGCTGCGGCGCGGGCGAACGTGCATCTGGCGCTTCTTCCCCGAAGTGGGAGCCTTAACCAGGGTAGGCAAAGCGCGCCTGGCCCGCCAGCGTGAACGTCGGCGCGTGCCTTGCGTGATCGCCGGAAGAGCTATGGCCTTGCCGCAATCATGCTATGAGGGCGCATGGGACGCGTTCTTGCCCTTTCCTCGCACGTCGCGCGCGGGGCGGTCGGCCTCGCCGCGACCGTTCCGGCGCTGAGCGCCTTGGGGCAGGAGGTGTGGGCTTTGCCCACCGTCATCCTGGCCAGCCGGCCGGGCCTGGGGAGGCTCGCGAAGTATCCGCTGCCCGCGCCCGATCTCGCCGCCCTGTTGGCCGCCTTGGAGGCGGATGGCTGCTGGGCTGAGCTCGATGCCGTCTTCACCGGCTACTTTTCCTCGCCCGAGGCGGTTTTGGTGGCAGCGCAAGCGATCGGGCGCCTCAAGCAGGTCAACCCCGGCGTCCTCGTGTGCGTCGATCCCGTGCTGGGTGATGCGGACCGGCTCTATGTTGGCGCCGACACCGCGGCAGCGATCCGCGATCAGCTGTTGGGTTTGGCGAGCCTCGCCACACCCAACCTGTTCGAGCTCGCCTGGCTGACGGGGGCTGGCCAACTTAGCGACAAGGATGTGGTTCAGGCCGCGCAGCGGCTGCAGGTGCCCACCGTGGCCGTCACCTCGGCGGCTGAGACGCCGCAGGAAATCGCGACGGTTTTGCGCTGGCCCGCCGGCGTTTTGTGGCACACGCTCCCTAAGCGCCGGGCCATTCCCAACGGCGCGGGCGACCTCTTTGCCGGGCTGCTGCTCGGGCATCTCTTGCAGGGCCAAGCCGCGCCGGAGGCGTTCGCGCAAAGTCTGGCCGATCTCGACGTCGTGCTGGCGGCGAGCGAGGGCCGATCCAGTTTGGCGCTCACCGCCTTGCGCGCGCTTAAATCCTGATGCCCGCCACCGGCGAGTGCGGCTGGCTTGCGCCTTGCACCCGTGACGAGGTCGCCGCGGGGCGCTTGGCTTGCGCGGCAAGGCTTGCCGCCGCGCCGGCCAAAACTTAGGGCCGCAGCCGAAACTTGAGGTTGCGTTTCTTTCGCGGCCGGGTTCACCGCCTGATAGCCTAAAAAAGCCGGTCCCGCGCCGGATCGCCGGTGTCGCCTTGGATCAGGGCCGGGTTGATGGCGCCGCTGCGGCCCTGATGGCGGGAAGCACTTTCGTTTCCAGGCTCTCGAGGCTCAGCGGCCCGACGTGTTTGTAGACGATTTCGCCCCGGCCGTTGATGACAAAGGTTTCCGGCATGCCGTAAACGCCCCACTCGATCGCGCCACGGCCATCGGCGTCGACCCCCACGGCCGTGAAAGGGTTGCCGTAGCGGCCAAGGAAGCGACGCGCCTGCGCCGTCTGGTCCTTGTAGTTGACGCCGAAGATGGGTGTCCCCGCCCTTTGCTTGAGGAGGCTCAACAGGGGGTGCTCCTGCACGCACGGCACGCACCAGGAGGCCCAGAAATTGACGACCGTCACCTTGCCGGCGGCGAGCTCGGCGGCGGAAAAGCCGGCGACGGGCTGGCTACCATCCGTGAGCCCGTCGAGGGCCGCAAAGCTGATTTCGGGCACCCGCTTGCCGATCAGCGCCGAAGGCAGCTTGGATGGATCGCCGGAGCGCAGGGCAAAGGCAAACAGCACTGCCAGCACCGCGAAAATGGCCAGCGGCCATAGCAACGGGCGCCGCCTGCCTTCGACCTGTCGTGCCAGCTCTCCTGCCATTGTCCTTTCTGCTCTCGACTTCAGGCCCTAGCGCCGGTTGCGCGCCTCGATCTCCTCGATCAAGCGCCGCTGGCGGCGGCCATCGCTGATCAGCCAGCCGATCAACGCCACCAGCGTGACGGCAACGACCGCATAGGCCGACCAGATGTAAGCGGCATGCGGGCCCAAATCCATGGCGTCATTCGGCCGGCTGTTGCGACAGATCGGCCGCGCTCGCGGCGGCGATCCGGCGGAGCGCCTTGACGCGGCGGCGCAGGATCTCATTGCGCATGGCCGTGAGCTGCAGGGCCACGAACAGGGTCGTCATGCCCAACGCCATGACGAGGAGCGGCCGCAGCAGCGAGGCATGGATGGTTGGGGCGCCAAGCCGCATGACGCTGGCCGGCTGATGCAGCGAGTTCCATTCGACCGAGAACTTGATCACCGGCAGGACGGCGATGCCGACAAGGCTCAGCACGGCCGTCAATTTGGCGGCAAGTCCCTCCTCCTCGATCGAGGAGCGCAGTGCGATCAGCCCCAGATAAAGAAAGAATAGGAGCAGCACCGAGGTGAGGCGTGGGTCCCATACCCAAAATGCGCCCCACATGGGCTTGCCCCAAAGCGACCCGGTGGCGAGCGCCAGAAAGGTGAAGGTCGCTCCGATCGGTGCAGCCGCCTTGGCCGAGACATCGGCGAGCGGGTGCCGAAACACCAACAGACCAAAGCTCGAGAGCGCGATCAGGGCATAGATCAGCATCGCCAGCCAGGCGGCGGGCACATGGATGTACATGATTTTGACGGTTTGCCCCTGCTGGTAGTCGGGCGGGGAGCCGAAAAACGCCATCAGCAGGCCGCCGAGGATGAGGAGGCCGGCGAGCACCCAACACCACGGCAGCAGGCGCGCCGATAGCGCCATAAAATTGCTGGGATTGGCCAGCCGCTGGGTCAGGCTTTGCATGGGCCTAGCATCTAAGCCTTTGTGGCGCGCAGCGCAATTCGCCTGGCCGGCATCGTCGTGATCATTGTAACTGAAAACGCAGGGCGGCGGCCGCCGCCGGCGGGGCCAGCACCGTGGCCGCCAAGGAAAAGGCGATCAGGAGCAAAAAGGAGGCCGCGAAGCTATCCGCGCCCGCCAGCGCCGCGCCGATCGCCTCGATCCCAAAGATCAGTGTTGGCACGAACAGGGGCAAGAGCAGCAGGCCGATCAGCAAGCCGCCGCGGCGCGTTCTGACCGTCAACGCCGCGCCGATCGCGCCGAGGAAGCTGACGGCGGGCGTGCCGGCGAGCATGGTTGCCACCAGCACGCCATAGGCCTGCGGCGCAAGATTGAGGATGAGGCCCAGCACGGGGGCCAAGGCGATGAGAGGCAGCGCCGTCGTCAGCCAGTGCGCCAGCGCCTTGGCTGCAACAACGGCCTCGAGCGGCAGGGTTCCCGTTGCCAGCACGTCGAGGGAGCCGTCCTCGAAATCGGCTTCGAACAAACGCCCGAGCGACAGCAGCGCGGAGAGCAGAAATGCAACCCACAGCACAGCCGGGGCGATGCGCGCGATCAAACTGAGATCGGGGCCCAACGCCAGCGGCAGCAGCACCACGACGACGAGGTAGAAGCCAAGCGCGACGCCAAGCGTGCCCCCTTCCTTCCACGCGATCAGGACGTCGCGGCGCACGAGTTCGCCAAACGCCCTCATGCGACGCGTGCGCTCGGGCCAAGCCGCAGGACGTGCGCATGCGGCCAAGGGAGCGGCTGATGCGTGGCGGCAATGACGAGGCCGCCGGCTGCGAGCCGCGCGGTTACGGCCGCGCTGAGGGCTGCCTCCGCGTCCTGGTCGAGTGCGGCCGCCGGCTCGTCCAGGAGCCAAATCGCGCGAGGCGCCAGCAGCACGCGGGCGAGGGCCAGGCGGCGTTTTTGGCCTGCCGACAGGTAGGCCGCGGGGATGTCGCTCAGGGCCGCCAGGCCGAAGGCGGCAAGCGCGTCCTCGACGTGCTGGCCACCATCCCCGAGAAAGCGTTGCCAGAACCGCGCGTTCTCCGCGACCGTAAGGGTGGGCTTAATCGCGTTGAGATGACCCACGTAGTGACAGAGCTCGCTCACGCTCCTCTCCGCCGGGCCACCTTCCAGCAGGAGCCGGCCTGCGCTCGCCGGCAGGAGGCCGGCAATGAGGCGCAGGAGCGTCGTCTTGCCGGCCCCGTTCGGGCCGCGCAGGATGAGGCTCGAGCCCGCCTCCACGGCGAAGGATAGCCCGGCGAAGATCGGACGGCTGTCCCGGAGCACGGACAGTTTGTCGGCGATCAGTTTCATAGGGGCTTCCCCGGCCCGAAAGCGCATATTAGAACCGGTTTATATAGGGCCCTGGTTTGCCTCCAGGCCAGGCGAGAAACGCGCTTTCCAACAGGCGCGGCCCCGCAGCTAGGAGACGCGCGCTCATGAGCACCCCTTGCCTCGACAGCTTCAAAAGCCGCAAGACCCTGAAGGTCGGCTCGAAGTCCTACAGCTACTTTTCGCTGCCCGACGCCGAAGCGAACGGCTTGCCGGGCCTCTCCCGGCTGCCCTTCTCGCTCAAGGTCCTGCTGGAGAACCTGCTGCGGCACGAGGATGGCCGCTCGGTGCGGGCCGAGGACATTCGCGCCGTGCTCGAGTGGCTGAAAACCAAAAGCTCCAACGTGGAGATCGCCTATCGCCCGGCCCGCGTGCTGATGCAGGACTTCACCGGCGTGCCCGCGGTCGTCGATCTTGCCGCCATGCGTGATGCCATGAAAGCGTTGGGCGGCGATCCCTCCAAGATCAATCCGCTGGTCCCTGTCGATCTCGTGATCGACCATTCCGTGCAAGTCGATTTCTTTGGCTCGGCCGACGCCTTCGCTAGAAACGTCGAGATCGAGTACGAGCGCAACAAGGAGCGCTACGAGTTCTTGCGCTGGGGCGCGGGCGCCTTCAACAACTTCCGGGTGGTGCCGCCCGGCACCGGCATTTGCCATCAGGTCAACCTCGAGTATCTGGCGCAGAGCGTGTGGACCAAGGCGGGCCGGCCGGAGCTGGCGTTTCCCGATACCTGCGTCGGCACCGATAGCCACACCACCATGGTCAACGCGTTGGGCGTGCTGGGCTGGGGTGTCGGAGGCATCGAGGCGGAAGCCGCCATGCTTGGCCAGCCCGTCGCCATGGTGATCCCAGAGGTGATTGGCTTTGGCTTCAAGGGCAAGCTGAAGGAAGGGGTCACCGCGACCGATCTCGTGCTGACCTGTACCCAGATGTTGCGCAAGCGCGGGGTGGTCGAAAAGTTCGTAGAATATTTTGGCCGCGGTCTCGACCATCTCTCGGTGGAGGACCGTGCCACCATCGCCAACATGGCGCCCGAGTACGGCGCCACCTGCGGCTTCTTCCCCATCGATGTCGATACCATCAAATACCTGAAGGCCACCGGACGCAGCCCCGAACGCGTTGCCCTGGTGGAGGCCTACTGCAAGGCGCAGGGCCTGTGGCGCGAAGGCGACGTCGAACCCCTGTTCACCGATACCTTGGAGCTCGACTTGGGCAGCGTCGAGCCCTCGCTGGCCGGGCCCAAGCGGCCGCAGGACCGCGTCGCGCTCGCCCGTGCCAAGGCCGAGTTCGCCCAAGCGCTGCCGGAGATCGTCAAGGGCGCCGATCCCAAAGAGCGCGTTGCGGTCGTGGGAGCCGGCTACGATCTCGGCCACGGCGATGTCGTTATTGCCGCCATCACATCGTGCACCAATACCTCCAATCCCTCCGTGCTTGTGGCCGCAGGGCTGTTGGCCCGCAACGCCCGCGCCAGGGGTCTCAAACCCGCGCCTTGGGTGAAGACCTCCCTGGCGCCCGGCTCGCAGGTCGTGACCGACTACCTCGCTAAGGCCGGGCTGCAGGACGACCTCGATGCCCTGGGATTCAACCTGGCGGGCTACGGCTGCACCACCTGCATTGGCAACTCGGGTCCCCTGGCGGAGCCGATCTCGGCCGCCATTCACGCCGCCGACCTGGTTGTGGCCGCCGTGCTGTCGGGCAACCGCAATTTCGAAGGTCGCGTCAACGCCGACGTGAAGGCCAACTACCTGGCGTCGCCCCCGCTGGTCGTGGCCTACGCGCTTGCCGGCACGCTCAACCGCGACCTCACCACGCAACCCCTCGGCACGGGTAGCGACGGTCGGCCCGTGTATCTGAAGGACATTTGGCCGAACTCGGCCGAGATCGCGGAGATCATTCGCACGTGTGTCACGCCGCAGATGTTCGCTGAGCGCTACGGTGCGGTTTTCGAGGGCGATGCAAAATGGCGTGCCATGGGCAAGACGCGGCCCACGCTCACTTACAAATGGAACGCCGGTTCCACCTATGTGCAGCATCCTCCCTACTTTGAGCAGATGGAGGCCAATCCGCCACCGATCAGCGATGTGGTCGATGCGCGGGTGCTGGGACTCTTCCTCGACAGCATCACAACAGACCACATCTCACCGGCCGGTTCGATCAAGCGTGATGGTCCCGCCGGCCTCTATCTGATCGAGCATCAGGTGCGCCCGTCGGACTTCAACTCGTACGGCGCCCGACGCGGCAATCACGACGTCATGATGCGTGGCACATTCGCCAACATCCGCATCAAGAACATGCTGCTAGGCGGTAAGGAGGGTGGCCTGACGATCCACTATCCCTCGGGAGAGCAGATGTCGATCTACGACGCCGCCATGCGCTACAAGGCAGAAGGCGTGCCACTGGTGGTGTTCGCGGGTAAAGAGTATGGCACGGGATCGAGCCGGGATTGGGCGGCGAAGGGCACCCGCTTGCTCGGTATTCGCGCCGTAATCGCGCGCTCGTTTGAGCGCATTCACCGGTCGAACCTGGTGGGTATGGGTGTGCTGCCCCTCGTGTTCGCAGAAGACCAGTCCTGGCAGGAGCTGGGACTAACCGGGAACGAAAAGGTCTCCATTGCCGGGGTCGCCAACCTGAAACCGCGGCAGAAACTCTTGACAACCATAACCTACGCCGACGGAACGTCTCGCCAGCTCGACGTGTTGTGCCGCATAGATACGGAGGAAGAGCTAAGCTATTACCGGCACGGCGGCATCCTACCCTTCGTCTTGCGCAACCTCGCCAGCGCCGCCTGACCGATCCGTTAACTGAGCGTGCCGGCACACAAAAAAGTGCTGGCAAAGCTCACCCATTCGTGACTCGCTATTGAAGGAACAAATGCCGATAGTGCCACTGCCTGGCGTGCTTGAAAAAGGATCCCGTTGCCTCATGCGATGTCTTCTGCTCCTCGGCCTGGCTATTGCTTTTGCCGGCGGGACGGGTGTCGCGCAGCCCCAGGGAGCCAGCCTGGCGACCGGCGCTGCCTCTTCGCCATCCCCCCCGGCGGTGGTAGAGCTTTACACCAGCCAGGGCTGCTCTTCGTGTCCGGCCGCCGACGCGCTGCTGGCTCAGCTGGCAAGCCGAGGTGAGGTGGTCGCACTCTCCCTCTCGGTCGACTATTGGGACTACCTGGGCTGGAGGGATACGCTTGCGAGCTCGAAGTTCAGCGAGCGACAGCGAGCCTACGCCAAGGCGCGCGGTGACGGAGCAATCTATACGCCGCAAATCATCGTCAACGGTCTCGCCCACGTCAATGGTAGCGACGAAGGGCAAATTTTGCAGGCCATCGATAAGACCAGCAAGGTCGTGGCGGCGCAGCGCATACCCCTGCGCCTGTCCGAGGACAAGGGCAAGCTGATCGTGGAGGCCGGCGCGGCGCCGGCGGGCGCCGTCGTGAAGGATGCAACGCTTTGGCTCGCCGTCATGTCGCCGAAAGTGGAAGTCTCGATCGGCCGCGGCGAAAATCAGGGCAAGAAGATCACCTACACCAATGTGGTTCGCGAGCTGATGCCCATCGGCTCCTGGAGCGGCAAGGCCTTGACCGTCGAGCTGCAGCGCCAAGCGATTCTGCGACCGGGCGCCGACCGCTGCGCCGTGTTGCTGCAACAGGGGCATGCCGGGCCCATCGTCGGCGCCGCCCTGATGAATCACTTCTAAAGTCGGCCCTGTAAAAATCTTGGGCCTGTACAATCCAAGGCCTGTACAATCCAAGTCCTGAAAAAACGTCGGCCGGCGAAAGCCGGCCGTTGCAGTTGATCGCTTTTTTCCTGGTGCCTCGTTGTTTTTTTTAGGTTTTGGCTCGATCCGCCGGCAAGGCCCGGGGGGCTGGGGGGCTAGTGTCCGAAGCCTCGACGTGGATCGAGCCGAGAGGCAATGCTGAAGAAGATGCCGAATCATTGCGGCGGATGATTGTCCAGCTTCCGCCGAAATACGGCAGAGCCCGTGTGCAATTTTGACAAAACCGAGATTTTTTTTCCCGCGCGGTGGCGGGCCAAAAAACCAATTCTTCAGCGGGCGCAACATCCGAATGCGGGCTTTGGCACGTGCGTCTCGGCAGCCCAGGCGGCGCCATCATCCCTGGCGCGTGCCGTAGAGAAGCTCGGCGCGCGACCCAACGATGTTGACGTCTGGTTTGCCGACCAAGGGCTCTTGCTTGCCGTCATAGTCCAAGGCGTAGAGCACGCTGCGGATCGCCTCGAGCCGGGTGCGGCGCTTGTCATTGGCGCGAATCACTGTCCACGGCGAGGCCGCCGTATGCGTGAAGCGGAACATATCCTCCTTGGCCTTGGTGTAGTCGTCCCACTTTGCCATGGCGGCCAAATCGATCGGCGTGATCTTCCAGCGACGTAACGGGTCATGGCGGCGACGATGGAAGCGCTTCAGTTGCATTTCTCGCCCGATGTCGAGATACAACTTGAACAGATGAATGCCATCGCGCGCGAGCATGCCTTCGAATTGTGGGGCCTCGCGCAGGAAGTCGGCCAGCTGCTCGGCGGTGCAGAAGCCCATCACCTTTTCGACGCCCGCGCGGTTGTACCAGGAACGATCGAACAGGACGATATCGCCGGCCGCCGGCAGGTGCGGCACATAGCGCTGAAAATACCATTGCCCGGCCTCGACCTCCGTCGGCTTGCTGAGCGCCACGGCGCGGGCCCGACGCGGGTTGAGATGCGCCATAAAGCGTTTGATGGTCGAGCCCTTGCCGGCCGCATCGCGACCTTCAAACAACACGACCAGCCGCTCGCTGCGCTTTTGCAGTGAGGCCTGCAGCTTGATCAGCTCGATCTGTAGCCGCTCCAGCTCTTTCGCATAGGTCTGGCGCCCGAGCTTCTCTTGATAGGGAAAGGCGCCGCTGGTCAAAGCGGCATCGTCGATCTCACGTGGCAGCCGAGGATCGTCGAGGTCGAAGGCCTTGAGGGCATCGGCCTCCTCGGCGGGCGACAGCTCCGACTTGCTCATGGGGTTTACCTCGTCCTGCGAGCTTGCACGGACTGTGAGACATTTCCGATCGGGAAGGCAATCCGGAGCCTGCAGCAAGGTTGAGGTTGTGGTAGGTTGGCATGCAACAACAATAAGTCGTCGCATGCTTCGAGTGCAGGATCAGATCGCGCGCAGCTGGCAGGGTGTGCGGCAGCACCTGACCCCCGCCTTAGGGCGGGTCGCGGGGCGCAAGCGCGAGTTGATCCTGGCCACCTTGCTCACGACTTTGTTCCTGATCGGGGGGCTGTCGAGCCTGCCAGCCCTGTTCGGCTTGGCGCTGGTCGTCGTCTGGGCCGCCTTCTGGCCGGCCGAGGACGCGCACGGCAGTCTTCAGCCGCGCGGCGCCTCGGCCGGCGACGACCGCCTGTGGCGCACCGTCGTGGACGCCGTACCCGAACCGGCCATCGTGCTGGGCGATGCGGGCCAGGTTCTGCATGCCAACCGCATGGCCGGCGATCTCTTCGGCATCCGGCGCAGAGGCGGTCACATCACGACGATGGTGCGTGATCCCGAGTTCTTGGCGGCCGTGGAGCAGGCCCTTGCAACTCGGCAAGCCCGCGTCGTCGAGCTGCACGCACGCGTACCCGTCGAGCGGCGGCTCCTGATGATGTTGGCCCCGTTGGATCAGGCCGCAGCCCACAGCGCCCCGGCGCTCCTCATTTCCATCCGCGATCTGACGGAGCAAGATCGACTGGCGCGCATGCGCGCCGACTTCGTCGCCAACGCCAGCCACGAGTTGCGCACGCCACTTGCGTCTTTGCGGGGGTTCGTCGAAACGCTGCAGGGTGCGGCCAAGGACGATCCGGCCGCGCGCGATCGCTTCTTGCGCGTGATGAGCGAACAGGCCCAACGCATGACGCGCCTGATTGACGACCTGCTCTCGCTCAGCCGCGTGGAAATGCGCGAACACTTGACGCCAGCCGAGCAAGTCGACCTCAACGAAGCGGCGCAGCACGTGATCCAAACCCTGCAGCCGATTGCCGGCACCGCCGGGGCGAGTATCGAGTTGCGGGAGCTGCCGAGCCCAGCCATCATCCGCGGCGATCGCGACGAAATCGTCCAGCTCCTGCAAAATCTCATCCAGAATGCCCTGAAGTACGGCAAATCCGGGGGACGTATTGGCGTGGAGATCGCCCAGGAGGCAGCGGGCGGGGGTCGCGCTGCCCGCTTCGTGCTGTCGGTCACGGATGATGGCCCGGGGATCTCGCCCGAACACCTGCCGCGGCTCACCGAGCGGTTTTACCGCGTGAGCGTGGCGGCGAGCCGCGAGAAAGGCGGAACCGGGCTTGGTCTTGCCATCGTCAAGCACATTCTGAACCGGCATCGTGGCGAGCTCATCATCACCTCGAAAATCGGCCAGGGCTCAACCTTTGCGGCCATCCTGCCGGCGGCCACGGATTAAAAGGGGCCGCGCGCGTCCGGGTGGCTCTCCAGGGTGCGGACGGCGCTCGCCTTGAGGTATGCACCTATCAACAGGTTGTAGGGCGTCGTGTGGCGAGCATGCCACGTCTTCCCGGCTTGCTATTCGATTCGGCGGCCACGGCCTTGAGATGGCCGTTAACCCCATAGTAGTCTTCTCGGGCTGCCGGCCAGGAAGCGCTCGCGTTTAAAGAGCGTTTGCTCAAGTGGGTCGGCCAGGTACGCGTAGTCGCACACCGTTGTGTGCGTGCCATTGAGCCGTACGCGTCAGTACTTCCAAGTTCAGCGTCACAATCAGTCTCGCGTTGATCGTCGGCCGGTCTGGCTGTCGGCGTTCGAGTGCTCCTTTGCGTGCCCGATCGTCTTTCCAGACCCGTCCGGAGTAGGCGGGAATCTGCGCAAGCCGCGCTGGATTTCGCCGTCGTGCACACGGGAGAACCCAGGGCATGGCCTGGAACGATGAACGCGTCGAACTCTTAAAGAAGCTGTGGGCCGACGGCCTCAGCGCCAGCCAGATAGCGGGCCGACTCGGCGGCGTCACCCGCAACGCCGTGATCGGCAAGGTGCATCGCCTAGGGCTCTCGGGGCGCGCCACCACCTCGCGCATGAAGTCGCACCGGCCGCGGGCCCGCGTGCAGTCTGCCAAGCGCCTGATGAAGCCGCGGTTTGCCAACGTCGGCAACCCGGCCCTGCGCAACCTCTACCTGGGCGACACCGAGCCCTACACGCCGCCCGCCGAGGAACTCGAGATCCCCGTCAATGAACGCAAATACATTCAGACGCTGAGCGAAGTCTCCTGCCGCTGGCCGATTGGCGATCCGCAGCATGTGGACTTCCATTTTTGCGGCAAGAGCAAGGTGACGGGTCTGCCCTACTGCGAATTCCACGCCCGGCGGGCCTTCCAGCCGCCGCAGCCGCGGCGCCGCGATCGCGAGCTGCCAGCACCCATGCTGGTGGTGGCCCCGAGCCCCGCCGAGCCGCTGGCGCCGCGCGAGCCTGCCGGCCAAGCCACCGCAAGCAAAATCAAGGTGGTGGTCTAGTCACGGAACTGCCCCCTCGAGGGGCTTGCTGCAAGCAGCGGGGAGAGAGCCAGGACCGCCAAGCGGGGCCCTGGCTCTCATTTTTTGCCGGCGCCCGCTGCCGCGGCCCCGCCCGGCATTGACAGCGTCTGCCGTGAGCCTCATAAGAGCGGCCATGACCTATTCGATCCAGCGTAACCGACGTCGCGACACGCGCGCTCTAGCGCGGCTGCGATGACGAACCTGCGCCGGATCGTCAAACAGCGCCGCGCCTAAGCGCGGCCTTTTTCGTTTTCTGTCACGAGATAGGTCTCTGTCATGTCAAGCACTCCTCAGCAGTCCACCAAGCACAGCGCCAGCACGTCAGGCTTCGCAGCCGCGGCCCCGTCGGCGGCCATAATGCCGACCTACGCGCGTCAAAACGTCGTGTTCGAGAGCGGCGAAGGTCCCTGGCTGATCTCCACCAGCGGGGAGCGCTACCTGGATTTCGCCAGCGGCGTGGCCGTGAATGCCTTGGGTCATGCCCACCCCAAGCTCATTGCCGCCCTGACCGAGCAGGCGCACAAGCTATGGCATTCGTCGAACCTCTACCGCGTCGCCGGCCAGGAACGGCTTGCCGAACGTCTGTGTGCGGCAACCTTTGCGGATAAGGTGTTCTTCTGTAACTCCGGGGCGGAAGCCTGCGAGGGCGCCATCAAGCTTGCGCGCCGCTATCACTTCGCCAACGGTGCGGCGGAACGCTGGCGGATCGTCACCTTCAAGGGTGCCTTCCACGGACGCACGCTGGCCACCATTGCGGCCGCCGGCAACGAAAAGCATCTGGAAGGTTTCGGCCAACCCGCCGACGGCTTCGATATCGTTGCGCTGGGTGACCTCGAGGCGGTGCAAAAGGCGATCGGGCCACACACGGCGGGCATCATGATCGAGCCGGTGCAAGGCGAAGGTGGCGCGCGCGTTGTCGATCCCAAGTTTGTGCAGGCGCTCCGCCAGTTGGCCGATAAAGAGGGTCTGTTGCTGATCCTCGATGAGGTCCAGTGCGGCATGGGCCGCACGGGTAAGCTGTTTGCCTACGAATGGGCCGGCATCACCCCCGATGTCATGGCCATCGCCAAGGGCATCGGTGGGGGTTTTCCGGTCGGGGCCTTTTTGGCGAGCGACGAAGCCGCCAAGGGCATGGTGCCCGGAACGCACGGCTCCACCTTTGGTGGCAACCCGCTGGCGATGGCGGTGGGCAACGCCGTGCTCGATGCCATCCTCGAAGCGGGCTTCCTCGACCACGTTCAGGCCGTGGCGCTGCGTTTCAAACAAGAGCTCGCTCGCATCAAGGACGAGTTTCCCGACCTCGTCGAGGACGTGCGCGGCAGCGGGCTACTTATCGGCCTCAAGGTCAAGCCGCCCTACGCCGATGTGGTCAACGCCTGCAGCGCGGAAAAGCTGTTGACGGTGGGGGCAGGTGACAATGTCGTTCGCCTCCTGCCCCCGCTCAACGTCACGGAGGCGGAGATCACGGAAGGCACGCTGCGGCTTGCCGCTGCCTTACGGCGCCTGGCCAAGCCGGCGGCTTGAGCCGGCTCGCCCTTGAGAGACGCCGCCATGTCGATGGCACCTCGGCACTTTCTGGATATCGATAAGATCGAGGCCGGCACGCTGAGGCGCATCGTCGACATGGGGCACGCCATGAAGAAGGCAGGCAAGCGCGTGCCGGCAAAACTCAAGCCCGCCGGCATTGCCGACGCCGTGCTGATGCTGATCTTCGAGAAGCCTTCCACGCGCACGCGCGTCTCCTTCGACGTTGCCATGCGTCAGCTTGGCGGACAAACGATTGCGCTTAATCACGCGGACTTGCAGGTCGGCCGCGGCGAGCCCATATCCGATACGGCTAAGGTCATTTCGCGCTACGTCGATGCGATTATGATTCGCGCCAACAAGCACGAGACGCTGAGCGAATTCGCCGAGCACGCGACGGTCCCGGTGATCAATGGCCTGACCGATCGCACCCATCCCTGTCAGATCATCGCCGATATCATGACGTTCGAGGAAGCGCGAGGACCAATTAAGGGCCGCAAGGTGGCCTGGACGGGAGACGGCAACAATGTCGCCGCGTCCTGGATCCAGGCGGCTGCCCGCTTCGACTTCAGGCTCGCGCTGGCCTGCCCTCCCCAACTCAATCCCGAGCGGTCGGTGCTGGAATGGGCGCGGCAGCATGGCGGCGATGTGCACGTGACGGAGGAGCCGCAGGATGCGGTGGCCGGTGCCGATTGCGTGGTCACGGACACTTGGGTGTCGATGGGCCAGCAGCACGAGGCGCCACGACGCAAGCAGCTGCTCGGGCCCTACGCCGTCGACGAGAGCCTGCTGCGCAAGGCCAATAAGGACGCGATCTTCATGCATTGCCTGCCCGCCTATCGCGGGCTTGAGGTGGCCGCCGGCGTGATCGATGGCGCGCAGTCGGTGGTGTGGGAAGAAGCCGAGAACCGCCTGCACGCGCAGAAGGCGATTCTGGCCTGGTGCCTTGGGGTCGATTGATGCCCGATCTCGGCAGAACACCATCCCCGTTGCCGGCCGACGATCTCGTGCTGCCATTTCGCACGGTCAAGTCGGACGTGATCGGACGCGTGGTGCGTCTCGGCACGGCCGTCGATACCGTCTTGTCGGGCCACAACTATCCCGAGCCGGTCAGCTACGCACTCGGCGAGGCCCTGGCGCTGACGGCAATGCTGGGTAGCGCGCTCAAGAGCGAAGGCAAGTTCATTCTGCAAACCAAGACCGATGGCGCGCTCGACTTTTTGGTCGCCGACTACGTTTCGCCGGGCAATGTGCGGGGCTATGCCAACTACGACAAGACGAACACAGCCCTTGCCAAGGCGCAGGGTCGCGGTGATCAAGGCGCCCTTTTGGGCTCGGGTCACGTTGCCATGACCATTGATCCGACGGGCGACAAGAATACCTATCAGGGCATCGTCGCCATCGAGCACGAGCCGCTGGTCAAGGTGGCGCACACTTATTTTCGGCAATCCGAGCAACTCCCCACCTTCATTAGATTGGCGGTCGCCCGCCACTATGGCCCTGCGGGGCACAATTTGCCGCCCGCCTGGCGCTGGCGCGCCGGCGGATTGCTGATCCAGAAGCTGCCGCAGGCCGGCGGCAAGCCGAGCGAAGTGAGCGCGGAAGAGCGCGATGCCTCTTTGGAAGGTGAGGACGACGAAGATTGGACGCGTACGCGCCATTTGGCGGCGACCGTTGAAGATCACGAAATGCTCGACCCAACGCTTTCGCCCGAGCGCTTGCTCTACCGGCTGTTCCACGAGGAAGGCGTGCGGGTAACGCCATCGACCCCGGTGGCCGCCGTCTGCCGCTGCTCGCGCGAGCGCATCAAGCTGTTTTTGGAGCGGTTTGGGCCCGATGAGCTGGCGGACATGCGCGAAGCCGACGGCGGCATTACCGTCACTTGCGAATTCTGCTCGCGCAAATACCGCTTTCAGAGCGGCGAGGTCGGCTAACCCCCCGCGTCGCGGCCCAGCGCATGCCGGGGGCATGCCTGGGGGAAGGACGGCGGCGACCCGCAACAATAGTGCGGCGGCCGCGCGGCCTCGACCCCTTTGCCGCTGTCCGGCGGGCGTGCAGGCGGGGGCGGGCGACCGCCGGCTCACGCGATCTTCCCTCGAAGGTCAGGCGCAACCTTGCCTGCGGGCCTCCTCCATCCGGGCCGCGCTCGGCAGAGCAGCCGCGGGCGATGTCGCCGCGGCGGCGCGCCCGGGGGTTCGAGGCCCGCGCCTTGAAGGTGCGCGGCTCAGAACGCCACCTTGTCGCCGCCCTTCAGCTCCAGGATTTCGCGGGCCTCGTCGCTGCTTGCAACGTCGAGGCCCAAGCCTTCGATGATTTGGCGCACCTTGCGGACCTGCTCGGCGTTACTGCGCGCGAGTTGGCCCGGGCCGATCCATAACGAATCTTCCATGCCGACGCGCACGTTGCCCCCCATGGCCAGCGACATGGCGGCGATCGGCATCTGATTGCGACCGGCACCCAGCACGCTCCAGCGATACTGATCGCCGAACAGGCGATCGGCCGTGCGCTTCATGTGCAGCACGTCGTCCGCGTGCGGGCCAATGCCGCCCAAGATGCCAAACACCGACTGGATGAAGAATGGCGGCTTCACCACGCCGCGATCCGCAAAGTGGCGCAGGGTGTAGAGATGACCGATGTCGTAGCACTCAATCTCGAAGCGCGAGCCGTTATTGGCGCAGGTGGTGAGAATGTACTCGATATCGGCGAAGGTATTTTTGAACATCCCCGCCCTAGAGGCCTCCAGATAGGGCTTCTCCCACGCATATTTGAAGTCCTTCTGCCGTTGCAGCATGGGGAACAAACCGAAGTTCATCGTACCCATGTTCAGGCTGGCGACCTCCGGCTTGAAGACGGCCGCCGGCCGCACGCGCTCCTCAATCGTCATGCTGGGGGCGCCGCCCGTGGTGATGTTGATGACGCAGCCCGAGCGCTGCTTGATCACTTTCAAAAAAGGCTGGAATGCCTCGGGCGATTGATCCGGCCGGCCATCCTTGGGATTGCGTGCATGCAGATGCACGACGGCGGCGCCCGCCTCCGCCGCGGCCACGGCAGCATCGGCGATCTCCTCCGCCGTGACCGGTAGATACGGGGACATGGACGGCGTGTGGATAGAACCGGTGACGGCGCAGGTAATAATGACTTTACGGGATTTGGCCATCGCTCTCATCTCCTCTGCGCTGCTGGTGGGCTGCACCATACCGGAACGGCACATGCTGAGCCGGAACTCCTGCCCTGTGCAAGGGGACGCCAGGCCTAGGGCGATGGCGCAGCGTGGCGCGGTGCGGCGGCACTGATAATTTCCACCAGCACGGCCAGGGCCTGGGCTTCCGACTTGCCGCTGGTCATCAGTTCGGCGTTGGCTTTGGCATAAAGGGGGGTGCGGCTCTCCAGGATAGCCTTGAGGTCGTCCATCGCCTGCGGGGCATCTGCCATCGGCCGCAAGTCCCCCTGCGCCAGCACCCGGCTCATGTGTTCGTCGGGCGTTGCACTGAGCCAGATCACAAAGCAGGTCGAGAGCAGGAGATCGTAGGTGGCCGGTTCCGTCACCAGACTGCCGCCGGTGGCGATCATTACGCGCTCGAAGCGTCCCACGATGGTTTCCAGACATTGGCGCTCCAGCCGGCGAAACATGCTCTGGCCGTGCAGCGCAAAGATTTCGGACAACTCCATGCCGCTCGCCCGTTCCACTTCGCGGTCGAGCTCGACGAAGGGCATGGCCAGCTTCTCGGCGGCACGGCGTCCAAGCGTCGTCTTGCCGGCACCGCGCAGTCCCACCAGGGCAATGCGCCCATCGCTTGTCTTGCCGTTGGCCTCGAAGCGCTGCTGGATCAGATGCCGTACTTCGGCAAGTTGCGCCGGCGTTAGGCGTTCGAGTTGATGCATGGCGAGCCGGAGCTCGAGCGGCAACTCCGGGCGCTCGCCGACCAGGCTCGCCATCTCAAGGCCCAGGGCTTCGGCGATCTGCCGCAGCACCAAGAGGGAGGCATTGCCGGCGCCGCGCTCGAGTTCGGCCAGATAGCGCTCGGACACGCCGGAGGCCTTGGACAGGCTCTTGCGTGACATGCCGCGCCGGGCCCGGCCGATGCGCACGCGCTCGCCGACATGCTTGAGATAGGCCTCCTCCGCCGGGGCGGTGCCGCGTCGCCCTTCCGGGCCAATCTCGGGTTCTGTTGCCATCGCTCGCCGGTCACCGAGACCCATCGGTCTGCAATATACTACATCTTCCGTCGGCGGCCGAGGCCAAGCAGCCCCCTGCATGGCGGCAAGACTTTGCAGTATGATGCAGGAAACGTCCCGCCCACCGCGGCGGGCCGGCAGTCGGCAACGCGCCAGCCGCCGATGGGGAGGAACAATGAGCTATCCGCGTATTTACAACGCCGCCGTTGACATGGTTGACCGCAACGTTGCCGAGGGGCGTGGCGACAAGACGGTCTTCATCGATCCTGTTGAGCGGGTGAGCTACGGCGAGCTCAAGGTCCGCACCAATCGCATGGCCAATCTGCTTGCCACTTACGGCGTGCCCCGCGAGGCGCGCGTTGCCCTGCTTCTCCTCGATACCGTCGACTTTCCCGTCGCCTTCTGGGGCGCCCTCAAGGCCGGCGTCGTGCCGGTGGCGCTCAATACGTTGCTGACGACCGAACAATATGCCTACATTCTCTCCGACAGCCGCGTCAAAGCGCTGTTCATTTCGGCCCCGTTGCTGGCAGCGGTGCAGCCAATTCTGGGTCAGCTCCCCTTCCTCAAGCACATCTTTGTCTGCGGCGCTGAGCCGCCGCCCTACGCCCTCTCGTTCCGCGGCGAGCTCGCCCTCCAGGCCCCGGCGTTTACCCCCGCTGATACCTGCTGTGACGAGACCGCCTTCTGGCTCTATTCGTCGGGCTCCACCGGCATGCCGAAGGGCGTGCGCCACGTGCACTCGAGCCTGATGGAAACCGCGCGCCTGTGCGGCCAGCAGTGCCTCGGCATAAAAGAGGACGACCTGGTCTACTCCGCCGCCAAGCTGTTCTTCGCCTATGGTCTCGGCAATGCCATGTCGTTTCCGATGTCGGTTGGCGCCAGCGCGGTGTTGGCGCCCGATCGGCCAACGCCGGAACTGGTGTTTCGCACGCTTAAACAGCATCAACCGACGTTCTTCTTCGGCGTGCCGACGCTCTATGCCGCCATGCTGGCCTATCCGGGGGGCACGCCAGAGATGAGCTCGCAGCGTCTGCGCGTGTGCGTCTCGGCGGGAGAGGCGCTGCCCGCCGAGGTCGGCAGGGCCTTCCGCGCCAAGTTCGGGGTCGATCTTTATGACGGCGTCGGCTCCACGGAAATGTTGCACCAATATGTTTGCAACAGCGCCGCCGGCCTCAAATACGGGACCTCCGGCAAACCGGTGCCAGGCTACGAGATCCGCCTTGTCGACGAGCAAGGCAAGGAGATCGGCGAGGGCGAGGTGGGCGAAATGCTCGTGCGCGGCGCCACCCATTCGGAGGGCTACTGGAACCAGCGCGACAAGAGCCGCGCCACCTTCGAAGGCGGTTGGACGCGCACGGGCGACAAATACATCCGCGATGCCGATGGCTTTTTCACGTATCAGGGCCGCACCGACGACATGTTCAAGGTTTCGGGCATCTGGGTATCCCCCTTCGAGGTGGAGAGCGCCCTTATCGGCCATGCGGCGGTGCTGGAGGCGGCCGTGGTGCCGAAGGCCGATAGCGACGGGCTCTTGAAACCCAAGGCCTTCATTGTGTTGAAGCCCGGTAAGATCGCAGCCAACGGGCTCGAGGAGGAGCTGAAGGAGCAGGTGAAGATCAAGGCGGGTGCATGGAAGTATCCGCGCTGGATCGAATTCGTTGACACCCTTCCCAAGACCGCCACCGGAAAAATCCAGCGCTTCAAGCTGCGCGAGGCCTGATGGGCGGCGGCCGCTTTGCGCATCCGCGAGGTGCGCGGCGGTCCGCCCGCGCCCGCCCGCTCGCGCGTTTTAGCGTCCCGGCTGGTAGAGGCACAAAAGCGCGTAAATGCCGAGCGCCGTCTCACCCGCAATGCCAAGCGCCGCCGGTGGCGTTTGCAACACCTGCATGATCCGGTCCGCATCGGCGCGGCGCAGGCACTCCACCAGCACCACCCCGGCAGCGAGCCGATCCTTGCCGCGGCTCTGCATCTCTGCCGTGTCGGGGTTTGTCTGTTGTGCCGCCCGGGTCCAGAGTTCAACCCGCGCGATTCCCGCTTCTGCTGCCAGCGACTTAACCCAGGCATTGGCCGCCGAAGTCGGCGCCATGGCGCTGTCGGCACGCAGCACGACCGCATGCCCACCGATCAGGTCACCGGCTGCTGCCTCAACATCGCAGACGGTGCGCACCATGTTGCGGAACGATGGCATGGCCGCTTGCGTCCAAGGCGTCGGCTTGTTGAGCTGATCGAGATAGACGGGCGAGTTCAACACCGCCGGGGTGTCCACTTCATAAAAGGCACAGAATTGCCGATCGCCACCGGCAAGGAGCTCGTAGCGGCGTCCGAAGCGGAAACCTGGAACGGCAACCCGTTCCTGCAGGTGCTCGCGGTTGTACCAGGTTTCGAAGTGCCGATACCCCTCAGGCGCGCAATCATTAAAGACGGCGAGAATGCCTGGCATGGCAAGCCTTCACGTGGGCCAAGTTTCAATACCTTTCAGGCCGCGTCGCGGCCGGCATCCTGCGCCATCAGGCCGGCCTCGATCAGACCCTGGCGGATGCGCGCGATCTCGGGGCGCTGAATTTTCACCAGTGGCGGGCGCACGTAGGCGCGTGGGATACGGCCGAGCAGCACCAGCGCCTCCTTCATGCGGTTGTGCATGTCGACGAACGGGTCGGCATAAAACACGCGCATCAAGGGCTCGATGCGGTCGTTGAGCCGTTTGGCCGCGGCGAGATCGTTGTCCTTAATGGCCTTGAACAAGGCGCTCTGCAGGTCGGGGATGACGCTGCCGCTGCCGGAGAGGAGACCGTTGCAGCCGAGCACAAGCGAGGCAAACAGCCAGGCGCTGTGCGTGGAAAGCACATTCACCGGGCGGGCCAAGCTCTGTAGCGTGCGCACGTGCCACTCGTGGGCGGCAACATTGCCGATCCAATCTTTGATGGCTCGGATCGTAGGCACCTCTTCGCACATTTTCAGAAGCGTCTCGGGCGGATAGCCCTGGCCGGTTGCGAGCGGGTACTGGAAGGCAATGAGCGGCAAGTCGGTCGCCTCGGCAATGCGCTTGAAATGCGCGATCGCCATGGCGGCTGACTGGCCGAGCGTGAACGGGGCGGGTGGAAACACCAGCAGCGCCGAGGCTCCGCCGGCTTCCGCCATGCGCGCCAGCCGCGCGGCCTCGAGACTGCCGTCGGCCCAGATGCCATTGATCAGCGGCAGCCGATCGCCGATTTCGTCCTGCGCGATTTCGAGCACGCGACGCTGCTCGTCGAACGTGCAAGAGGCGACCTCGGTCGAATGCGCATTGATGGTCATGGCACTAATGCCGGGCGTTGCGGCCACATCGCTGAGGTGTTTACGGAAATTCGCCTCGTCGATGGCGAGCTCGGCATCGAAGGGCAGCAGCACGGCTGGAATGACGCCGTGCGGAAGGTAGGATTTGTGGCGGGGCATGTGCGAATTCTCCAGATCGTGGGTGCCACTGTGCGGTCGGCGCCGGCTTGGGTCAAGGGACGTGGGGACGCGTCAATGGCTCATTGCCGCGGCGCCGTCGACGTAGATCGTTTCGCCCGTAAGATAAGGGATCTCGCAGCTAAAGAGCATAGCCACGAGCCGACCGATCTCCTCAGGCGTCCCGGCCCGGCCGACAGGGATACGCTGTTTGATCCAGCGCTGAGTGGCATCCCGGGCGCGGAACTTGGCGTTGAGCTCGGTGGCGATGTAGCCCGGTGCCACGTCGATGACGCGGATGTTGTCGGCAGCCCATTCCACCGCCAGGCAGCGCGTGATGGCCCCGACCGCGGCTTTCGAGGCGCAGTAGGCCACCGTTTTGGCCACGCCGAGTTTGTCATAATAGGAGCCGATGTTGACGATGAGCCCGCCGCCCGCGCGCTTTAGATGCGGGTAGACGTGGCGCGCCGCCACCACCATCGAGGTGGCGTTAACGCGCATGATCCGTTCGAAGTCGGCGGCCGTCAGCTCCGCGCTGGCGTGGGCTTCGTAGAGGCCGGCGTTGTTGACAAGCCCGGCAACGGGACCGCGCGCCGCCACCGCGGCGATCGCCCGCGCGATCGAGCTCTCCTCGCTCACGTCGCACACGAAACCCTCGCCGGCGGCCGAGGTGCCGGTGCGCGTCAGCCCGGCGACGCTCAGGCCGGCGGCGGCTAGTTCCGACGCGATGGCAGCGCCGATGCCCCGGTTGGCACCGGTGACGAGAACCGAGCCCGGCCTTAGCGGCCCATCCTTCTCCGTCTCGGTGCGTTCGGATTTCATTGGCTTTTCCGTGCTGGTCCGCGGGACAGTTTACATCTTTGTCTCATTCTGTCCCAAGGCGTCCGGTGGCAATTTTCGCGTAGGATAGCTGCGGTCCAACCCTCACATGCCCTACAGCAGGCAGAGGTGGAGCTGCGTGATGGCAGACCGGCCAATTGCGCGCTTGAAGACCTCGACGGGCCAACACCGCAACTCCGCAAAGCGCAGCACTGTTGCAGGCCATCGAGCGCGTCCGGGAGCGGGTCAAGCCGGTGCAGGCCGAGCTGTTGCGAATCGAGCGGGCGCCCTTCTCGAGCCGCGCATCCTCGCGAGCGGATGCGAGCGCAGGACGCAGAGCTTGCGGAACGTGGAGCGCGCGCCTTCGGTGCTGCCGCTCGTTAAGCGCGACGATGAGCTGACCTTTCCCGAGAAATCGCTCCGGGTACAAATTTACAAACGCCAAAGAACCGCTCGTTGGGTTCACGCACGAAGGTGTGCCCGATACGCTGGCGCTGTTTGCCTGGTTTGCAAATGCGCCCTGATCGCGAAACGCGACGCCGAGATCAGCGCCGCAAGTAACGGCGGCGAACGAGGCACTATCAGACGAACAGCGGCAGCACGCCGAAGCCAAGAACTCGACTGCATTGCGCGTGGTCGAGCGCGAGGAAGCCTAGTCCGTGTGGCGCACGATCTGAAAAAATTTCGGTTGAGCATCGCGCCGGCTGTGCGGTGCAGGCCCGTCCTTGGACTTGAACTTGGAACGCTACCCGGCATCCAGCGGGCTCGTCACCAGGACACAGGCTATTCGACTGTTGACGCAGGCAGACGCTACGCAATCCGCACGGTGCTGAAGGTTTCCGCCAGCGCTCCGAGCGCGCGACGCGAACGCGGCTTGAAGGTCCGCTCAACCTCGACCAGGCCGCACACGGCGAGCTCATGCATGGCCGGCTTTCACGCGGGGGCTCCGACGGCACGACATCGGCATTCCTGCGGTCACTATCACCGGTTTGGGGGAGGGGCCCATCGATTGTCAGACAACGTCGGACGTTAGTCCGATGTCCGCATTGGCTGGCTCTGTGTCGATGACGAAGTGTCAAGAAGGACTGGCTAAACCCAGGAGGCCAATGTGAATAAATCGAGTGTATGCGCGGCCGCGCTAACGTTGCTTCTCGGTGGCTGGGCGGCGCAAGCGGCTACCAGTCTGCCAGCCGAGCCGAGCAATGAAAACATTCAGCTGGCCCAGTGCCGGAATGCCGGTTGTTGGGGTGAATACCGGTACAGCGCTCCCGGCCCTGGTCCGCTCGGAGGTGGGACTGCGGAGCGCATGGCTCGCAGAGCTCGCGGCGAGAAATTGCCCCCACTAACCCCTCAGGGCCAGCGGCAACGTCCGTCTCCCAAGCGCGGTCAGAATTAGGAAGTCGCGGGCGATAGCCATCGACTACGGATAACGAGGCGACCGCGGTTGCGCCCGTTGCAGCTGGTATGGTTCTGCTCTGCCGCCTTCGCTAGCGTGGGAGATGCTGACCGCGGCGCTCACCGACCTACCACACCGACGCCGGCCGTGAGCTCCGGGTGCGTGCCACCTGCGTCGATAGCCGAAGCAGCTCACAGGGCTGGTGCAGTCCTTCGAACGGACATGACCGCTGCCTCAGGCATCGACGAACCTTGCCTGGCGCTTTTCCATGAAGGCCGCTGCGCCCTCAGCGGCGTCCCTGGTCTGAAACGAGAGGGTGGAGAGATCGGCCTCGACCTTCAGGCCCTCTTGCAGCGGCAGGTCGAGCGCTCGCTGCACGGCCGCGCGCGCGAAGGCGAGCACGGGCAGGCTGTAGCCGGTGAATTCGCGCGCGAAGGCGAGGCCTGCTGCGACGGCATCGCCCTCGACGATGCGATTGACGAGGCCGATGCGCTCTGCCTCGTGCGCGTCGACCGTGCGCCCGGTCAAGATCAACTCCATGGCGCGCGCTTCGCCGATGAGCCGTGGCAGACGTTGCGTGCCGCCGTAGCCGGGGATGGTGCCGAGCTTGATTTCGGGCTGCCCCAATTTGGCGTTGGGCAAGGCCAGCCGGAAGGTCGAGGCGAGCGCCAGTTCCAGGCCACCGCCGAAAGCGTAGCCGTTGAGCACGGCGATCGAGGCGATGGGCAGCCGATCCAGTTTGGCAAAGGTTGCCTGCCCGAGCTCCGTGCGCGCCTTGCTGTCCAACATGGCTTGGTTGCGGAACTCCTTGATGTCGGCGCCTGCGCAGAATGCCTTGTTGCCTGCGCCCGTGATAATGAGCGCGCGCGCCCGCGATTTGGCGACCTCCTCGAACGCCGCGTCGATTTGCCGTAAAATGGCGACCGAAAGCGCGTTGAGCGCTTCGGGTCGATTGAGCATCAGCACGGCGCAGTCGTCCCGCGTTGTCAGCTCGACAGACATCAGGCGTCCCCTTTCTTGACTTGGGTCAACGGACGGGCTCGGGCAAAAGCTCCCCGCGCTTGACCATTTCGACCAGCTCACGCTTGAGAATCTTACCGCTGGCGGTCAACGGGAACTCGCTCAGCCGCACGAAAAACTCCGGCATGTCGTACTTGGAGAGGCCCTCTCGGCCAAGATGCTCGATGAGATCCTGCGCCGTGGCGCTGCCCGAGATGGCGATGCACACCCGCTCCCCGAGCCGGTCGTCGGCCACGGGAAAGCAGGCGACGCGACCGACCGCGGGATCGCGCAGTGCCAGCGCCTCGATGTGGGCGGGATAGATGTTATGGCCGCCGCGGATAATGAGGTCCTTGAGCCTGCCGACGATCTTCAGATTGCCGTCCGCGTCCAGGCTGCCGAGATCGCCCGACATGAACCATCCCTCGCGGTTGAAGCTCGTTTCGGTCGCGCCCTGGTTGTCGAAATAGCCGAGCATGAGCGCGGGCCCACGGCCGCCGATCTCCCCCACCTCGCCAGGCCGGGCCGGCCGATCCCGCTCGGCGGGGTCGAACAGCCGGACCGTGTAGCCGGCTCCGCCACGGCCACAGGTCGTGAGGATGGTGTGGGCGGCATCGCCCGGATGGGTGTACTGATGCGAGGAGTTCTCGGTCATGCCGTAGACGTTCTGCGGGGTGATGCCCTGGGCCACAAAAGCGGCCGCCACCGAGGCCGGGATGGGCGCGCCCGCCATATAGAAAACCGCCGCGCGCCCGAGGCGCGACAGGCCCCGTCGCTTCTGCTCGGCCAGCACGTCCATGGCGTGCGTGGGCACCCCCATGATATAGCTGGCACCGCTCGCGATGATCCAGTCGAGTTGGGAGCGACCTGGCGGTGGATCATTGCAGACGAACTGACATCCCGCGATCAGCCATTGCGCCACCCCCACCCAGGCAATGTGATGCGAGAGGGGTGACAAACTGAGCAGCACGGTCTCGGGGCCGTGTCCCCAGTCGGCCACGAGGTCGCGGGCATTGGCCAGGAGCGTGTTATGCGAGTGCATGACACATTTTGGCGTACCGGTCGTGCCGGAGGTGAAGGCGAGGTAGAGCACGCGATCCGGATCGGTGTGCGGGACCTTGCCTTTGCCCCCCCGCTGCGGCAAGCCCGCCGGAGCAAAGACCACCTTGAGCGAGGGAATGCTCGCCGCGGCAGCCTCCGGTGCGGCGGGCGCGGATCCCCAGCCCGGTTCGGCCACGAGGGCGCGTGCGCTCAAGCGCGAGAGGAGCGTGCCGATCTGATCCCAGGTGTAGCTTCGGTGCAGCGATGGGTTGCAGGCTAGCCCCTGGCGCGCGCAGGCAAGAAAGGCGACGATCGCCTCGACCCGGTTCGACATGAAGAGGCAGACCCGGTCACCACCGACGAGCCCGCGCGCGCAAAACTCGGCGCCGACGGCGTCGACCCAGTCCAACAGCTCGGCCCAGCTCAGCCGGCGCCGCCCGTCCACCAGCGCGGTGGCCGCCGGCCGATCGGCGGCGTGGCGCGCCAACAGGCCATAGAAGGTCACGGGCTGCCACCGGCCCTCAGCGTAGTAGCGCCGCGCCTCGGCCGGATGGTGCAGGGTCAGGAACGGGCGCATGCTGCACTCCCCGCGGGGCCCGGAAACGCTGCCGGTAATGAGCTGGCGCGACGGCACGCAGCCGACGGGCCTGGCCGGGCGAGGCAAAATGGCGCGGGCGCGCTTGAGGCTTGCTCTTCACAAGGATGAATTAGCTCCGCCAGCACGGGCTTGCCTCATTCCGCCGATGGCAAGCCGGACGCTGCCCGCAAGTGTGGCAGCCCAAGAGCATTTCTGCCCATCTTCCCGGCTTGTTGCGACAAAACCTTTCCGCTAGCATCTCAGCAAAGAAGCCGATCGCCAACTCCGTATGAAGATGCACGCGCGTCGCGCCTGCATCCGTTTGCGCGGCGGCTCGAAACGCAAGAGGAAGGGAGGACATTGGATGTCATTCGACCCAAAAGCTAAGGCCGAGGAAGTCTGGTACGCCGGCAAAGTCACGCGTCGCCGCCTGATCGGCTACGGCGCCACGGCGGGCGCGCTTGGCGCGGCCATGCTGGTGCCGGCACCCTGGCGCGCGGCGTTCGGCCAGGCCAAGCCCTACAAGGTTGGCTCCCTGCAGCCGCTGTCCGGCGCCGCGGCATCGGGCGGCAAGACCGCGCTGGTCGGCGTGCAGATGGCCGTTGATCGCATCAACGGCTCGGGCGGCATCAATGGGCGCCCCGTCGAGCTGATCGTGGCCGACGATGAATCCAAGCCCGATGTCGGGCGCCGCAAGACCGAGAAGCTGGTCGTGGAGGACAACGTCGACGTGCACCTTGGCGGCTTCCTGTCCAATATCTGCCTGGCCTGCATGCCGGTGTTCGAAGAAGCCAAGATTGTCAACATGATCAGCGTGTGCCTCGACACCACGCTCACCACCACCAAGTGCAACCGTTACAGCTTCCGCCCCTACGACTATGCGCCGGCGCAGGCCGTCGCTTTCGCGCCCTACCTCGTCAACAAGATGGGGAAGAAGTGGCACCTTGCCTATGCCGATTATTCTTGGGGCCAGTCGACGCGCGATGCCTACGCCGACGAGATCAAGAAGGTCGGCGGTACCATCGTCGGCACGACCGGCATTCCGCTCGGCACCGCGGACATGACGCCGTTCCTGTCCAAGATCACCGGCGACTTCGATGGCTTCTTTGGCATCTTCTTCGGCAAGGACGGGATCACCGTAGGCAATCAGGCCTACGACCTTGGCCTCACCAAAAAATACAAATGGGCCGGTGATGGCGCCATTGCCGAATCGACCAACCTGCCCGCGCTCGGCAGCAAGATCGAAGGCTTCGTTGGCATTAATCGCTACCTGCCGGTCTTCGATGCCCCCCTCGACACCCCGGCGCACAAGAAGTTCTTCGAAGAAGCCCTCAAGCGCCTCAAGGTCATCGATCCCTCGGGCCCCCTGCCCGACCGCTACGTGCAGTCAAACTATGAGGCCATGAACGCCCTCAAGCTCGGCATGGAAAAATCCAAGTTCCAGGGCCGGCAGGACACCATGAAGCTGATCGAGGCGCTCGAGGGTCTGGAAATGAAAGAGGGCGATGACTTCCCGCAAGGCGATAAGGTGCTGCGCAAGGAAGATCATCAGGCCTTCATCCGGGAGTTCATTTTCGACGTCAAGGACGGCAAACACCGGATCCTCGACGTCATTCCCAAGGAGAAGACAATCTTCCCGCCGGCCTGCAAGTTTGCCTAAGTGAGCACCGCCGTCGAGACAGCGCCTGCCCCGGTCGACCGGGGAGGCGCTGCCGAACCTATCATCCGCACGCAAGCTCTTACCGTGCGCTTCGGAGGATTGATGGCACTCAACGCCGTCGACTTTGAAGTGCGACAGGGGGAGATTCGCGCCATCATCGGTCCAAATGGCGCCGGCAAGAGCACTTTCTTCAATTGCTTGACCGGCGTGCTACGCCCGACGTCGGGGCGCATCCTGTTCGCGGGCGAGGATATTGCGGGCCTGCCGCCCAACCGCATTTCGCGCCGCGGCATTGCGCGCTCCTATCAGATCACCAACATCCTTCCCAACGCGACGACGCTAGAAAATGTGCGCATTGCCGTGCAGTCGCGGCGCCACGGCTGGAACATGCTCAGGCACCACCGCGACTTCAACGACATTATGGATCGGGCCGAAGCCGTGTTGGCTTCGGTCGGCCTGGCCGACAAGGCCGGCGAGCTCGCCGCCAACCTGTCGCACGGGCAGCAGCGCAACCTGGAAATCGGCATCGCGCTCGCCACCGAGCCTCGGCTGTTGTGCCTCGATGAGCCGACCGCTGGCATGAGTGCGGCGGAGACGCACGGCACCATGGAACTGGTGCGGCGCATCAGCGAGAATCTCACCATCCTGATCGTCGAGCACGACATGCAGGTCGTGATGCAGCTGGCGCAGCGCATTACGGTGCTCAACTATGGCGCGGTGCTGGCCGAGGGGACACCCTCGGAGATCCAAGAGAACCCCAAGGTGTTGGAGGTCTATCTCAAGACATGACGGAGCCACTGGCCCCAGCTCAACCCCTCGTCTCTGTCGAAGGCGTGCACACGTACTACGGCAAGAGCCATATCCTCAATGGCGTTTCTCTAAAGGTGGGTCGCGGCGAGGTGGTCGGGTTGCTTGGGCGCAATGGTGTCGGCAAGAGCACCACGCTCAAGACCATCATGGGACTTATCAATGCCAGTGCGGGCCGAATCCTCTACGAGGGACAGTCCATCACCGGCCTGCCTTCACACAAGCTGGCTCGCATCGGCATTGCCTACGTGCCCGAAGACCGGCGCATCTTCCGGCTCCTGACCGTGATGGAGAATTTGCGCACGGGCCTCGACCGAAATGGCGTCAGCGAGGCGCAAAAGAAGCAGTTGCTCGAGAAGTTGTTTGTGTACTTTCCGCGCCTGGCGGAGCGGCGCAACCAGGCCGGCGGCACGCTCTCGGGTGGCGAGCAGCAGATGCTTGCCATCGGCCGTGCCATGATGCTCGAGCCGAAGATCGTGCTGCTGGACGAGCCGACCGAGGGTCTGATGCCGCGCATGGTCTCGCAGATCCGCGAGATCATCCAGGTCTTGCACAAAGACGGCGTGGCGATCCTGCTCGTGGAACAGAACGTGCCGCTGACGCTGGCGGCGAGCCAGCGCATCTACTTCATGGAAAAAGGCGCAGTTCAGCACCATGCCGCGGCATCGGAGCTGAGCCTCGATCATCCCATCATACACAAATACCTGGGAGTGTGAGGTGGTGGACATCCCCTGGGACATCATCATCATCCAGACCGTCAACGGCATCGTCACCGGCATGATCCTGGCCCTGGTGGCTTCCGGGCTCACCTTGATTTTCGGCATCATGGACGTGGTGAACTTCGCGCACGGCGAGCTGTTCATGCTCGGGGCCTACATGGGCGTCGTGACCCTGGCGGCGACCGGCAGTTTTTGGTTGGCGCTGGTGGTTGCGACCCTCATCATTGCCGCGCTCGGCGCCGCCCTGCAGGTGGCGACCCTGCGCCCGCTGCTCGGACGCGACCCGCTCTACACTATTCTGGCGACCTTTGGCATTTCGCTGGTCTTGCAGAACTACGCGCTATGGCAGTTCGGCCCGGTCGCCCGCAAGATCCAGGAGCCCTTCAGCGGCCAGTTCACCCTGTTTTACCTGCAGTACCCATGGTATCGCATCCTGATCGCCGGCCTGTCCGCGGCCATGATCGGCGGGCTCTACCTGTTCCTCAAATATGGCCGCTACGGCGTCTGGATCAGGGCCACCACTCAGGACCGCGTCATGGCCCAGGCCATGGGTATTCCGGTGCCCTGGGTGCATACGGGCGTCTTTGCCATGGGCGCGGGCATGGCCGCGGCCAGCGGCGTGCTGTTCGGTCCCCTGGTCGGCGTCAACCACGCCATGGGGCTCGATTGGGTGCTCAAGGCCTTCATCGTCGTGGTGGTGGGGGGCATGGGTAACCTCGGCGGTTCCATTGCGGCCTCCATCTTCATCAGCCTGTTGGAGGCCTATGCCTCGATCTGGGTTAGTCCCTCGCAGGCGATCATCGTCTCCTCCGTGGTGCTGATCTTGACTTTGTTATTCCGTCCCACCGGCCTTTTCGTCCCGACGCCCAAATGAGCCTCTCACGCCACGCCAGCATCTATTGGACGGGTTTTGCCGTCATCGTCGGCTTGCTGATCTTAGCGCCGCTGGTCCTGCCCGAGTTCTGGCGCCGGTTTCTGACGGAGATTTTGATCTGGGGGCTGTTGGCGATGTCGTCCGACATCTTGATCGGCTACACCGGCATGGTGTCGTTCGGGCATTCGGCCTTTTTTGGGCTCGGCATGTACGGCGCCGCGGCCGCCTTGTTGACGGTGAAGCCGCCCAACCTATGGCTCGCCATCGTTTACGGCCTCGCCGGCTCGGCTGCGGTCGCCCTGTTCGTCGCCTATTTTTCCACCCGGCTGCGCGACATCTATTTCGCCATCACCACCCTGATTTTTTCGCAGATCTTCTATGTCATCATTTTCACCTGGACCGAAGTCACCGGCGGTGAAAATGGCCTGGCATTTTCGCGGCCCGGCTTTGGCATCCCGGGAGTGTGGACGACGCCCTTCACCTCCACCACCCTGCACTGGTTCGTGCTGGCGGTGGTGGCGGCCTCCTACCTGCTGTTGCGGCGCCTCACCCAGTCGCCGTTTGGCATGGTCTTGCAATCGATCCGTGAGAACGAAGCCCGCACGCGTGCCATCGGCTACCCCGTCGAACGCTACAAGATGATGGCCGTCATGTTATCGGGCTTATTTGCGGGCCTTGCCGGCGTGCTCTATGCCCTGCAAAACCGCTTTGCCGCGCCCGACTTCGTCTACTTCGTGGTCTCCGGCGAGGTGGTGATCTTCAACGTGATGGGCGGCATCGGCACGTTGGTCGGCCCGATCGTCGGCGCCGCATTTTTTCTGGGCCTGCGCGAGGGTCTGTCCCGTTTGTTCCCCTATCTCGCGACCACCTTCAATCTTCCCTACCTCGCTGAATTCCCCTATCTGGTGCCCGTGGGTATCATCTTCATCGCCATGGTGATCTTCATGCCGCAGGGCCTGCTCGGTTTCGCCAAGCGCTGGCTCAATCGCTAACGGCACTGGCAGAAAAGCGCGGGCGAAGCGGGCAAAGGGCCTTGAGCGTGCGGGTCGCTGTCGACATCGGCGGAACGTTTACCGACATCGTCGTGCTCTCGAGCGCTGGCGTGCTGCACGAAAGCAAGGTCGCCACCACGCCACAGGATCCGAGCCGCGCCGTGGTGGCCGGCCTGGCGGCGCTCCTCGAGGATTTGGCGCTGGCACCGGAGCGGGTCACGGAGGTGCTGCACGGCACCACGGTCGGCTCCAATACCATCCTGCAGCGCACCGGTGCTCTGACCGGCCTCATCACCACGCGCGGCTTTCGCGACGTGCTCGAGATCGGGCGCATTCGCATGCCCGATATGTTCGACCTGAGCTGGGACAAGCCAAAGCCGCTCGTGCCGCGGCGCTATCGGCTAGAGGTCGGCGAGCGCATCGCCGCCGATGGCAGCATCGTCGAGCCGCTGCGCGAAAGCGAGGTGGTGGCGGCCGGCGCACGGCTGGTTGCTGCGGGTATCGAGGCCGTCGCCATCTGCCTCTTGAACAGCTACCGTAATCCCGCGCACGAGCGTCGGGTCGAAGAGGTTCTGCGCGCCCGCTTTCCGCAGCTCCTGCTGAGCGCCTCGCACGCGGTGCTGCCGGAGCGCAAGGAGTACGAGCGCACCAGCACCACGGTCGTCAATGCGTATCTGCTCGTCGCCATGCGCGCATATCTCAGCAATCTCGAGGCGGGGCTGCGCGGCATCGGCATCAAGGCGCCCGTTCGTGTCATCACTTCCAACGGCGGCATGCTGGCGGCGACGAGTGCGCGCGCGAGCCCCGTGTTCGTGGTTGCCTCCGGGCCGGCCGGCGGCGTCATCGGTGCGGCACGGCTTGGTTGTGCCCGCGGCGAGCCCGATCTTATCGTCTTCGACATGGGCGGCACCACCGCCAAGGCGGTGATCGTCGAGGCCGGTCGTCCCAGCATGACCTCGGAATACGAGTTCCGCGATGGCATTTCGACCTCGAGCCGGTTTGTCAAGGCGGGCGGCTATATGCTCAAGGTACCGGCGATCGATATCGCCGAGGTGGGCGCCGGCGGCGGGTCGCTGGCGGCCATCGACCGCGGCGGCCTGCTCACGGTCGGGCCGCACTCGGCGGGTGCCGTGCCGGGGCCTGCCTGTTACGGCCTCGGCAATGACCGCCCCACGGTTAGCGATGCCAACCTCGTGCTCGGCTACATCAATCCGCATGCGCTGGCCGGTGGCCGGCTGGCGATCGACGGCAGCCTCAGCGCGCGCGCCGTCGCCACGCATGTGGCAGGGCCGCTCGGGCTCAGCCTGGTGGAGGCCGCGCATGGCATCCGCGCCGTGGCGAACGCGGCGATGGCGCGGGCCATTCGCGCCGTGACGGTGGAGCGCGGCCGCGATCCGCGCGATTTCACCCTCGTTGCCTTCGGCGGCAATGGCGGCATCCATGCCACCGACCTTGCCCGCGATCTCGGCATCGCCCGCGTCGTGGTGCCGCCGTTGGCTGGGGTATTCAGCGCCGTCGGCATGTTGGCGTGCGAGCTCGAGCACGTCGCCTTGAAGACCCTATTGCGCGCGCTCGATGCCTTGAGCGCGGCCGACCTCAAGGCGGCCAAAGCCGGGCTCGCCGAAGCGGTTGGCGCGCACCTCGCCGCCGACGGCTTTGCCCCCGATCGGCGGATATTTGCCTGGGAGGCGGACCTGCGCCACGAAGGACAGGCAAGCGAGCTCACCGTCCACTTCGACGGCGATGATCCCGCCGAGCTCGGCCGCCGCTTTCTCGCCGAGTACAGCAAGACTTACGGCTACCAGGACGACAGCCCGATCGAGCTCGTGACATTGCGCGTGATCGGCCGCGGGCGCGGCGGGCAGCGCCTCGACTTCCAGGAGCTCAAGATCGCCGCCCCGGCCGGCGCTGCCGCCGCCGATTGCCGAGACGTGCACTTGCTGCGTGGGCAAGCCGCCAGCCTGGTTGAGGTCGTGCCCCGCTCGGCCTTGGCCTCGGGGCGGCGTCGCGGTCCGCTCATCATCGAAGAATTCGACGCCACGATCCTGGTGCCGGCGCAGGCAAGCGCTGAGCTCGATGCCATTGGCAATATCGTACTCGACCTGAACTGAGGCACATGCAGACCGATCCCATCACCTTCGCCGTCATCAAGAGCGGGCTCGATTCGATCGCCGATGATATGGCCTACACGGTGATCCGCATCGCCCGCTCGGAGATCGTCAAGGACGTGATGGATTTCTCGGCGGCGATTTGCGCGGCCGACGGGCAGATGGTGGCACAGGCCAAGACGATCGCCCAGCACCTCGGTGCCGTGCCGGAGGCGATGGCTGCCGTGCTCGCCACCTTCGGGGCCGATCTGAACGAGGGCGATGCCGTCATTATGAACGATCCCTATCACGGCGGCATGCACCTACCCGACATTTTCATGTTCATGCCCCTGTTCCATAGAGGCCGGCGTCGCGCCTTCGCGGTCGTGATTTGTCACCACACCGACGTTGGCGGCCGCGTGCCCGGATCGAACGCGTCCGACTCCACCGAAATCTACCAGGAAGGCCTGCGTATTCCGCCCCTCAAACTCTATGACCGCGGCGTGCTCAATCAAACGCTCGCAACGATGATCAGGATCAACGTGCGCGTGCCCGAACGGGTCTGGGGCGATCTTTCGGCGCAGTACGCAGCGGCGCAGGTCGGCAAACGCGGCCTTAACAAGCTGATTGACCGCTATGGCGCCGACGAGGTCGAAGCCTACATGGCCGAACTCATCGACTACGCCGAACGACTGACCCGCGCCGAAATCAAGGCATGGCCGAAGGGCCGCTACGAATTCACCGACCATATCGACGGCGACGGCTTCTCCGAGCGGCCAATTCCGATCAAGGCCACCATTGTCGTACGCGACGATGGCAGCCTGATCGTCGACTACACCGGCTCTTCGCCGCAGGTAAAGGGCGCGCTCAATTCGACGCTGAGCTTCACGCGGTCGCTGACCTACCTCAGCGTGCGCTGCGTCCTTTCGCGCGAGATACCCAACAATGTCGGCGTGTTCCGCTGCATTGAGGTCAAGGTACCGGAAGCCTCCGTGCTCAACCCCGTGCTGCCGGGACCCTGCGCGGCGCGTGCCCTGACGGGCTATCGCGTGTTCGACACGATGCTTGGCGTCCTGGCGCAGATCGTGCCGCACCGGGTGCCGGCGGCAGGCGAGGGCGGCAACAGTGTGATCTGTATCAGCGGCCTCAGGGAAAATCGCAAACCCTTCATTATCGTCGACATGATCTGTGGGGCCTGGGGAGGGCGGCCTGATAAGGATGGTTTGGAGGCCGTGACCAATGCCTCGCAGAACCTTTCCAACATGCCGGTCGAGGTGATGGAGGCGGAGCATCCCGTCCGCGTCGAAGAGTATGCCTTCGTGCCGGATACCTGCGGTGCGGGCCGCTGGCGCGGCGGGGTCGGCCTGCGTCGCACCTACCGCATCCTGGCGCAGGAGGCGCTGTTGCAGCTGCGCACGGACCGCGTGACCTTCCGACCCTATGGCCTGGCGGGCGGCGCCCCCGGCGGGGCGTCACAGAATTTCATCGAAATCGGCGATCGGCGCGAGCCACTTCCGAGCAAGGTGACGATGAGCGTGCCCCGCGATGCGCTGATCGTGCACGAGCAGGCGGGCGGCGGCGGCTTCGGCAATCCGTTGCTACGCGAGCCCCACAGAGTTCAGGAAGACTATGCCGAGGGCAAAATCAGCGCCGAGTTCGCGCGTCGGCACTATCGCGTGGTGTTCGACGGCGAGGGCGAAGTCGACCGCGAGGGCACGGCGCGCCTGCGCGCGCGGCGCGGCGCCTGAGCGGCGCCCAGCGCTCAGCCGACGGCTTGCGCCGCGGCGCGGCCCGCGACCCGACCGGAGAACAGGCAACCACCCAGGAAGGTGCCTTCCAGTGCCCGGTAGCCGTGCATGCCGCCGCCGCCGAAGCCCGCGACCTCGCCGGCCGCGTAGACGTTGCCGAGCGGCTGCCCATCGGCCTTCAAGACACGTGCGGAGAGGTCGGTTTCCAGGCCACCCAAGGTTTTGCGCGTCACAATCCAGAGCCTGACCGCGATCAGAGGGCCGTTCTTGGCATCGAGCAGGCGGTGTGGCTTGGCAATGCGAATGAGCTTGTCGCCGAGGTAGGTGCGCGCCCCCCGCAGCGCCACGATTTGCGCGTCTTTTGCGAAGGGATTGTCGAGCTCCCGGTCGCGCGCGCGGATCACTGCTTCCAGGCTCGCGGCGGACAGCAGGTTATCGCCCGTCAGCGCGTTCATGCGCTCGACCAACCGCGGCAGGTCGCGCTCGACCAGGAAATCGGCACCCTGCGCCAGGAACGCCCGTACCGGTGCCGGCGCACCGCCGCCGCGGCGGGCCGCTATCACTTTCAGCAAACTCCCGCTCGTGAGATCAGGATTTTGCTCCGAGCCGGACAGGGCGAACTCGCGCTCGATGATCTTCTGCGTCAGCACGAACCAGGAGTAGTCGTAGCCCGTTGCGCGCAGGTGTGTCAGCGTGCCCAAGGTATCGAAGCCCGGAAACAGCGGCACGGGTAGCCGCTGTCCGAGCGCGTCGAGCCAAAGCGATGACGGACCCGGCAAGATGCGGATGCCGTGCTCGGTCCAGATCGGGTCCCAATTGCGGATACCCTCGGTGTAGTGCCACATGCGATCTGGATTTATCACGCGGCCTCCGGCAGCCTGCGTGATGGCCAGCATGCGACCATCAACATGATCCGGCACACCGCTGAGCATGCGCTTGGGCGCGGTGCCGAGGCGCGTGGGCCAGTTCTTGCGCACGAGCTCGTGATCGGCGCCAATGCCACCTGAGCTGATGATGACGGCTTGAGCCTTGAAGGCAAACTCGCCCGCAATGGTGCGGGCACTGCGCACGCCGCGCGGCACCGCGCTGGCCTCGAGGATCTCGCCCCGCACGCCGTCGATCAGGCCGCCACTGGTCGTCAGTTCGCTCACGCGATGGCGAAATTTGGCGACCACGAGACCCTCTGCCGCGGCCGCGCTCAGGCGTCTGACGAAGGGAGCGAGCACGCCGGGCCCGGTGCCCCAAGTGACGTGGAAGCGTGGCACCGAATTGCCATGTTGCGTGGCCGTATAGCCGCCGCGCTCGGCCCAGCCCACAACCGGGAACCATCTCATCCCCAGCGCCTTGAGCCAGGCGCGCTTTTCCTCGGCGGCGAAGCCCACGTAGGCCTCCGCCCAACGGCGCGGCCAGTGGTCCTCCGGCCGATCGAAGCCGGCCGAGCCCAGCCAGTCCTGCCAGGCGAGCGCATGGGAGTCGCGGATGCGCAAGCGGCGCTGCTCGGGCGAATCGACGAGAAAGAGGCCGCCGAAGGACCAGAAGGCCTGGCCGCCGAGCGAGGCCGCGGGTTCCTGCTCGATGAGGAGCACCCGGCGCCCGGCTGCGGCGAGCTCCGCGGTGGCCACCAGACCGGCGAGCCCGGCGCCAACGACAATGACATCGGCATGCATTGCGCGAGCCCCCGTGGCCGACGCCGCCCGCCCGGCAGGGGCGGCCCCTTTTGATCGGCCAGCGCATGCGCGCTCGTCAACGCCCGTGCCGCCCGTGCCGCGGGGCCGACCCGATGACGCCCACAAGCAAGGCCCCGCCCCGTGGCGGCCAAGGACACCCCAGGGGGCGGACGGCGGGCGCGCTTGCGTCCCTTGCGCGCGGGTTGCTGCCACCTTGCGTTCGCGCTGCGGGGATGGCGCAGGCGCCGACTTGCATTATTATGCATGATTGGTTAATAGCCAGCATAATAATGCATAGAGGGTCCCCAACGCAGGGGTCCCCGTACCATGGCATGATGATGGGAGCACGACAGGGAACGAGGCAAGCATGGCCACCCGCATCGACTTTCGGACCGAACCTGCCCGCTATCGGCACTGGAAGCTGAAATTCGCCGGCGAGGTTGCCGAATTGATCATGGACGTCGACGAGGACGGCGGCCTGTTTGCGGGCTACCAACTCAAGCTCAACTCCTATGACCTCGGCGTCGACATTGAGCTTGCCGACGCCATCCAGCGCCTGCGCTTTGAGCATCCCGAGGTCAAGGTCGTCGTGCTCAAGTCCGGCAAGGAGCGCGTGTTTTGCGCCGGCGCCAACATCCGCATGCTGGCCGGCGCGTCGCACGCCCACAAGGTCAACTTCTGCAAATTCACGAACGAGACGCGCAACGCCATGGAGGATGCCAGCCTCCACTCGGGTCAGAAGTATCTGTGCGCGATCCGGGGAACGGCCGCGGGCGGCGGCTATGAGCTGGCGCTGGCGACCGATCACATTCTGCTCGCCGATGACGGCAATTCCAGCGTGGCGCTCCCCGAGCTGCCGTTACTCGCGGTGCTGCCGGGAACCGGCGGCCTGACGCGGGTCACCGACAAGCGCAAGGTGCGTCGCGATCTCGCCGACGCGTTTTGTACCGTGGAAGAAGGCGTCAAAGGTGGTCGCGCCGTCAAATGGCGGCTCGTCGACCAGGTCAGCCCCAATTCCAAATTCGAGGCCAGTGTCGCCGAGGCGGCGCGGCGACTGGCGGCCCGTTCGGATCGCCCGGCCGACGCCAAGGGCATCCGGCTGACGCCGATCGAGCGCTCTGTTGACCCCGACGCCATCGTCTATTCGGCGCTCAAGGTAGAGATCGACCGCAGCACCCGTCGTGCCACCCTGACCCTCAGCGGGCCCAGCGCGCCGGCGCCCACGTCCCTGGAGGCCATGCAGCAAGAGGGCGCCGCGTTCTGGCCACTGCGCCTGGCGCGCGAGCTCGATGATGCCATCCTCAATTTGCGCTTGAACGAGCGCGAAATCGGCGTGCTGATCTTCAAGAGCCAGGGGGATCCTGCCGAGGTGCTCACCTATGATGCCTGGCTCGCTGCCAACACGCAGCATTGGCTGGCGCGGGAAATCCTCTTCCTTTGGAAGCGGGTGCTCAAGCGAGTGGACCTCACCTCCCGATCGCTGGTGGCGCTGTTGGAGCCGGGCAGCTGTTTTGCCGGCACGCTAGCCGAACTGGTATTCGCCGCCGACCGCGGCTTCATGCTGATTGGCGGCTTTCCGGGCGATAACCGTGCCCCCCCGACGCTGGCGTTATCCGACCTCAATTTCGGGGTCTACGCCATGAGCAACGGCCTGTCCCGGCTCGCCACCCGCTTCCTCGGCGAGCCGGCGAGCCTGGAGGAGGCCAAGGCGGCGGCGGGCAAACTTCTTGGCGCCGAAGACTGCGATAGGCTGGGTCTGGTGACGAGCGCGCTCGATCACATCGACTGGCAGGACGAGGTGCGCATCTTTCTCGAAGAGCGCGCGAGCTTTTCCGCCGACGGCCTGACCGGCATGGAGGCCAACCTGCGCTTTGCGGGGCCTGAGACCATGGAGACCAAGATCTTCGGTCGCCTCACCGCTTGGCAGAACTGGATCTTTCAGCGGCCGAACGCCGCCGGTGCCGAAGGTGCGCTCAAGCGCTACGGCAGCGGCGTGAAGGCCAACTTCAATCCGGAACGAGTCTAGTCGTCGCAAGCGACGCAACGCGAGGACGCAAGAGATGCCCGAGACAAGCAACGTCGACTACTCAACCAAGATCCCCAACAACGTCGGCCTGATGGACGATCAGCGCGTACTCAAGGCATTGGAGCAATGGCACCCCGGCTACATCGATTGGTGGATGACCATGGGGCCAGAAGGCTTCCAGACCTCCGACGTCTACCTGCGCACGGCCATCAGCATTGATCCCAAGGGCTGGGCCAAGTTCGACTACGTCAAGATGCCGGACTATCGCTGGGGCATTCTGCTTGCGCCGCGCCAGGAGGATCGGCGCGTCAACTTCGGCGTGCACAAGGATGAGAAGGCCTGGCAAGAGGTGCCCGGTGAATACCGCGCCATGCTGCGCCGCCTGATCGTGGTCCAGGGCGACACCGAGCCCGCCAGCGTCGAGCAGCAACGCCACCTCGGCAAGACCGCCCCATCGCTCTACGACATGCGCAACCTGTTCCAGGTGAACGTCGAGGAAGGCCGGCACCTCTGGGCCATGGTCTATCTCTTGCAGAAATACTTCGGCAAGGACGGTCGCGAGGAAGCCGAAGGCCTGCTGCAGCGCCGTTCCGGCGATCAGGACAGGCCGCGCATGCTCGGCGCCTTCAACGAGGAGACGCCGGACTGGCTCTCCTTCTTCATGTTCACGTTTTTCACCGATCGCGACGGCAAGATGCAGCTCGAAAGCCTTGCCCAATCGGGGTTCGATCCCTTGTCGCGCACGTGTCGCTTCATGCTGACCGAGGAAGCGCATCATATGTTCGTGGGTGAGACGGGCGTGGGCCGGGCGATCGAGCGCACGTGCCAGGCCATGCGGGAGGCCGGGATCGAGGATGCCAATGATATCGACGCCGTGCGCAAGCTGGGCGTGATCGATCTGCCGACCATGCAGAAGAAGGCCAACCTGCACTTCTCGCTGTCACTCGACCTGTTCGGCTCGGAGGTCTCCACCAACGCCGCGAACTACTACACCTCCGGCGTCAAGGGCCGCTTCCAGGAAACGCGTATCGACGACGACCACCAACTCACCAAGGCCACCTACCCCGTCAGCAAGCTGATGGATGGCAGCATCAAGATGGTCGAGGAGCCCGCCCTGACGGCGATCAACATGCGCCTACGCGACGATTATGTGAACGACTGCCTCAAGGGTGTGCAGCGTTGGAACAAGGTGATCGAAAAGACGGGCGTTAATTACCGCCTGAGGCTCCCCCACGTCGCCTTTCATCGCGGCATCGGTGAATTCGCCAATATCCACGCCTCCCCAACCGGGCAAATCCTGAGCGAACAGGAATGGGCACGGCAAAAAGACCAGTGGCTGCCCGCAAAGGCTGATGGCGACTTCATTGCCGGACTGATGGCACCGTGCTGGGAGCGCGGCAAATTCGCCTCCTGGATCGCCCCGCCGCGGGTCGGCATCGACAACAAACCGGGCGACTTCGAGTACGTGAAGGTCGATCGCGCTTAAAGCTCGGCGCGCGGAGGCTGAGGGTCGCCGGCCGCCCCGCGGCGCCCTTCTGGGATGCGGGCCGCAATCAGCAGTGCATGGCTCGGGCAAGGCTCACAAAGCTGTCGGCGACGACATCCCAATCACGCTGGGGCTCAAGGTCGCGCGTCTGAGCCGGGCCATATTCGCCCGGGCGCGGCACGAACGCGGTGCGCAGGCCGGCGCTGGCGGCCGCCGCCAGGTCGCCATTGTGGGCGGCCACCAGCATCACTTGCCCTGGGGTGAGATTGAGCAGCTCCGCACTCGCCAGGTAGGCCTGCGCCAGGGGTTTGTAGGCGCGCGCCGTCTCGGCGCCGAGCACGACATCCCAGGGCAGCGCGGCGAACTTAGCCATGCGCGTGAGCAACCCTACATTGCCGTTCGACAGTGTACCGATGATGTAGCGGGCCTTTAGGCGTCGGAGGCCTTCGACCGCGTCCGGCCACGGCCTCAGGCGATGCCAAACCTTGTTGATGTGATCCTTGTCCGCCTCGGGCAGGCCACTGATGCCATACTTGGCGCAAAGCTGATCCAGGCTCTCGCGGTGGAGGACGTCGAGGATGGTCCAGGCCCGTCGACCGGAGCGCACCTCCTCCATGGCCGGCTGATAGAGCGCGCGCCAGTCATCGGCAAAGGCGGCCCAATCGAGGCTGAGCTGGCGCTGGGCGCCGAACCGACTCAAATCGTCGATGATGCTCGTGCGCCAGTCGACCACGGTCCCAAACACGTCGAACAACAGGGCCTCTACATCCGGGCGAGCGGTCATGATCGGTCCTCTTCGTGGCTCAAGGGCGGGGCGCACGCGAGCATCATGCAACCATGGTCTCGCGCCGACAAGCGTGCGGGCTCGGCGAGCGGCAAAGCGCTTGGGTCATGGCAGGCTACAAAACCGCGAAGCCGCCGCGCGGGACGGCCACCTTGCCAGCGCGAGGCGGGCTCACGCCTGGCCTGGCACCTGGGCTCGGTGCCTCAGGCAGTGATCGGCCAACACCAGGGCCATCATGGCCTCGCCCACGGGCACGGCCCGGATGCCGACGCAGGGATCGTGCCGCCCCTTGGTCGAGATCTCCGTTTCCTGTCCGTGCCGGTCGATGGTCCGGCGCGGGGAGAGAATGGAGGAGGTCGGTTTCACGGCAAAGCGGCACACGATCGGCTGACCGGTCGAGATGCCACCCAGGATGCCGCCGGCGTTGTTGGACAGAAACTGTGGTTTGCCGTCATTGCCGAGCCGGATCTCGTCGGCATTGGCTTCGCCGCTCAGTTCGGCGGCGCGCATGCCGGCCCCAATCTCTACGCCTTTCACGGCGTTGATGCTCATCATGGCGCCGGCCAGATCCTGGTCGAGCTTGCCGTAGATCGGCGCTCCCCAGCCGGCCGGCACGCCGTCTGCCACCACTTCAACGATGGCCCCCACCGAGGAGCCGGCTTTGCGCACCTCGTCCAGATGGCGCGACCAGATCTCGAGGATACCGGCGTCGGGCGAGAACAAGGGGTTGCGCTTCACCTCCTCCCAGGACCAGCGCCGGCGGTCGATGGCATGGGTGCCCACCTGCACGAGCGCGGCGCGCACCGTGACAGGGGCAATGACCTTGCGGGCAATGGCGCCGGCGGCGACCCGCATGGCGGTTTCGCGGGCGCTCGAGCGGCCGCCGCCGCGAAAGTCGCGAATGCCGTACTTCGCCCAATAGGTGAAGTCGGCGTGGCCAGGCCGGAACTTGTCCTTGATGTCGGCGTAGTCCTTGCCGCGTTGATCGACGTTGTCGATGACGAGGCAAATCGGCGTCCCGGTCGTGACCTGACGCCCGCCATCGTCGCTGAAGACCCCCGACAGGATGCGTACGCTGTCGGGCTCACGGCGCTGGGTTGTGAACCGGGATTGTCCCGGCTTTCGCTGGTCGAGATAGTGCTGGATGTCGGCGGCCTCGAGCGGCAGCAGCGGCGGACAGCCATCGACGACGCAGCCGATCGCGGGCCCGTGGCTTTCGCCCCAGGTCGTCACCCGAAACAGATGTCCAAACGTGTTGTGCGACATGGCTTGCCGCGTGTCATTGCCGAGCCGGTCTTAGCGACATGATGGCAAGAATGCAACGCAGCCGCCGCAAGGGCGCCGAGACTGCGGCCTCGCCCCTTAACCCTGCCAACGAATATCGTGTCCTTTGCGCCACTTCGAGAGGTTAATGCGCACCACAATTCATGGTGCGTTCATTTAGCGCTCTCTAGCCTCTCTCGGGCGCTGTCGCGCAGGGGCAGGTGACAATCACGTTTCCTGCGGCGCGCCGACGCCGAAAGAAATGGGAGGTACTTGGAATGAGCATTCGTAAGACCCTTATCGCCGTCTTGGCCGTGGCCGTCGCCATTGCCTTCGCACCGCTGTCGGACCTGCAAGCCGCGACCCTGACGCCTGGCTCGGGCCCGGGCGTTGACAACCCTGTTGTTAAGGTGGCCGCGAAAAAGAAGGCCACAAAGAAGAAGGCGAAGAAGAAGGGCAAGAAGAAAGTTGCTAAGAAGGCCAAGAGCAAAGGTCCCGGCTCGTGCGGCGCTTACATGTACTATAGCAAGAAAGACCGCAAGTGTGCCGATGCGCGTCTGAAGAAGTAAAACGGAACCTATTTGCAGGAGCCTGGGGGCTTCAGGCTCCTGCAAAATTTTATTTCGACGGGCACCCGCGCGCGGGCTCGCACAGTTTTACTAGCATCCCGGAGCGCTGAGCCAAGTCTCGCCCGCGGCGCGGGCGTCCCGCTCACTTGCCCAAGCGCTCAACGCCCTCCTTGGCCTCGGCGTGTTCCGGGGTGACCTCCAAAGCGCGGCGGTAATCCGCCAGGGCCGCCGTCGCGTCGCCCAACTCCTCGTGCGTGGCCGCGCGCGCCACCAAGGCGTCGGCATCGTTGGGTTGCAGGCCGATGGCCTGGTCGAAATCGGCCAACGCTGCCGTGAACTCGCCCTTGCTGAAATAGGACAGGCCGCGGTTGTAGAAGGGCCGGCTGCTCGTGGCATCGAGCCTGATGGCTTCGGAATAATCGGCAATCGCCAGGTCGAATTCGCCACGACTGTCATAGACTTGGCCGCGGTTGTTGAAGATGTCGGGATCGCTGGGGTCAAGCCGGATGGCCTCGCTGTAATCCTGGATGGCGAGATCCTGTTGCCCCAGTCGGTCGCGCACGTTGCCGCGGTTGAAATGCGCAATGGCGCTGGTGGTATCAAGCTTGATGATTTCGCTGTAATCGGCGATGGCGGCGTCCTGGTCCCCCCACAGCTCCTGCAAAACGCCGCGCTGCAGCAAGGCCTCAACGCGCAGCTCCTCGTTGTCTCGCGCCCCCTCAACGGCCCGCGTACACGCTTCAATGCGGGCTTTGAGATCGCCGGCCTCGTTCTTGCACGCCGCCAAATGGTCGGCGACCGTCTGGGCCGTCCCGGCGCTGGTGACGAAAAGCAGGAGGGCGGCCAACGCCAACCTGGCGCGCCGGCGCTTTCGCCAAGGGCTTGAGAGCATGTCACGCCTGGTCATTTGTCCGGGTTGCCTCATTTCGTGCGCAGAGGGCCTCGGCCCATCCCCCGTGTTTGTAGGCTGCTTCGCGCGCCCGGCAAGAGACGCTTTTTTGCCGCTGGGGCGGCCTGGCGGTGGGCCCGGCGTTGCGTCTGTGGCCGCAGGGTCACTCGCCAAAGATATGCCAAGAAACTGCTGACATTGGCCGCAAATTCCGCTTATGACTCCTGGCGTTCGGTTGGAAGACGGAGGCAATCATGCGTTCAATGATCGTTGCGCTGAGTTTGGCCGGTTTTGCGGCGTGCGTGCTGGCTCAGCCGGCAAGCGCAGCGAAAACCAAAATGGGCTGCGAGATCGGCAAGCAGGTCTGGAGCGGTAGCGAAGGCAAGTGCGTACCCGGCAAGTCCAAGTATTCGGGCAAGACCGCCAGCAAAGCCGCCAAAAAGAAAAAGCAGTAGGGCGTCCTCTCTTGGCGTGGCGCATGACGCGAGCGCGTCATGCCCCTGCCGCCGGCGGCGTCGCTTTTAGCCCTTAATGCCAACGCACGCTGCCGCCCTCGATCACCAGGATCAGGTCTTGCGGCACTTTGAGGCGCATGACCTCCTGGGCAGACAGGCCCAAAAGGAGGGCGCGCAGGGCACGACTGACGCCCCCGTGCGCCACCACGACGGTGTCACCGGCGACCTCGGCAAGCCAAGCGGCGACGCGCTCCGCCAGCATCCGGTAGCTCTCCCCACCGGCAGGCTGCCAATTCCACAGATCGGCTTGGCGGGCCTGAAACCCCGCAGCATCGAGCGCCGCCATTTCATCCCAGGCCTGGCCTTCCCAGCTGCCGTAGTTGATTTCCTTCAGCCGGTCGTCGGTGCGGAAGTGCGACGCCTCAAGGCCCATCTCCGCGCGCAGGATCTGCATGGTCTCGCTCGCGCGCTTCAGCGGGCTGGCAACGTAGTCGAGCGCGGCGGCGCGGGGCCCAAGCAGCCCTGCTAGCCGGAGGCCATTGCGTTTTGCCTGCGCCCGGCCGGTGGCGTTAATTGGAATGTCGCGGTGGCCTTGATAGCGCTGAGCCCGGTTCCAATCGGTTTCCCCATGCCGCACGAAGTAGAGCGTGACGCCGACCTTCAGCATTGTTGTTGTCCCTCGTATGCTCACAATATGGCGTTCCAATCGTTGCGCGACACGGGCGGCAGGCCCTCTTGGGCGCCTCCGCGGCCGGCGCGCGCCTCGACGTTGCGGATGGGTAGCATGGGTTGTTGTATGCTGGCGAAGCGCTCCTGGCGGGTTGGCCACCTTGCGCTGGTGGCCGCGCTGAGCCTGGCGCTTGCCCTTGTCGCTGCGCCGCGCGCCCGCGCCCAGGGCAACGTCGATCTTCAGCTCGTGCTGGCCGTCGACGTCTCCGGCAGTGTGAGCGAGGCCCGCTTTGAGCTGCAAAAACGCGGCTACGTAGCGGCCTTTCGCGATCCGCGCCTGTTGCAGGCGATCCAGTCGGGCTCGCAACAGCGCATTGCGGTCACCATGCTGCAATGGACCGGCCCGGTGCTGCAGGTCCAGGTGGTGCCGTGGCAGCTGATCAGCGGGGAGGCCTCCATGCATGCCCTGGCGGACGCCATCGAATCGACGCCGCGCCAGCTGTTCGGCGGGGGGACCTCCATCAGCGGCGCCATCGACTATGCCATGGCGTTGTTCGCCGCCGCGCAGGGCAGGGGGGGCCGACGCGTGATCGACATTTCCGGGGACGGTACCAACAACCGCGGCCGCCCGGTCAACGAGGCGCGGGATGATGCGGTCAGGGCCGGCGTCAGCATCAATGGCTTGCCAATTCTGGCGCTCGATCCCGAACTTGATCAATACTATCTCAACAACGTCATCGGCGGCCCCAGCGCCTTTGTGGTTGCCGCGGCGTCCTACGAGACGTTTGCCGACGCGATCCTGAAAAAACTCGTGACCGAGATCGCGGCGCGCCCGCGCGCCTTGCGCCCGCGCCTGGCCAAGCTCATGTCCCGGCGCCTTCGCGGCCCGGCGGCCTTGCTCTGAACCGGATCTCGACACGCGGCCAGAACCGGCAGCTCGGGCTCACCCCGCGGCCTTCCCGTCCCCGGGGAGCAGGCACCCCCACAAGCGGGGGCCCGCGCGCGCCACACGCCGGGGCTCGGGAAAGGCGATGACAGGCAAGCGCGCGGCACGCTATCAGAGGCAAGAGCCTGCCTCCCGGCTTCGGGGGCGGACGGGCCAGAGCGACCAGGGGCTGCCGGCATGGAGAAGCGCGCAATTTTCTCAGGCAAGCTATTGCCCTACCTGCTGCTCGCACCGCAGCTCCTTGTCACCCTCGTGTTTTTTTATTGGCCGGCGAACCAGGCCCTGTGGCAGTCCTTCCTGCTGCAGGACGCCTTTGGCCTCAGGACCGACTTCGTCTGGCTTGAGAATTATCGCTATCTCCTCGGCCAGGGTGACTACTACCGGGCGATGGGAACCACCCTTGTCTTTTCCGTCGCCGTCACCGTGCTGTCGCTGTCCATCGCCCTGTTGCTGGCGGTGCAGGCCGACAAGACCATCAAGGGCGCGGGTGTTTATAAGACGCTCCTGATCTGGCCCTATGCCGTCGCCCCGGCAATTGCCGGCGTGCTGTGGCTTTTCATGTTTCAGCCCTCGCTCGGGCTCGTCGCGCGCGGGCTGCGCTCCCTTGGCCTCGATTGGAACCCTCTGCTTAACGGCAAGCACGCCATGGTGCTTGTGATCATGGCCGCCACCTGGAAACAGATCAGCTACAATTTTCTCTTCTTCCTGGCCGGTCTGCAGTCGATTCCCCGATCGGTGATCGAAGCGGCAGCGATCGACGGCGCCCGCCCGGTACGGCGCTTCTGGACCATCATTTTTCCGCTGCTTTCCCCCACCGCGTTTTTTCTGCTGGTCGTCAACATCGTCTACGTTTTCTTCGACACCTTTGGCATCATCGATGCCATGACCGGTGGGGGGCCAGCCAAAGCCACGGAAACTTTGGTCTACAAGGTTTTTTTCGACGGTCGTCTGGGCGGCGATCTGGGCAGTTCGGCGGCCCAATCCGTGCTCCTGATGCTGATGGTCATCGCCTTGACGGGCCTGCAGTTCCGCTTCATCGAACGCAAGGTGACATACTGATGGCCCAGCCTGTGATCTGGAGCGAGCTGACCGCCGCCGAGTTGCGGGACAAGGCCGGCGCCAACGCTATCGTGCTGCTTCCGGTCGCCTCCATGGAACAGCACGGTCCGCATCTGCCGGTCGGCGTCGACACCATCCTCTGCGAAGGGATCTGTCGGCGCGCCGCCGAGGCCGCGGCCGCGGCAATTCCGGTCCTTGTCGCCCCAACGCTCTGGTGCGGCCTGGCCGAGCACCACATGGCGTTTGGCGGCACCTTTACCTTCGATCTCGCCACCTACCGCGCCGTACTGCTCGCGCTCACGAGCAGCATCGAGCGGCACGGCTTCCAGCGGCTCATGATCGTCAATGGTCATGGCGGCAATATCGCCGCGCTGACGGCCATCCTGCCCGATCTCGCACGCCAGTCCTCGCTTCGCATCCGCACCACTACCTACTTCGAGCTTGCGCAATCGGCCATGCCGGCGATCCTGGAAGATCAGGACGGCGTTCGGCACGCCTGCGAAGCCGAGACGTCCATGATGCTGGCGATGGCACCCGACACCGTACGCCTCGATGCGCTCGCGGCGGCGCATGGTCCCGCCCACGTGCATCGCCGACCGCTGGCGCTTGGGCAATATCGCTCGTTCCGCGACTTTACCGCCTCGGGCGTGGTGGGAGATGCGCGGCGCGCCTCGCGTGACAAGGGGGAAAAGCTGATCGCGGCATGCGCTGCCGCGATCGTCACCGTGCTCAAGGATCCGCAAACCTGGGATTAATTTCCGATGGTGGAACGTCGCCGGTTCGGCAACGCGTTTGCCTATGTTGTGCTGTCGCTGGGCGTGTTCATCATCGCCTTTCCGGTCTATTTGTGTTTGATCGGCTCGACGCACGAGCAAAGCACCATTGCCAATGGGCAGATGCCGATCACGCCGGGTGGCCTGTTCCTTCCCACCTACTACAAGACGCTGTTCATTGGCACCAGCGGCACGACGCGCGAGCCAGTCGCCCAGATGCTGCTCAACAGCTTCGTGATGGCCTCGGCGATCGCGATCGGCAAAATCGCCATCTCTATCATCTCTTCCTACGCCGTCGTCTACTTCAAGTTTCCCTTCCGCATGCTGGCCTTCTGGCTGATCTTCATGACCCTCATGCTGCCGGTCGAGGTGCGGATCTATCCGACCTACAAGATCGCCGCCGACCTCCACCTGCTCGATTCCTACTCGGGGTTGGCGCTGCCGTTGATTGCCTCGGCCACGGCAACCTTGTTCTTCCGTCAGTTTTTTATGACCATCCCCGATGAACTGATCGAGGCTTCCAAGCTCGATGCCGCCGGACCCCTGCGCTTCTTCTTCGATACGGTGCTGCCATTGTCGCGCACCAATATTGCGGCGCTATTTGTCATTCTTTTCATCTATGGCTGGAATCAATACCTGTGGCCGCTCTTGATCACGACACGTGATGACATGCAGACGATCGTTATTGGCATCAAGAAGATGATCGTGACCGCCGATGCGCTGACCGAATGGAACGTGGTGATGGCGACGGCGATGCTGGCCATGCTGCCGCCCGTCGCCGTCGTGGTGCTGATGCAGCGCTGGTTCGTCAAGGGCCTGGTGGAGACCGAGAAGTGAGAGAGCGCCAAACTTCGCGCGCGCTGCGCTACCCTGCCGCACTCAAAGGCCGGCGCGCTGGGTGGCGGCGCGCGGCCGTGGGCGATCGCGCCTGCCTGGCCGAGCGCGCCACCGGCCGCGCACCGATGGGGAGCCTCAGATGGCCGCGGTAACGCTCGATGCGGTGCGCAAGGTCTACCCTGGCGGGGTCGAGGCCGTGAAAGGAGTGTCGCTGGCCGTCCCGGATGGCTCCTTCACCGTCTTGCTGGGTCCGTCCGGCTGCGGGAAATCCACGCTGCTTAGAATGATTGCCGGCCTCGAAACCGTCTCGGCGGGAACGATCAGCATTGCCGAGCGCAGGGTCAACGAGATCGAACCGGCCGACCGCGACATCGCCATGGTGTTCCAGAATTACGCGCTCTATCCGCACATGAGCGTCTACGACAACATGGCCTACGGCTTGCGCAACCGCGGCGTGCCCAAGGCCGACATTGCCGCACGCGTGGCCGAGGCCGCACGCCTGCTGGCGATTGAGGATTTCCTCACACGCAAGCCGCGAGCCCTTTCGGGTGGTCAGCGGCAACGCGTTGCCATGGGGCGGGCGATCGTGCGTGAGCCGCAGGCTTTCCTGTTCGATGAACCCTTGTCCAATCTCGACGCAAAGCTGCGCGTGCAGATGCGGGTGGAGATCCGGCGCCTGCACAACAGGCTCAAGGCGACCTCCATCTTTGTCACCCACGATCAGGTCGAAGCCATGACGCTCGCCGATATGGTGGTGGTCATGAATGCGGGTTTGATCGAGCAGACCGGTGGGCCGACCGAGGTCTACCGCCTGCCGGCGACGCGCTTCGTGGCAACCTTCATTGGCTCGCCCGCTATGAACCTGCTCCCCGGCCGCATCGCCAGCCCCGGCGTCGTCGACATCAAGGGCGAACGGGTCGCCTTCCGCGCCGAGGCGTTCGCCTATGCGTTGGACCAGGAGGTGGATGTCGGCATTCGTCCCGAGGACCTGTTGCTTGCCCGCCCAGGTGCCGGCAACGCACTGGCCTTTGCCCATGACTTCGTCGAGGAGTTGGGCGCCACCCGGCTCATTCACGGCAACCTCGGCGAGGTTCCCCTGGTCGTGGCGGTGGCGGCCTCCAGCGACGGCCACGCCGATGCCGCCGGTGCCGTTGCCGTCGAGCCGGCGGCGGTGCACCTCTTCGACAGGGAAACCGGCATCAGCCTGCGGCGCGGCGCCTGACCCAGGGGCCGCGCGCACGCGATGCTGCCCGCCAGCCGCGGCGCCCCCGGGCGATCAATCCAGCTCCAGACCGTCCATCCCTGAATTCTTGCGCACCCGCGCGATCATGTCGCGCAAGAGAGCGCCCGCGGTGGCGGGGTCTTCCACCTGGCCAGCCTCCGCCCCGCGGCGCCAACCCTCGCACACGGCAATGCGGCCAAAGCCGGCCTGGATCACGCGCCCGGTAATGTCTTGGGCCGCCTCACTCGCCAGATAGACGACCGTCGGGGAGACCCACTTGGGATCGCGCGCGGCGCGCTGATCCGCGCTCAGCTCCCGCAAGCCTTCCGTCATCCGGGTCTGGGCCGACGGCGAAATGGCATTGACCGTGACGCCATAACGGCGAAGTTCGCGCGCGGCGATAAGGGTGAAGGCGGCAATTCCGGCTTTGGCGGCCCCGTAATTGGTCTGCCCGACGTTGCCGTAAAGGCCCGACGTCGACGTCGTGTTAATGATACGTCCCGTGACGGGAGCATTGGCCTTCTTGCTTGCCTCGCGCCAATAGGCGGCTGCGTGCCGAGACGGTGCAAAGGTGCCCTTAAGATGCACCTTGATCACCGCATCCCACTCCTCCTCGGCCATGTTTGTCAGCATGCGATCGCGCAGGATGCCGGCATTGTTGACGAGAATGTCGAGCCTGCCAAAGGTGGCGACGGCCGCCTCGATCATGGACCTCGCATCGTTCCAGTCGCTGACGTCGGCGGTATTGGCAATCGCCTCGCCACCCGCCGCTTGGATGGCACCGACGACAGCCTGGGCGACGGCGGCATCCGCGCCGGTCCCATCGATGCCGGCGCCAATGTCGTTGACCATGACCTTGGCGCCGTGCGCGGCGAGCAAGAGGGCGTGCTCGCGCCCCAGTCCGCCGCCGGCCCCCGTGACGATGGCAACCCGACCTTCACACAAACGGCGCATGCCCTCCTCCTTGTCCTTGCCGATGTCAGCACCAGTTTGGGTGGCATTGCGCGCAACGGGCAAGCCCCCGAGCGGCTTTCGTTGGGCGAGCGCGGCAATTTCCTTTCAGATCCGGGTGCGGGCATGGGAAGATCGCGCCGGCCGCCAAGCGGCACCGGGTTCGCGGAAAGACGCCGAGGAGATCTCGCATGCTGGACGACCGTCTCGACGGCATTGCCGCACGCTTGCTGGCCGCCCGTCACGAGGGCGCGCGCATTTCGCTCGCCGCGTCGGAAACACCGAGCGATTTCGAGGAAGGTTTCGCGATCCAGGACAGGGTCGTGTCCGCGCTGGCGTCCCCCGTCATCGGTTGGAAGGTGATGCCGGTCGCAAACGGTCCGGTGATCTATGCACCCATCCTGCAATCCGGACGGGTGGCCGATGGCGGCACCTGGACGGTGGTGGGACGCGAACCTGCGGGCCTTGAGCTCGAAATAGCCTTTCGCCTCGGTCGCAGCCTGCCGCCCGCCGCAACCGAGGCACAGGTCTTGGACGCGGTTGCGGCCGCCCATGTTGTCTTCGAGCTGTGCCAGAGCCGGATCGCCGATCCGGGCACGCTGCCGCGCCACGTCATGCTGGCAGACTGTATTGCCAATGCGGGCATCGCCGTTGGTTCGGAAATCCTGGGCTGGCGCGGGCAGGATCTCAAGGCGCGGCCCGGGCGGCTTCTCGTTGACGGCAAGGTGCACGTGGAGGGTCGCAGCATCGACCCCGTCGCCGCCTTGCTGATGTTGCCGCCCGCGCTGGCCCGGCGCGGCCGCCGCCTCGAGGCCGGACAGATTGTCATCACGGGCAGCCTGATCGGTATGAACTGGCTAACCGGCCGGCACGACCTTCGAGGCGTGATTGAGGATTGCGGCGAGGTGGCGATCGCACTCGCCGCGGCCTGAGCGCAGGGCGGCGGCCGCGGGCAAAAATGGGGCTGCGAGGCTCGAGGTCAGGCGCGCGGCGCGCGCGCGGGCAGGCGCTTAGTCCTCGAGACCCGTGGGCACGTCTTTCTGTTCGCTCTCAAGACGCATGCCCGACGCCTGTGCCAGCGTCTCCAGCAAAGCCGCGAAATCGGCCGCGAGATAGTGCTCGGCATCGGGCCTCAGGCGCGCGGCGCCGATATGGCTCTGCAGCACCTCGCGGGCCGCCGAGGTCACGGGCATCGGCACTTCCATCTTACGACCCAATTCCAACCCGAGATCGAGATCCTTGCGCAAAAGCTCGGAGGTAAAGGCCGTGGTCCAGTCGAGATTGACGAGCGCAGGCGATTTATAGCGCGTGAACATCGAGCCCATCACGCTGTTGTTCAAGAAGGCCAGGAAGGCATGCCGCGGTACGCCCATCTTGTTGGCTAAAAGCGTGATCTCGATCAGATTTTCAATGACAACGCCGAGCATGACGTTGTGGGCGATCTTGCACACCCGCGCCAGCTCTCCCTCGCCCACATAGGAGACCCCCGCGGGGGCAAAGGCTTTGATCAGCGGCGCCACCTTGTGAAAGGCGGGCTCCGGACCCGAGGCCACGGCGGAGAGCTTGCCCGCCTGGATGACCTTGGCATTGCCGCTGACGGGTGCGGCGATGTACTCGGCGCCGGCTTCCCGCAGTTTCACGCGAATTCGCTCAGATTCCTCAACGCCGATGGTCGAGCAGTCGACGACGATCCCCGGCACCTTGCCGGCGGTGGAGAGCGCGCCGGCGGGGCCGAAGTAAACCTGCTCCAGGTCCTTGCCTGTCGACACGATCGAAAACAACACGTCGACGCCGCGCAGATCGGCCGGGGTGCCCACAACCTTTGCGCCCGCGGCGCTCAGCGGTTGGGCCTTGGCGATGGTTCGGTTCCAGATCGCCACGTCGTGGCCGGCCGCAAGGAGGCGCTCCGCCATCGGGTAGCCCATGCGGCCCATGCCGATCCAGCCGACGCGTTGCGCGCTCACTCCCATTGACGTCTCCTCAAAGAATGCCCGGGTTGCGGTGTGCGAGAGGGTGGTGGGCCGGCCGCGCCGGATACTTGCACTTAGTAGCTGGCACTTAGAAGCTGGCACTTAGAAGCTGGCACTTAGAAGCTGGCACTTTAGAAGCTGGGCCATTGAGCCCGCGCCGCGTCGGGCTGTCAACGACTCCTTGCCGCTGCCGTGCCGGATCAGGCCCGCGTCTTGAGGCTATCGCGCGTGAGGCCGGCGTCTTCGCGCAAGCCACGGGCAATACCTTTCTGCTTG
>Ga0081455_10000372_pt1 | contig 59330 bp, 59 predicted proteins | sample TabmetS3T2R1_FD_70207 | JGI IMG/M metagenome (GOLD analysis project Ga0081455, IMG submission 70207) | Tabebuia heterophylla rhizosphere microbial communities from the University of Puerto Rico - S3T2R1 | ecosystem: Host-associated > Plants > Roots > Rhizosphere ...
TATTGAAAAACCTATTAGTATGTACGCTTTACGTCAGGAAGTAAAAAACCAAATCAACTACTACCTGATTTCTAGATTACCTGTTCATCCGTAAATTACCTAAAATTGAATACCTTCAAACTTGACCTTCAAATCCGCCATTTGTACAATCTCCATCTGCGCATTTGTTATCTTTACCAGAAGCATCTTGATGTGATGCCCCTTGGATTCTGGCAGTTCCTGCAACGTTCTTGTGCAGATATACTTTCTTTGAATTTATTGTGTGTTATAATCTTTATTGATAGTCTTAAAGCCTCCAGAAGATTACTATTTTAGTTTGTAATAATTATGTGGAATGGACAAAATAAGTAAAAATTTTCTTTCAAATGTCCCTCCACCGTGCTTTACAGTTTTATTTTGCTCCTACAAATGATCCAATACGATTCTCGTAATCAAGTAAGTGGCTATTACTAGAGCAACAATCAGAATCAGGTCCAGAACCTTTTTTAAGTTCAATCGTCACTTAGCATTTTCATTTGTTTCCCATATGGCAAAACTGTTATTTTCTGTATCTAAGCAAAATGCAAAGTAACCCATTCCAGGTACTGCTGTTTTATTTTTAACCACTTTCCCTCCCAACTTCTCTAATTTAGACGAATACTCGTCTACTGATTTTACATCTATGTAATTTGTAATTTGTTGCTCTGGAAACATTCTTTTATGCATACCTCCGCCTAATACTTTATTTCCTTTTTCATCGGTTATCGTCAACATCCAATACTCCCCTGCAGGAGTCTCTCCAGGGAATTTTTCTATTTTCCAACCAAACAGTTCACTGTAGAATTTCTTTGATCTTTCGACATCATCTGATGGTATTTCAAAGTGAACAATTGTTGGCATGTATAGGTCATGCTCATTAAATTATAAAAAAGTTAATTAGATTGAGGCCATATAGACTCTAGTTGGAGCGATAATTTAGCATGATAGGGAGGCCTACGGTTCCACTCTGTACTACCAGCAGGATTGTTAGTATTGTAGACGATGAGTTAGATATCACTCGACTGTTTGATGATGTGTTACGTGATAATATCGATCATGCTTCAGTTGTTACGTTTAACGATCCAGTTATTGCTTTAGAACATTATGCTAAAAATAAACACAGGTATGCTTTGGTTATTGCTGATATGAGAATGTCCACCGTAAATGGGTTGGAATTACTAAAAAAAGTAAAAAACCTAAATCCCAAGGTTAGAACGATTCTAATAAGTGCCTACGAGTTTGAAAATAATCCAGTATTTCAAAATTATCTCGAAGAGGGAATCATAAATTCCTTTATGCAAAAACCAATAAAAATTAATCATTTACGTGAAAGGGTAAGATATGAATTTCGGATCTACCAGTCAGAATTCACCGATAAACGTTAATTTAGTGGGAATTGTATAAAATCCTTACATCAAGACCTTTATCAATTGGTGCCTGGATTTCAGCAAAGAGGCAAAAGATTATGAAATGCGTCAAGTGTCTTATTCAGGATCATAGTAACAAATTCTAAATTAAGATAATTATTTACCATGTATTGCTAAGAAACTAGTCCTTAAATTTGCTCGAGTGTAAATTATATTAAAAAGTTCCATCAAGGAATTGGCCAAAATTAAAAATCAAGATAATTCACTTGAATTTTCATTAACTTTGTGATCTATTTAAGGATAATATCGAGGACAGAGTATCGTGTAGATATTTATATTATATCGTTCAATTTGAGTAGAATGATATGAGTAGACTAAACTACGAAATAATCTTGATAACTTTTGTCTTGGCAACTTTATTAGCTATAGGAAGCCATAGGACAGTTTTGGCTGTAGACATTAAGGGAACTGTGGCTGATGATAATATTATGGGAACTGCAACCGATGACGACATGAGAGGATTTAAGGGTAATGACATTTTGAATGGACTTTCAGGTAATGATGAAATTCAGGGGGAAGTGGGTAATGACATTTTGAATGGTTCTGAGGGAAATGATTATCTGTCAGGTGGGGATGGTAGTGATATTCTAGACGGAGGCGTCGGCAATGACGAGCTCAATGGAGGAGATGATCGTGATAAACTGTTTGGCGGAGCTGGTAACGACGTATTGTATGGCGCGTTGGCTAATGACAGGCTAGACGGCGGTCCTGGGGATGATCGCCTATATGGTGGTCCAGGAAACGATACGTTAAGTGGAGGTCCGGGAGGAGACTACTTTAGATGCGGTCCTGGCGTGGACAGAATAACTACATTTAACCCCGCCGATGGCGACCATGAATTTGGCGATTGTGAAATAAAATGATCAGACCTACCTAAAGTTCTTGAAATGTATTTTAAATTATCCTATTATTGCCTACCCGTTTATTTGCTAAAAACAGTAAAAGGAATTAATATTAGTTTTGGAGAAAATGAACCTCAATCCAAAAGTCCGCAGATTTAAATTTCACATTTAGTTATTTTTACTATAATCCCATGTAGAGTAATATTTCGGCTTGATTTCCAATATTACCGAATTTCCATTTCTGACATTTTCAAGCAATATTTTTGCCATTGGATGATCGGTACTGCCAAGATACTTTAACATTATTTTTTCTGCTATTGGAAGATTTGTTTCAGGGTCACTTGAAATCCTAACGTTACCTTTACCTCTTATCCCTTTATACGGTGGATTTCCATCGTCTACACAAAAATAAATTTTATCGTTCTTTTTCAAGTTACTCGTCTTTTTAGATTGTTTAGCAGTTTCTACTAATATTACATCTTTAGTATCATCATAAATATACCATGTAGGATGTATATTTGGATAGTGATCCGGATCGATTGTTCCAAGATGAAGGTTTAGCTTGCTATCTAAAAGAAATTTTATTATTTCGCTCTCTGAAAGCTGAACACCAAACCCTGGACTTCCGTGTAATAATTTCATTCAAATAAATGGCGAGTTATAAAATATAAATCTACTCTTGTCCTATTTTTAAAAATGATATTACTGCCCTGTTTCATTTTCTAAATAGTTTATTAAATAACAAAGTGCCAATCAAAAGTGCTGCCGATAATGCAAATCCGATATAAGAGAAATTCCTTTCATAAGGAAAGATAATTGTAGATCCAATAAAAATAGCTGATGATAGAATGCTCACAGGAACAATGTTTGAGTATTTTTTTGTTTTATCTGCTGCTTTCTGATCAGTTAAGTATTGCTTTATCATTGGCGCAAGTTCGCTTGATATTTCAATCCCCTTTGCAAATCTATTTACATATCTCTTAAATTCTTCAATATAGGCCTCCTTAATTAGACCTTCCTCTTCAAGTAAACTTACCAAGACGCGAACAAATTGAAACCTTACCTCATGATAATGATAGATACCTTCAAGTATAGACGCCATTCGCATGTACAGTGCGAGACTCTTGGGTAATCGGAAAGGAAATCTACTCAATGTTTTATTTGCCAAGTCTTGAAGAGCCTTTACCTCCATTCTATCCACCTTTTTACCGTGCAGTGATTGAATACTTAATTCAAGACCTTTTTCAACTAATCTTCTGTCAACAGAAGGCTCGAGTGTTCCTAGTTCTATCAACACATCAGTAGTTCTTACCGGATCTTTATCCACAAGACCAAGATATAGCCTTACCAACCTTCTTCTTGTTTCGTCATCAAGTCTTCCAACCATCCCAAAATCATAGAGTATTATTGTACCATTGCTAGCTACTGAAATATTACCTGGATGAGGGTCTGCATGAAAAATACTATGACGCAGTAACATTTTAAAAAATAGCCTATGTATACGATAGACTAGTTTTGCCCTATCAATGTTATATTCATCCAGTGTTCTAATATCTGTTACTTTTGTTCCAGGCAAGTATTCTAAAGTGATTACATGACGAGAAGTTCTGTCAAGATAAACTTTTGGGATAACGACTGATTTATCTTCTTTCAGATTATTCTTAATCTCGATCAAATTTCTTGCTTCTATTCTGTAATCCATTTCTTCATGTACTGTTTCAATGAATTGATTAAGCATCCCTTCTGCTGAAAACCTGAGATTTTCATCGATAAAACGCGTTGCTATCGGTAACAGTTTTTTTAAGATGTAGATGTTTTGTCCTATTGTTTGCTCAATATGTGGCCTGCTTATCTTCACTACTACGTCTTTTTCCTTGTATTTTGCTAGATATACTTGACCTAAACTTGCTCCAGAAATTACGGAGGTGTCAAAATATTCAAAAATGTCATCAACTGCACCAAGCTCTTTTTCAAGAATTGGTCTGACGTCTGAAAATGGTGCTGGCAAAACGTCATCTTGAAGTTTCTCTAGGACATCCAAATATGGCTGAGGCAGAAGATCTGCTCTTGAGGATAGCCACTGACCAAGTTTTATGTACGCAGGTCCAAGTGCGACGAAAGTCTTTAAGGCCCTTTCCGCATGCTTTCTGAACTTTTTCTCATTTACATTCTTGCCTTCTTTTTTCACCCATTCCCTTCTATCCTTTCTAAGATACACTATTACTGGAACTAGTTTCAATATTGTTTTGATAATGAGCCAAATTGATGGTTTCTTAAACTCAAAAGTAGGTTCTTTAGCGTCAGTTTCAACCGCAGCTTGCAATATTTCTTTGTTATCTTCCATCAAGATTATCTTTTCACCCTCATAATGAAAATACCGTTTTCAAAAGCGGATAAGTCAGTAATCAATCTTTCATTTTTCCCTACTAATAAGGTAATCAGAAATTGCAGAAAGCATCATGATACTAGGAAAATATTTTGAGGCATCAATTAATACATGTCCAAAAGGATCGTTGCGGGGATCTATTTTGTCATAATGAACACTATAGTAATTATCATATTCTCGTATGTGCAAATTCCCATGCCTGTATTGTTTTTTTGATCCTTTTTTCTCTCCAAGTATCGTTGGTTCGTACTCTATTACAGGTCTTACTGTTTTTGGTACAAGGATATTTCCCTCGTTATCAACAAAACACATGGCAAGCTAACAATAACTTAAGATATAAGAATTATCTTCAATTTTTCATATATCAATGAATAAACCAATATCTCCAAAAATTAGTTTGAATTCTATGGGTGACTAATCTAGCAAGGGTATAACAAGACTTTTATAGAATATTACCTATTTTTTTGCTATGAGTGATACGAAGGGAAAGGTTCCAAATATAGTTGCAATTGATGTTATAAAGAAGAATGGGGTTGATGTTGAAAAGTTAAAGGAATTAATAACCAAAGGTGTGGGTGCTGAATTCACTACATATTATTATTATACAATTTTAAGAATGCACTGTACTGGACTAGATGGCGAGGGTATAAAGGAAATAGTCGAAGAGGCAAGGATTGAAGACAGAAATCATTTTGAAGCGATGGTACCAAGATTGTATGAACTTGGTGGTTCTTTACCAAGAGATATCAGAAAGTTTGCTGATCAGGCAGGTTGTCCTGATGCATATCTCCCAGATAATTGGGAAAACCTTACGTCTATAATAGAGGTATTACTGGGTGCAGAACAATGCGCAATCCGTTCATGGGGTGAAGTATGTGATATGACTGCTGGAAAAGATCCTCGTACATATGATATTGCTCAAACAATTATGCAAGAAGAAGTAGAACACGAAGCCTGGTTTATCGAGTTGCTCTCCAAGAGACCCTCCGGACACTTTAGAAGAAGCTTTGTTGGGCAGTCGCCTCATGTTGGACGACAAGGCGGACTCATTCATCAATAAAATACTACTTTTACCCTTTTTTGTTATTCAAAGCAAGGAATAGCTTTAATTGTGATTATCTATATAGACTGCTTGGGAGCATCCACCTATGATGCCGGGCTAATTTGATATATACTACCCAACCCGATTGATACGACAAACAAATTTCCGTCAGGACCGACTTCTAAATCTGTAATGCCACCAAATCCATCCCCAAACACAATATTACTTACCCCTGGTGACGATGGTTTTTCTATCACTCTTGATGATAGCTCTTGTGGAAGAATTAGATCTTTCCTATCTGGGGTGAGATCAAAATGATAAATCCTTCCATTATGCACATCTCCTACAAACATATCGTTTTCATATGTGGTACCAAGCTTAGTTGAATTTAAAAATTTTACAGCTGTTGGTCCAGCTGTATTTACCCAAACTAGCTCAGGATCACTATAGTGTCCCTTTCCATTAAAGTTTTGTAAATCAGATTCTGAAAAAGAATCCTCCAATGATGCCAAACCTTGTACCTGTTGCCATCCACTATTGAACCCAGGGAGAACCAAGTTTATTTCATCGCCATTCCCAGGTCCATTTTCTGTATCCCATAAATTACCAGATATAGGATCAAAGTCCATACCAAAACTATTTCGAATTCCATATGCATAGTACAAGCGCAACGGAATAGAATCTCCAAGAATTCCATCAGTAGGTTGACCATTCTGGGTAATCCTCAATATACCTGATCTTCCATCTGGATCGATTCCATTCTTGTAATTTTGAGTCTTGGTTTCAGTGGTTGGTCCCTTAAATGAACCATCAACATCACCAATCGCTACATAGATGTTTTTGTCCGGTCCAATTATTATGTTTCCTCCATTATGACGGGGCCCTGGATTTGCCGGCAGATCCATTAAGAGTATTGGATTAATCAACGCGTCACCGGATAACTCGTATCTGTAAACCCTATTTCCAATTGGTTGTTTTCCAGCTTTATCCTCTCCATCTTTTCCTTCAATTTCAGTATAGTAAATAAACACATATGTTGTGGAACCGTCTTTTGATACGGCTATTCCGCACAGACATCTTTCGATAGAATTCGCTACATTAACATCAAGCACAGGTTTTGGAAGAACTTTACCATTGACTATTCTTTTCACCATACCAGTATCTTTCTCAAGTACCAAAATATCATCCGGGCCAACGAAGGCCATGGTTGTAGGAGTACTTAATCCCTCTGCAATTGTGGTAATTTTCAGATTCGAATCAAAAAGTTTTGGTTTTCCCTGTTCCACAAACTCGGTTTCTGCAAATTTCTCTTGAGCTTTCGCAAATTGATGAGGTATTATGCAAGCAAGTATCAAAAGTGAAATCAACGTAGATGTTATTAAGATACTATCCAAGGCTTCCAACAATCATTCACCTCGGATCTAATATACATATCGAAGTATTTTTTGTGAGAAAATTATAAAAAAATCCAAGCTATGAAAGTTTTTTCTGCATGTAAGTAAGAAGCCTAGTTGTGGCTTGTCCTGGATAATCAAAAATAAGAGTCATCTCATAGATATATCTGACTTTATGTAAGAAAAGAAAGATAGAGTTGTCATTTTGAAATTCTTGTTGTATATCGGAGAAATAATATTCTAATAGGAATGTTTTTCGGTCTTGTGCTCTTTAAGATAAGGATATTTTGAAAATGCACATTTACATTTATCACATTCCCATTGAAGTTCTTTAGCCTCAGTGAAACTATCGTACATTATATCTTTCTTTACGTACATCTTTGACTTATAGTCGTATTTGGCAGGATTGTAATTCAATCTATACTTTATTGAATTTATTCTCACTTCTAAGATAGAAAATAAGAGTAGTACTTTATAATTCAATATGTTACTCTATATAGGATTTTAATATAAAAAAAACTGATAACTTTTGACCTATTAAATCATTGAGAATATTATTGAAAAGACTTATAGGAAAATAGATGGTTTATATGACATATTTTCTATGCCAACTGAAAATAATCCCGTCACCAGATTCAAGGACAGAGAACATGCAGCAGACCTTCTCATATCCAAACTCAAGAATGAGCTTAAGCATGAAATTCCAAAAGAAATAACAGTTTTTGGAGTTCCACGTGGCGGAGTAATACTGGCATATTCGATTTACCAGAATAAAATAGCAAATTATTTTGATATTGTAATACCTCGTAAATTGGGAGCTCCGAACAACAAGGAGCTTGGTATAGGAGCAATAATGGATAATGACACTGTTTATCTTAATGAATATGTTGTAAAGGCTTTGAGAGTTCCCGAAGAATATATAGAGACAGAAAAATTAGCCCAGGTGCGAGAAATTGAACGTAGAACTTTACTTTACAGACCCAAACAGGATGAATATAATATTAAAGATAAAACAATAATTCTTGTTGATGATGGTGCCGCGACTGGAGCTACGCTCGTGGTTTCGGCTAGATGGATAAGGAAGAGGAAACCTAAAAAGATAATCATATCAATACCAGTGGCTCCTAATGAGACTGTCGAGCTTTTAAAAAACGAAGTGGATGAAGTCGTGACCATCCTGATACCACCCACCAGTAATTTTACTTCGGTAGCTCAATACTATGACAACTTTGAAGAAATAACTGATGATAAAGTAGTAAAAATTATGAACGCAATGTATCAAAAATAAAAAGTTGCTATACGCTGTTACAATCTGATTCTTTACTAAAAAATCTAACATTTAATGTAACTCTGACTTTACGTCTTATCTTAATGGAATAGAAGGTAATACCGCGGTAAGTTGTGATAGATTTGGTACGGAGTTTGTGGCAAATTCCAAGATTGGTTCGTGCCATATACCAAAACCGACCATGAATATCATAGCGAAGATGAGTACTGCCGATATTGCTCTTGGCTCTTTGACTCTCGATGTATCAGGTGAATCCTCCATGTACATTTTTCTCATTATCCATGCATAATAACCAAGAGAAAGAGCACTATTCAAAACTCCAGCAATGGCCAAGTATGGTCCCCACCAAACTTCTGATCCAGAATTGATTGCCGAACCGAATATTACCAGCTTGCTCCAAAATCCATTGAGGGGCGGGACTCCTGCCAATGCTAACATTGATATTGACAGTGCTATGGCCGTTAGTGGCATCCGTTTTGCAAGTCCTCTGTACTTTTCAATACTATAACTGCTAAGTGTGATTGCTACCGCAGCAGCAGCAATGAATGCAGCAGACTTCATAACAGCATGATTGAGAATATAGAAAAGAGAACCTGGAAGAGCTTGATTACTGTAAGGAGCTAGGGCAAGACCAATCATGATGTAGCCTGCCTGAGCAATACTTGAGTAAGCCAATATTCTGGGCACGCTCTTTTGGACCAATGCGCCTAGATTGCCTAGTGTCATTGTTAGGACAGCTATTATGGCCAGTAATACGGACCAGTCAAGATGCAATACAAATATAGCCAGAATAATTACACGAATAGCAGCAGCAAAACCTGCTTTTTTTGTACCTGCCGAGAGTAACGCTCCAATTGTTGTTGGGGCACCCTCATATGCATCAGGAAGCCACATGTGAAATGGAACAAGACCCATTTTAAATCCAAATCCTGCTATGAATAACGCTAGAGCAAGCACACTGACAGGAACTAGATCTGGCTGAATATTGACCAATGAAACTATTGCTTGGCCAATGTTTGTGGTTCCAGTTATTCCATATACTAATCCAATAGCAAATACTAGAATAGCTGACGAAAGAGCACCAAATAGAAAGTATTTGAGGGCTGCCTCATTTGATATGGGATCACGTTTTGAAAATGCAGCCAGAGCATATGTGGGTATGGACATGAGCTCCCATGCAACTAAAAGCATTACTAGATCTGTAGAATAGGCAATAAGTATCATTCCTATTGTGGATAGGAGAATCAATGAATAGTATGCGGCAGGATTTGTTTTGTTTTTCATGAAGTCCCATGATGAAGCAGTTACCATTATTGATACAATCAAAAATGTTATCGAAAAGAATGCACCAAACATATCATCCGCAAGCATACCCTTGCCAAATTCGATTGTAGGAATTTGTTCTCCAAAAAGTACTCTAATGATAATGATACTGATGATTAGTATTATCGCTCCGACTGATATCCCACAATATAATCTATTATTGGCTCCTCTTTCCTTCTTAAGAGAATCAATAATTGGAATAGCAAGTCCAACTGAACCCAGTATTGCAGTTACTAACAGAGGAGTTGATAAGTAATCCATATTCTATTTCACTCCTACAAGAACAACAGCATGATGATTATCAGCACACCTGCTGCAAAGACAAAAAGATATGTCTGTGCTATTCCCGTTTGCCCAGCCCTGATAACTCTTGAGAAGTATGTCATTGTTCCTTGAAGACCTGGATTGATTCCGTCAATTATAGTACTTTCAAAATATCTCCAGACAATACGGTATAGTGCCAGTGGTGCTATCACAGCTCCCCAGTATAATGCAGTGTTAAGATACCATCTATTTAAGAAGAATTTCCATACTGCTCTGGATATAATATTTTTTGACACTATCTCTGGACTTATGACTCTTTTCATGTAAACAAGCCCTCCAAGGATTGCACCCAATGCAAATGCACTAAATGAGGCGATAACAGCGACCGGATTAAGTCCCACGAAAGACATGAATTCAGAACCGCCCTTTGATTGAATTTCCTGTTCCACTGAAACGGTACTTTGAATGCCGAACGAATTAGCAAGGTATGCTGAGAACATTTCATGGAGCTGGTGTTCAAATCCGAATCCAATTAAACCTATGGCAATGCTGGCAACTGCTAGTATAGCAAACGGAACCCACATTACAGCTCCAACTTCATGGACATGATGGCTGCTTTCAGTTTCTTGTATAAACTTACTTTTGTCTCCAAAGAAAGTCATACCGAGCATCCTAAATGTATAGAACGCTGTCATGAAGGACACTATGACTGCAATGGCAAAGAGAGCCCACGAATACTGATAACCCGATTCAAGAACGGAGGCCAGGATAGCATCCTTACTCCAAAACCCAGAGGTAATAAACGGAGCTGCAGCAAGTGACAAACCAGCCATCATCATGAATATGAATGTCTTTTTCATTTTACTCCTAAGTCCTCCCATATCTGTCATGAATCTTGAACCGACGGCGTGCAATACAGCCCCCGCCCCCATAAATAATGATGCTTTAAACATTGCATGACTCATGAGATGAAAGAGACCAGCTGTGTAACCATCTACAAAAGATGTAGAAAGTCCGGCAATTCCCAACCCCATCATCATTAAACCTATCTGAGATCCAGTAGAATAAGCCAAGACCTTTTTTATTTCTGGATTGACCATTGCCTGTGTTGCTAGTAGGAATGCAGTTATTCCTCCGATCCATGCAACGACTTCAAAAAATTGAGATGAATTTAAAGCCGATACTGCAAAGAATAAAGGGCCGATTCTTGCCACAAGGAAAACTCCTGCTTTTACCATTGTTGCAGCGTGAATAAGAGCAGAAACAGGTGTAGGGCCGGTCATTGCCTCAAGTAGCCACTCATTTAGGGGAAATTGTGCAGATTTCCCTATTGCGCCACCAAAAATTAGTACTGCTGCAGGAACAAGTAGATTATTATTTGCCATCTCTGTTGCCCAGCTTTGATCCTGTATTAGCTCAGTAAAGCCAAATGTACCGGCATATCCAAAAATCAAAAACATTCCGGCTAGCATCATGATGTCACCTGCTTTTGTCATAAGAAAAGCTTTTAGTCCTGCATTTGACGGTGATGCCCACATTTGTATTCCCCCGGCATAATGTCCGGGTGTTCCAACAAAGTCCCTTTTCCTATCATGATACCAGAAACCTATAAGTGCAAACGAAGCAAGTCCAACGCCTTCCCAACCAAAGAATAACATCAACAAATTATCAGAAAAAACTATCAATTGCATGGAACCAATAAAGAAAAGCATAAAGAACCAATATCTTGTGAGATCTTTGTCTCCATGCATGTACCCTACCGAGTATATGAAAATAAGAAATGATATCCATGCAACGATATTAGTCATAAAAATAGATAACGAATCTGCCATTATTCCTGCATGGATGTTTAGAATAGGTATCCAGTTTATCTGACTATGAACTTGCCCTCCTTCGATTCCTAATGGTAATAACGTTGCTGCAAATATAGCACTAGCAAGAGCAAAGCCGACAGCTGCATAATTGCGCAGACGCTTGCCAACCTTTGCGATCGCCGGAATGAGTGCAGCTCCGACAAAAGGAAGAACCCACACCATCCAAGCATTGATTCCTAATCCTTCAAATCCGATGATTCCTTGAAGCTCGGTCAATTTAATTCCTCTCCCCTATTTAGAAATGCGCCGACAACAATCCAACTCCAACTACCCCGAACTAAAATATTTACGATTTTACCATTTACATTGGGACTCGTATTGATATTCATAATCATGAACCTCCTCCAACAACCGCTAATAGTTTGTTTTGATCATTCTGAGATTCTAAGCTAACAGGTCTTACGTTACTAAATTGAACTACTGTACTATCGTTTGCAAACATATCCTGAATATAGTCAGCAACGGGATTCAGTAGCGGATTTGGATAGACTCCTAAAATAAGAGTAATTGCAGCAAGCGCTGCCATAGTTACAATAACATACCTATTTGGGTCCTTAATCTTTGTGTATTGTTCCGGAATTTTTCCAAAGAATATTCTCTTGTACATCCACAATATATATGCTGCAGTTAGCACTGTCGCAAGTATTCCAAGTCCAAATGCCACTATTCTGAGAGTATCCGAATTAGCTACACCTGATTGCAAGACTCCATTAAACAATATCCACTCAGCCATAAAACCGCTAGTGGGTGGAATGCCCATAATTGTGAGGGCACCAATCATGGCAATTACTGCTGTATAAGGCATCCTTCCCGCAAGACCACCGAGCTTTGACATGGTTCTTGTTCCTGTTTGTAGTATAATGGCTCCAGCCATCATGAAGAGTATGGCTTTTCCCAATCCGTGACTTACATACATAAGGGTGGCACCCGTTATCCCAAGCGTGCTGTCAGAGCCGATGCCAAATAGAATGTAACCCATTTGACTTATACTTGAATAAGCCAACACTCTTTTGATATCATCTTGCATCATAGCCATGGCACCACCGTAGATCATCGTTGCTAAACCCCAAAGATTGATGTAAATACTATATTGAGAATAACTACCAACAAGCAATTCTAGCCAAAGTCTTATTAACGCATAAGCACCAATTCCGATCATGGCCGGGGACAACAAGGCTGAAACAGGAGTAGGAGCCTCAGAATGAGCATAAGGGAGCCATATATGTAGAAGAAAGGCTGCCAATTTTACACCCAGTCCTATTACCAGTGCAAACACAATAAGTACAAGCCACTGAGCGGGAATCTTGCTAGCATTCTCTCTGACGGTATCGTAATCAAAGCCCCCAGCAAAGAATCCCATGGCAAGCAGACCTAATAGCATAACTACTGCACCTGCATGAGTCCAGAAAAAGAACATTAAGGCAATTCTTTTTCTCTCACCATATCCATAAAATGCTACAAGAAAGAATGACGGAACAAGCATTAGTTCAAAAAAAACATAAAATTCTATTAGATTTGTGGCAAGAACAGTTCCTAGCATTCCCATTGAGAAAGTCAGATAAAGTGCAAAATAAAGTCCCATTTGTTGATTGGTATATTGTTCCTCATTTACTCCAGATACAGTAAGAGTCTTCATTTCATTCACTCCGGTATTTGATTTATACAAGCCTGATTCGGAATTGTTCTCTCCTTTATCAAAGTTCTCTTTAAAGGATTCTTTAATCTTATGTAACATGTATGGTTTTGAATAAAGAGTTAGTACAGTACATAAGATATTTATTATTATTGCAAATGGTAAACTCAATCCATCAATTCTTAATCCGAAATTTCCAAATTGACTCCATGTATATGATTCTATGTATGCGGTTCTTCCACCTTGTAGACTAAAAGAAGCCATGAATAGTAACATTGTAGAAATGGCCAGTATACCAAAGGAGAGCCACGTTGCTGAATTGGCTCCTCTTTTCTTCGCAATAGCATAAACAACAGGAGAAAGAAGCAATGGAAGAAATGTTGCTATTAGTAGGTAATATGAGTCTGTCATTTAATTTCTCACTTATTATATTGTTTATCCCTTTAAGCTCCTGAATTCTTCTACATCTATTTGCTTATACAATCTATAAGCAATAATTATAATTCCCAATGCAACAGCTACTTCAGCAGCGGCGATTGCAATAGAGAATAGTGCAAAGACTTGACCCTCTACATTATGTATATATCTTGAAAATGCTATAAGATTTAGATTCGCAGCATTTGCAATAATTTCGATTGAAAATATCAAGCGTACTGCGTTTCGCTTGACCACAAGACCATATATACCAATCGAAACCAGTATGACTGAAACAAATACAAAATCAATTAACTGATTCATTTTCTTTTAATAAACCCTCTCTTCTTGCTAGTGCCAACGCTCCAATCACAGCACCAGCCAATGTTAATCCCAATACTATAAGGGCAGGGGAATAATATGTAAGCATGGATTTACCAATTTCTACAATATCTACCGGTTTTGAATCTGGTTTACCAAACATAGGATTGTTTATTCCAGATACAAGGAAAATTGCACCAATTCCACCCATTATCAGAAGCATCAATATAATTCCTCCTACCTTTCTACCCTTATCGTCTTTTATTGTAAATAGATCTTGAGTCCTAACGAGCATAACTGTAAATATAACCAGTACGGCTACTGCACCAACGTATACTGTAATCTGGAACATTGCCACAAAGGGAGAATCTAGCAGTAGGAAAAAGCCTGCAATTCCCAACAAAGAAATGGCAAGAGCTATAGCACCATAAATAAGTTCTTTGCTCTCCAGCGCTAAAATAGACGTTCCTATTGTGAGAATCGCAATTCCCACGAAATACGCATCAACCATGATCTGCACCCCTGACGCCAATCTGCAATTCTACATCACCATCATATTTTGGCTTGATAGCAAGCTGTGCTGGAGTATAGATTAGATGCTCCTTTGTAAATGATGATAATTCATAGTCATTTGTCATATACAGTGCATAAAAAGGACATGCATCAACGCACAGACCGCAAAACACACATTTTCCGTAATCAATTTGTGGCATAATGGATTTCTTGTTATGTTTCCACTGTTCATCGACTTTTACCATCCCTATTGCTTCAGCAATTCCCTCACATGCAATTGCGCAAAGCTGACATCCAGTACATTTATCATGAAATAGAATATGTCGGCCTCTAGAACCTGCAATACCAACGCCTTTCTTTGGATCAAATTGATATCCATCACCAACAAACTTTAGTTTCTTTTCCGGATATCTCAAAGTAAATCTCTTGATAAGGAGATGCTTTGATCCTGATTCAATAGCTTTTATGAAACCACCTGCTGAGGTCATACAGACAGTAAACCTCCCGGACCAAGAATTCCACCATAAACAAGTGACAGAGCGACAAATATATTGATGAAAGCCAATACTATTAATTTGTACCAACCAGTATGCAACAATATATCGATTCTAATTCTAGGATTGATACCTCGTGGTAAAAGGATCAACATTATCATTCCAAGGGTCTTGATGGTAAACCAAAATATTGCATTTGCAGTAATTGCGTTGTATATTTTTTCTCCCGTATATCCAGGTATAATTTCCGCAGGAAAAATTTGAGGTCCCGCCCATCCGCCCAGAAATAGAATTACGAATAGGGCGGCCAGTGCGTACAATTTAACATAAGTTCCCAATTGAATTAGTCCATATATCATACCAGAAGTCTCAGTTAACCACCCCGCAACTATCTCACTTTCTGCTTCAGGCAGATCGAATGGAATTCTTTCAAGTTCTGCAAGCGAGGAAATAAAGAATACAAATGCACTTATGGGTAAAAAGAATATAAACCAATAGGAATGCTGAGCAATTGCTATATCGGTAAGATTCAATGAACCTGCCAGAATTACAACTGAAAGAGCAGAAAGAATGAAAGGAATTTCAAAGGCAATCATCTGATGAAGAGCCCGTAATCCACCGATGAATGGGTATTTGCTGTTACTAGCCCATGAGAATAAAAGTGCAATAAGCGGGAAAAATCCCAAGAATGCAAATACAGCTATTATGCCAACATCGAGATCCGCAACTACCCATCCTGGAGCTACTGGAATTAACGCTATCACTGCGGCAGCTGTAACTACAAAGGCAACAGGAGCTGCCCAAAATATTAGCTTGTCAGCCCCAGATGGGACTATAATCTCTTTTGAAATTAATTTCAACCCATCAGCTATCAATTGCAAAATACCCTCAATCTTTCCTGCATACAGTGGCCCTATCCTCAATTGCATTTTGGCAAGGAACTTGCGTTCAATAAAAATAGTTGCCGCGGCCAATAGGGCAGCATAGGTAAATCCTGGGAAAACAGCTACTCTAAAGAAATCGGTATGTATCAAGAATTTTATTATTGGAATAGTTCTGGTAGGATCTACCATCATTGAAAAGAAGAGATATGGAGTCAGTACTTCTCCATTTACAGGTGGAAGGGGTACGTAAAATAAGATGATGAAGATTAACGGAAGTCCTACTAATGTAACGATGATAAGTATCCAAAAAATTAACTGGATTAAACTTCCTACAAAGTTTCCGAATCTAAAATCTCTTGGAGCGGTAGCCAAAGTTATTATACACCTTTCCTACCGACTAATTCCTGATACCTATTATTTTTTTCCTTATCAGTTTTTTTACTAAATTGATGATTTGGTTCATGCTGCATATTTATCTGTCAGCCTCCACAGGCCAATAATTTAATGACCAATAAATTGACGGCATATCAGCCAATTTTGATCCTATTAAGAGGAATGGAAGCGCTAGCATGTTCCTAAATGAGCCTACAGATAACTTGACCCTATAAGGCTTTGGTGTTCCGTCACTTACTATATAATATCCTAAAGCTCCTCTTCCTGATTCTACTCTTTTATAAGATTCTCCGGCTGGCCCCTTCGGATTTGGTTGTAGCTTTGCTCTTACTTCACCTGATTTGGGCATCTTATCTAGTAACTCTCTAATAATCTGGCACGATTCTTTCATATCAAGAAACGGAACCATGGATCTTGCATAAGAATCACCAGTCTTCATATACTGTATCTTAAAATCTATTTCATTATAGACGTCATATGGTTCTGCCTTTCTAACATCAAAAGGAATTCCCGACGCTCTCAGAACAGAGCCTGTAACCCCTAACTTTATGGCATCTTCCTTTGTCAGAATTCCAACGCCCTCCGTTCTCTGTCTGAATAATGGATTATTGTAAAATATGTCCTCATATTCGGCAAGTCTTTTTTCAAAATATGCAACTTGTCTTAAGCATCTTTCTTCAAATCCTTCGGGCATATCATTGCGAACCCCTCCTGGGATGTTAAATGCATGGGTAACCCTCGCGCCAGTAAGTGCTTCTAAGAGGTCAATAAAGAGCTCTCTGTCACCAATTGGCCACATAAACATAGTAGAATGTCCAAGAAATATCCCGTATATTCCCAACCAGTAAAGGGTATATACCTGCCTATTAAGTTCCGATGCCAAAGCACGAATATACTGTCCCCTGAGGGGAACTTGGATATTGGCTAGTTCCTCAACTGCCAAACTATATGAATATGTAATGTTTGTAGAATCATGAATAACTGGTCGCTCAAGGTGCGGAATATTTTGGATAAAGTTTCTGTATTCGCACATTTTTTCCTCGCCCCTGTGTACATAGCCGGGATCTGGGTCACAATATACGATGTAATCTCCATCTACCTTTATAGTAAATCTAAAGTGTCCTGAGCCTGGATGTTGAGGCCCAACACTAAGTGTCATTAGTCTATCTTCTTCTGCCTCTTTTACAATTTCAAGCCCCCTGCTAATAGTCTCATCAATTTTCTGTTCATTTTCCATCTATTATCACCTATCTCCCTTTAATTCTAAACTCCTTTCTTAAGGGAGGAATATCTGCCCAGTCTTCTGGCAGCAAAAATCTCTCGTTTCGGGGATGTCCTTCAAAATAGACGCCAAGCATCTCAAAGGTTTCCCTTTCGTGATATTCCGCACTCCTAAAAATATTAATTAATGTTGGCATCCTTGACTCATTTCTGTCTACCCTTGTGGATAAAGCTAAAATCTGTGAGGAGAGTTTATCATCTGAATACGAGCTCAAGTGATAAATTACTTCAATCTGATTATCATTTGGATAGTCCGTTCCTGAAACTGATTCTGCGTGATCAAACCCTAGACTGTCTTTAATAAAGGAAGCCACTTGAACGATCTCATTTGGGGGAACAAGGATCTTTGTTCTCCCAGGACGTACATAGATTACCTGTACTAGTTTATCACCAAATCTTGTAACTAGTTGATTGATAAGACTGCCTTCGAATTGTGGAGTTATGCTCTCAGTTTTTTTTGATATTGAAGTCGGTGTTAAATCAGAGCTGGACTTTTTTTGCTCAGAACCATTTTGGGTTTTAGATTGATCCGAGCTCATTTTATCTAATCTTTGACCTTTTTATTTTTTCTTGCAGTAGCATACAGCCTTGAATTAGGGTTTCGGGTCTTGGTGGACAGCCAGGTACATATACGTCAACTGGGATAATACCATCAACACCGGGAAGTACATTATAAGAATCGATATACAGTCCTCCTGTAATTGCACAGGCACCCATTGCAATGACATATTTTGGATCTGGCATCTGATCATAAACCATCCTAAGTCTAGGAGCCATCTTTCTGGTTACGGTACCTTGAACAACAATCAAATCGCACTGTCTTAATGAACCAAACGCCTCAATTATTCCAAATCTTTCAACATCATATCTGGGACCAGAGGCTGCTCCAAACTCCACACTACAACATGCAGTTTCCAGATGGACTGGCCAAAGTGACCAGATTCTTCCCCAATTTATTGCATAACCTAGAGGAAGATCTAATGCTCTTGTAAGAACGTCTCCAAGTTTTCCAACCAGGACATTAAAATTAGTGGGATTTACCAGATCTTTCATCATTAGTGAATTTCACCCTCCAATTCAAATTCTTTATATTTAATGCTTAGATCAATAAACTCAAAATCTACCAAATGCCTTTCCTCCCAGAAAGATAAAGTGCGTAACCCATGGCAGAAAACATTATAGCAAGAAATCCAATTATGGGAAGTGTTGCTGAACGTGGTATTGAAAAGAGTGATGCCCCCCATGCATACAAGAAAATAGACATGACATCAAAAACGACAAACATGAGAATATAAGAGTAGTATTGCATCATAAAGTGAGCTCTCCCTTCACCGGAAGGCATCTGGCCGCATTCCATTGGCAAAAACTTTACAGGATTATATCTTCGTCTTGGTGACAGCAATTTTGACAAAAACAATACTGGAACAGTGGCAAGTAAGCCAAAGCCAAGCATGTACATGATAGGTGCGAACTGGGTAACAGTTTCTCCAGCCAAGACTAAACTTGCTGTTTATGAATCATATAAAAATCTTGCTTAACGACTATTTATCCAAAATTATACTAAATAGCTGTTTTGCAGTGGCATGCGGATGAGTAAGTACCAGTTTCATTAGTTTACTAGTAGTGAATTGAGCCTTTATGAAATCAACAAACTCTTCAAGTGTCATTTGTTGAATGATTTCAACTTCTCTGTCCCAAGAATCATTATCCATGTTCAACCATCTTGATTGAACTTTAAGTGATGATTTTATTTTAGAGCTTACTCGTTGTTTCCAAAATTTTTCGTACTCCTGTAACGATTCTGTTGTACAGCCCTTCAATAATGACTTAGCTCCAATCTCACCTGCTATTCGCCCAAATTCTATTGCAAACCTTATTCCTTCAAGAACAAGGGGGTTGGCCTGACCTGCTGAATCTCCTACCAACAACAACCCGTCAAAAATGGTAGCTTTGCGAGAACCCTCATTTGGGATCAATCCATAATGGAATTCAATTGGCTGAATATTTCTAAGCTCGTCGATTGGTTTTAACTTGCTTTCTATAATTGAATTCAATTTTCTAATAGGATCAGAACTTGATTCTGGACGTCCTACCCCTGTTCCTATTCTTACACGTTGTTTTGATATAGGAAAGATCCACGCATAGCCCGCATCGGAGTATTTATCTCCAACCATCAAAATCCAAGTCTCAGGGTCTATGTCATCACAGTAACATTCGTATTCAGCACCTATTCCATATCTTTTCCAATTATGAACGATTCCAGCTCTTCTTGCTACAATGCTATTAAATCCACTTGCATCAATTACGAGTTTTGAATCAAATTCAACATTGCCTTTAGGGGTATTAGCTACAATTCCAGCTATTTTATTTGAACGTGATATTACAGATTGTACTTCACTTCTTACGGATATTTCTGCTCCTTCTCTCGCAGCTAGCGTTGCTAGATATTGGTAAGTAGCCCTGACATCCAGGACACAAGACTTTGGTGTATTTCCCCTAAGAATGACGTCTCTTGAAGGAGAGATTATTCTGAAATTCTTTATTGGATTATAATATTTTTCCGGTATTTCAAGTCTTTTCATATCGTCTATCCATGATACCCCACTAGTTCGAATGTTCTGTGCTATAGAATCATCTTTTTCTAGGAGAATAGTTCTGGCGTTATTTTTAGCCGCGGAATATGCAGCGGAAAGGCCTGCCGGTCCACCGCCCACAATCAGTATATCACACTTGGTCATAAAATTCACTTATCGCTCAGTTAATTATCTATTGAAATTCAATCGAAAGTTATATTTTAAAGTAATGCAGATCCAGTCAACTATCAACGCTTTTATTATGCCATCTTGAAAATTTACATATAGAAAATTTGACAGATAATGAATTATTACGTTCGGAAGGTTTGAAGGAAGGAAACGCTGCACCAGATTTTTCATTTAAGAGTAATAATCAAAGAATGAATCTAGCTGATTTTAGGGACAGAAAAGTAGTCCTGTATTTTTATCCCAGAGATTTTACAACTGGTTGTACCACTGAAGCTTCAGAATTTACGAGAGATTATGAAAAATTCAAGAGTGCTGGCATTGAAATAATAGGAGTTAGTCCAGATACCGACGAATCGCATGAAAAATTCAAACAAAAGATGAATATTCCATATCACCTGGCCGCCGACGTAGACAACAGTATTTCAAAAAAGTACGGTACTTACGGACTGAAAAAATTCATGGGTAAGGAGTATATGGGAGTTAACAGGACCACATTTTTAGTAGATGAAAATGGCAAGATAGTAAGAATTTTCATTAGGGTCAAACCGATAGGGCATAGTAACGAAGTCCTTGAAGCATTTGGAATAACAAATTAATTGATTAGTACAGGTACGAAATCTCATCATCTATCATGGACATGGATATCCCAAGATAGTCTAAAGTCCTTTTTATGGTATCAAGAATTTTGGTTTCAGTTCTTCCTTTTTGATACCCAACTAATATAGTGGATGTAATTATCAAAGCTTCTTCTGAATGCCTATTCCACTATAGAAGATAATTGTTGTACATAGAGTTATCTGATTTTATTTCCGCCATTAGTTTATTCAATCTTAGGAACAATGTAATAATTATCACACGTAGTTTTTGTAATATTAGTTTGACCTGCTCTGTATCAGGAATCGAGGGTATTTCATGACATATCTTATTTTGATAATAATCAAGATTCTTGGCAATACTTACTGATCTAAAAATTGCAGGAATTTGTGATTGCATTTTTCGTACATTGAGGGAAGCTTTTACAAACAATAAATCAGATCTATGAATGGCAAATTGATCTGTAGTAATTCCATCTTTGGCAACTATACTAAAACAGTTTGAATTTTCGATGTAGTTTTGTACTATTGTACGAATTAAATGGGACATTTATTTAGATATACAGACGGAATTTCTAATTTGATTCTAAATGTCAGCGTCCAGGTTTAGATACTAGCTCTTCGATGTGTTCTAATATCTTAATATGATGTTCTTCATCAACTATAATGCTTTTCAATAAAGATTTTGTTTCTACATCGTCAGCCAGTGCTACGCATTTCAGTAACAGATCCCTTGATTCCTTTTCTTCATCTATCGACTTAATGATTCCTTGTTTTGTCAAATTTAAACTACTGCTAGCACCTTCAATAGTAGTCATCATGGTAGAAATATATTCAATGTGTCGCAAGCCATCATCCAGCAACTTGTGCACATAATTCTTTATTATACCATTGTTCAATCTGCTCAACACTGACATGTAATGATTCATTTCATTCACTTCTGCTTCATGTTGCGATTTCAATAAGGTATAAAGATCTTGCTTTCTTTTCAATAGTGAATCAATATCCAATATGATAACCTATAAAGCATTGATAAAAAATTTATCGAATCAACATGCTTAAAGATAGCATAATTTCAGAAATCACTTAATTGTTAACTAATGCTGAACTGTGCGACTGTAAATGTCATCTTAAGCATGGATATAGATCGCTTTGTGAAAAATGTATTGAAAAGCACAAGGCATCGCCATATTATAAGATTCTAAAAAAATTTCCTGAGTGAGGTCTATTAGTTGTATGCGGGAGGTGGGATTTGAACCCACGAACCCCTAAGGGATAAGAGCCTCGGTCTTACGCCGTTGACCAAGCTGGGCGACTCCCGCATAGATTTAGCGGTTCAAAAATCGCTAATTTGAATATTTGCTATATAAACGCTAATACATGGTTTTTATAAGACACCTGAAAATAAAATATCAATGCTAATACCTATAAGATGTTTTACCTGTGGGAATGTAATAGCTAATAAGTATGGTGAATATTCTAACAGAATCAAAGCTGGAGAAGACCCTGCGGAAGTTATGGACTCGCTTGGTATCAAAAGGTATTGTTGCAGAAGAATGTTTGTTTCATCTGTTGAAACAATATACCAGGTAATACCTTACTACGAGGCATTACGCAGACGTATGTCAGAAATTGAATCAGAAATAGATTAAGTTTGATGAAATATGCCTTTAATTTCATCATTGAAGGGAAGAATAGTTTTTAACAGTAGAGGATCAAAGTCTATAGAAATAGATGTAATAACAGATAACAAGTTTCTGGGTAGGGCTTGCGCTCCTTCTGGTGCTAGTGTAGGAAGTCATGAGGTTCCAAGTTTTATTGATAATGATCCAGAATTAACGCTTCGGACCTTTGTTTCGAATATGCACAAGTTTATTGGAGTTGACGCCTCAAATCCTATTTCTATTTTTGAAATTCTCAAGTCAATGGATAATTCTAATGATTTTAGTCGAATTGGTGGGGCTGTAACCTACGGATTGAGTATTGCGGCTGCAGCTTCTGCTTCAGCGTCCCTGAATGTACCTTTATTTGCAATGCTGAATAAGAAAGGCCCTTATCGATTTCCTTATCCTCTCGGCAATATCATTGGTGGAGGATCCCATGCAGGTCCCGGTACTCCTGATATTCAAGAAGTACTAGTTTGTCCAATAGGAGCAAAAAATATCATGGAGGCATTACAGATGAATTTCAATATTCATAAGGAGGTTAGAGTGCTATTGGAAAAAATAGACAAGAAATTCACGTATGGAAGGGGAGACGAAGGTGCTTGGGCTCCAAACTTGAATAACGACGAGGCAATATCCACTGTGGCTCAGGCCGTGGAAAACTCAGGGTTAAAGCTTGGGAAGGATATAGCTTTAGGTATTGATTTTGCAAGTTCCTCAATGTGGGATTCTAAAAGGAAACTGTATGATTATTCAAGACAGGGATTAATAAAGAATACTGAAGAACAGATAAATTTTGTGGAGGAATTAATTAAAAATTATCATCTAATTTACGCAGAAGATCCTGTGAACGAAGATGATTTTGAAAGTATGGCAATAATCACTAAAAGAAATAAGAACTGTTATGTTACAGGTGATGATATGCTCGTCACAAGTGCTGTAAGGATAAGTGAAGCATCCAAAAATGGAGCTTGTAATGCTGCAATTTTAAAAGTTAATCAAGCAGGCACTTTGTACAATGCTTTGGATTTCGCAGATAAATGTACTAAAAATAATATTAAAATAATAACTTCGCACAGATCTGGGGAATCTGTAGATGCACATATATCTCACATAGCATTATCAACATCTTCAAAAATGATCAAGACTGGAGTTGTTGGAGGCGAGAGAGTATCCAAATTGAACGAACTTTTAAGACTTTCAGAGTATGATTTAATAAAAGGCATGATTGATTTGTCTTTCAACTAAAATGGCGAGTGCAAACCAAAAAGAAAACACTGACGATTCTCAAAGTGAAGCTGAGAATCATGCATCTGAAGAAACTCCTAGTCACGCATACATCGAGACTGGAGAGGAAGTCGGGGAAATTGAAAGTGATAATTTAGAGAAAATGATACTTTCAACAGGAATACGCGTAGGCACTCCTGTAAAGACAAAATTTATGTCACCCTTTATTGTTCGTGCAAATCCAGAAGGCCTTTATATTTTAGATATTAGTAAAACACTTACCAGAATTGATGTTGCTGCGAGGTTTATTGGGAGATCGGATATTTCCAAAATCATAGTCACGTCTGCAAGAGAGTATGGTAAAACTCCTGTCCAGAAGTTTTGTGAAGCAACTGGGGCTTCTGGAATCATAGGGCGTTTTATGCCCGGAACTTTTACGAATCCGTCTTTGTCAAGTTACATGGAACCGCAAGTAGTTATTGTTACAGATCCTCAGGCCGATTTCCAAGCTGTGTTGGAAGCAACAAGGGCTGGTGTTCCAGTTGTTGCTATTGCAAATAGCGATAACGTTACCTCTAATGTAGATTTGGTCATTCCTGCAAATAATAGAGGAAGAAAAGCACTTGCGACTGTATATTGGTTACTTACTAGGGAGGTGTTGAAGAAACAGGGAAAGATAAAATCTGATAATGAAATGAAGATTTCAATCGACGACTTTGAGACCAAATTGGTCGAAGAGATATCTTGAATTCATACGTAAGAGAACCTGCCGTCTCCGGAATATTCTATCCAAAAAGCCGTAATGAACTCAACGTGAATCTAGAATCATTATTTAGAGATTCAAATTTTGGTCCAGGAAAGTTACCACCGTCAAATATTAAAGAGAGAATTTACGGAATGGTCTCTCCCCATGCTGGTTACATGTACTCTGGAGCAGTAGCTGCAAATGGATATTACCAATTATCATCATCCAAATTTGAATCTGCAATAATACTCGGTCCAAATCATTACGGCTTGGGTAGTGATGTAGCAATAATGAATACGGGTTCTTGGAAGACCCCTGTAGGAAAAATAGATATTGATTCAGAACTGGCTCAAGATATATACCAAAATTGTAGACTGATTAACTATGATGAATTAGCGCACTCCAAAGATCATTGTATTGAAGTCCAACTCCCCTTCCTTCAATACATAAGAGAAGAATTCAAAATAGTACCTATAATTTTAATCAACCAAGGCAAGAACACAAGCATAAAACTTGGCGACGGAATATACGAATCAGTAAAAAAAAGAAATTTGATTTCGATAGCCTCTTCTGATTTAACACATTATGAACCAAATAATCAAGCTCATGAAAAAGATAATCTCCTGATTTCTGCAATTCTCTCACTGGATATAGAAAAATTTTACTCTATATTATTTTCATTTAATGTTACAGCATGCGGCTATGGTGCCATTGCTACCGTTATGGAAATATCAAAAAGAATGGGAGCTACAAAAGGCAAGCTATTGAGATATGCAACGAGTGGAGACGTAGCAGGAGATAAAAACTCAGTAGTCGGTTATTCTTCAATATTATTTGTATGAATAACCAATACAGTAAAGCTGTGTCATCAGCCCCTGCAAAGGTAATACTCTTTGGAGAACATTTTGTAGTCTACAAAAACCCTGCAATTGTGGCAGCAATAAATAAACGGATTCAAGTTCATGCACAAGTTAATGACAAGTTGCGTATTAATATCAAATCCGGAGAAAAATCACTAAGCGTACCCACAGGAAGTAACGAAGAGAGTGCAAAGGCCCATCACAATAGCTTGTCATTTCTGTATCCAATCTATAAGTGCGTAAAACACGTTTTATCCGAAAAAAATAATCCTAATGTTGGAATTAATTTGGATATTCAGTCTCAAATTCCTTACGGAGAAGGTCTGGGATCTTCAGCAGCATCATGTGTCGCAACAGTTGCCGCGCTTTATTCGTTGTTTTCAAACCGTGACAAGAACCAGATTTATGAGACTGCAAAGATTATGGAGAAAAATATACATACGAACTCTTCAGGAATCGATTGTTATGTGTCTACTTTTGGTGGAATAGTGAATTATGAACCAGACAAAGGATTTAGCAACATAAGAACAAAAAAGAACTTTACACTTCTAATTGGCAATACTGGAGTAAAGCGTTCAACAGGGAAAGTGGTCTCGCAGGTTAAACAGTTTAGGGAAAAAAAAATTACTTTTTTCAAGGATCTTTCCTCAAAAGCTCAAATAATTTGCAAGAAAGCGATGAATTCTATGCTTGAAGGCAATGAAGTGGAACTTGGAAATTTGCTTACAGAAAATCATAAACTATTGTCAGCCCTAGGTGTATCGCACCCAATGATCGAAAAATTGATTGAAAGATGTCTCAATGACGGAGCTTTAGGAGCTAAATTGACAGGCGCAGGTAGAGGAGGAGCAATCATTGCACTTATACCAACTGGTAGAAGCAAGGAAATATCAACTAGAATTAGTAGAGGTCCGGGAAAATGGATGTTAGTTGAATTTGATCATAACGGGGTAGCATTTGGTTAGTATAGGTAAATTATCAAAATTTAAATTTTCTAAAGAAAACCTACCCTAATGCAGCAAGATATTGTTCTAATTAAGCTAGGGGGCTCTGTTGTTACCCACAAAGAAAGACCTATGACTATCAACAAGGCAGCGATAGATCGAATCATTAAGTCACTTCTATCTGTAAAAGTTCCAATCATGCTTGTTCACGGTGGTGGATCTTTTGGTCATTACTGGTCAATAAAGTATGATTTGCACTCCAAACCTGAGCGTTATTCTTCAGAAGGTATAGCCGTCGTTCATGAATCAATGATCTCATTAAATCACATATTGGTCAAATCAATGTTAAAATTAAAAATGAATCCATACAGCGTTCCACCCTTTTCACTTATTTTAGGCAATAAACCTTTCATGAAGAAAATTTTTCAGTTGGCATCTATGACCAAAGACAAGATTATACCAATAACATACGGGGACATTGTATATAGAACACATCATAAATACTCGATACTGTCTGGTGATGAATTGATGACTATGATTTCCTCTGTCTTAAGACCTAAAAAGGTAATATTTGCAATCAACGTAGATGGGATATACAAAAATATTCAAACCAAGGATGTGGTACAAACAATCGAAGATAGAGCACTAATTAAATTTTCAGAGGTGAATTTTGATATAACAGGTGGTATGAAAAGAAAAATTCGCGAAGCATTCAAGATTTCACTTGCTGGAATGGATGTACATTTTGTAAACGGATTCAAGCCCGAGAGACTCTTAAAAATAATAGAAAACAAGAAAACAGAAGGTACAGTAATAAAGGGAAAAAGGTCCAGTACCGGAAATGCCTGATGAATCTGACTCTCCTTCAGATATTGATGTTATAAAACAACGAAAAAAAGAAGGGATAATTATTCCTTTAACTAGGAACGTTCAAGCAAAAGAATCATCAACGTATTTAGAATATGTCAAATTAATTCATAACGCTTTGCCAGAAATTGATTACGATGGGATTGATACTACCCAAAAATTTCTAAATCATAAATTCAATGCACCGATTATTATTGATTCTATGACTGGAGGAACCCCAGAAGCTACGAAAATAAATTCAAGACTTTCCCTTGTTGCGGAAAAATTTGGTTTAGGTATGGGGCTTGGAAGTCAGAGGGCTGGACTTTTGAGCAGCGAACTTTCGGAAACATATTCAATAGCAAGATCTAATGCGCCAAATGCATTTCTTGTTGCGAATATTGGCGGAGCACAGCTTTCTAAAGGATTGAAGATTCAGGATATAAAGAATATGATTGACATGATTGAAGCAAATGCACTTGTTGTTCACTTGAATCCTCTACAAGAACTAATTCAACCAGAAGGAGAACCAAAATACAAAGGAGTTTTATCAAAGATCAAAGGTATTTGTAAAGATTTTGATATTCCGATAATAGTGAAAGAGGTGGGAGCAGGTATTTCAATGGAGGTTGCTAGAAAGTTAGAGTCTTCTGGGGTCTCAGCTATTAATATTGCGGGTTCCGGTGGAACCAGCTGGGCTGGTGTAGAAAAAATAAGGGCAGAAACAGCGCATGATACTAATAAGATAAATTTGGGGGAATTGTTCTGGGATTGGGGTATCCCAACAGCATTAAGTTTGATGGAAGTAAGAAATTCAGTAAAGTTACCAGTTATTGCTTCAGGTGGAATTCGAAATGGCTTGGAAATTGCAAAATGCATCGCGCTAGGAGCAGATATGTGTGGAGTTGCCTTTCCTTTCCTTAAACACGCATCAAAATCTTTAGAAAGCTTGTGCGAATTTACTAATAGGACATTAACTGAATTAAAAGGCACAATGTTTCTTGTTGGCTGTAAAAATATAGCTGAATTAGGGAAATCAAGATTCATAATTACTGGAGAATTAGCAAAGGTAAAAAAATGGATAATTTGAAAGACGATCTAAATGATGTGGTATCACGGGTAAGAAAATTTGCTTTATCTGTTCTTGACGGTCAGCCATTCAGATTGTATGATGCAGCCAGTACATATTTGGCTAGTGGAGGAAAGAAGCTCAGGCCATTCTTGGTGATAAAGAGTTGTGAAATGTTTGCCGGCAAAGAAGAAAAAGCATTACCAGCAGCAGCTGCAGTTGAGCTAATTCATAACTTTTCTCTTATTCATGATGATATAATGGATAATGATGATATTCGTCACGGGATCTCTACAGTCCACAAAAAATACGGGTTACCAATTGCTCTCATAGCAGGAGATATTTTGTTTTCTAAGGCATTCCAAGTACTGTCTTTACATGGTAAAAAGATGGGCCATGATGATACCATCATAGCTGAAATGAACATGATTCTGTCTACAGCATGTGTCCATGTCTGTGAAGGTCAAGGACTCGACATTCAAATGGCATCTAGTAATAAGATTCCAACTATAGATGAATACCTGGAAATGATACGGAAAAAAACCGCGTCTCTCTTTGAGGTTTCTTGTGCTCTGGGTGTTCTCTGCTCTGCAGAGCCACTTGTTGGTAACGTAGATAATCTTTCTAAATTTGGACGATTCACTGGAATCGCCTTTCAGTTAATAGATGATTTGATAGGGGTAACAGGTGATCCGAAACTCACGGGAAAAGCAGTTGGAAATGATATAAGAGAGGGTAAAAAAACCTATCCGATATTATTAGCACTAGAACATGCAGATACAAATAAAAGAGAAAAGATTATGAAGGTTTTTGGATTCAAGGGAGCGAATCGCGACTATGTTGAAGATGCAGTTTATGCAATATCTTCGCTCAATATAGAAGAAGAAGTAAGAAGAACAGCTCATGATAATATGATTAAAGCTTTTGAATCCATAAAAAGTTATAACGAAACAAGTGCAAAAAATGCTCTTGTATCTTCTGCAAAATTTATAGTCGAAAGGAGTCTGTAGTCTTGTGAACAGTAACGAAGAAATTCATAGATTAGTTAACGCCATAGCACTTAAAAATGCATCTGAGCATTCTGGAAGTACAAACGTAAATATTGTTCTCTCCCGGATACTCAGCTTGAAACCCGAATTAAAAAATGAATTAAAGACCCTTATAGAAGAAATCAGAACCGTTGTAGATTCTGTAAATAAGTTAGATTTAGAACAACAGAAAAAATATCTACAAAATATTTATTCTATTGACAACGATTTTGATTCTAAATCTAGACACGATCAAATTGATTCACATACATTGCCCGAACTTCAAATGACAGCTACTGAAGTAGTCACTAGGTTTCCTCCAGAACCTAATGGTTATCCTCATATAGGTCATGCGAAAGCAGTCATTATAGATGAGGAATATGCCAAGATGTATAATGGAAAATTGATTCTGCGTTTTGATGATACTAATCCGATGAACGAAAAATTAGAGTATTATGAAGCTATAAAAGATGATTTAGAATGGTTAGGAGTTAAACCTGATATAATAAAAAATACATCTGATGATATACTTGTTTTACATGACTATGGAAAAAAATTGACAAGAAATGGAGATGCATATGTGTGTACCTGTGATAGTAACGAAATTCGCAGGTTGAGAATGCAACAAGTTGAATGTCCGTGCAGACTGAATATTGATAATTTAGACTCTAATCTAGAAAGATTGGATAAAATATTTGACGGAACCTATCATCAGAACGAAGCCATAATAAGATTCGTAGGAAATATGCAGGATAAAAATACAGTTATGAGAGATCCAACACTCTTTAGAATCATAGAAGTCCCACATCCCCTTTTGGGTGACAAAGTGCAACTATGGCCTACGTATGATTTTGCCGCACCCGTTGAGGATAGCTTGGATGGAGTTACGCATGCGTTAAGAACTAAGGAATATGAATTGCGCAATACATTATACTTAAACATTCTAGATAGATTGGAGTTAAGGAAACCAATAGTTGTTGAATTTTCTAGATTAGAATTTGACAACATGCCAGTTTCAAAAAGAAAAATTAAGCAATTGTTAGATGATGGTCAAATTACAGGTTGGGATGATCCTCGTCTACTTACTCTGTCTGCAATGCGCAGAAGGGGATTTGATCCTAATGCTATTAGAAACTTTGTATTGAGCCTTGGCCTAACTTTGGCAGAAACAAAACCCCCTTTTAAGGCATTGGAATCGATGAACAGGAAAATAATTGATCCCATAGCCATTCGATTATTTTTTGTGAAGGATCCCATTATGTTAACTGTAGATGATGGCAAAAATATCAAGGTCACATTGAAAAATCATCCAACTAACGATCTTGGAACAAGGGAAGTTGAAGTTTCTACTGGATTTTACATCTGCCGTGATGACGCCATACTTCTAGCAGAAGAGGAAGAAGTTAGACTTATGGAACTGTATAATATAAAAATAAAAGAAATAGATTTAGAAAATAACAGAGCAATTACTGCCTCTTATCTTAACAACGACGTAGTGCGGGATATGAAAAAAATTCAGTGGGTATCAGATAAGAATATGACAAGATACAATATCCTAATCCCAAAAGAGCTGTATCTAAATGACAAATTCAACCCCAATAGTTTAGAAAGTATTGAAGGATATGCAGAGGCTTCGGTATTGCAATTAAAGTCCCATACTCGTATACAATTTATTAGATTTGGTTTTTGCATAACTGAGGAAAAGAGATCTTCTGCAATTTTTACACATAGGTAGACAAAATGAAAATAGGAAGGATCAAAATAGAAGAAGTGGGAGAAACATATGGAATAATATCTCCAGATGGTAAAAGTATAATCACAAAATTAGATTTTCAAGAACAGACTGGTGTTCCAATTCCCCAGACAATTAAGGAATTCATTGTTAGAGGATGGATTGACGAAGTGAGGAAGTATCTTAACGATATTCATTTTAGTAACAAAATTAACAATACTGACCTATTGGCTCCTATTCCGGATCCGTCAAAAATAATATGTTTAGCATTTAACTATTATGATCATGCAAGGGATGCAGGACTTACTCCTTCGAATGAACCAGTTATTTTTATTAAACCACGAACAACGCTGAATCATCCATTTAATGATGTCGTCTGTCCATATTTTGTAGAACGCCTTGATTATGAAGCGGAATTGGCGGTTATTATTGGAAAGAATACTAAAGATATTGAGCCCGAAAATGCCTCTGACTGCATATTTGGATATACTATCCTGCATGACGTTTCAGCTAGAGACATACAATTTAAGGATAAACAGTTTACCAGAGGGAAGAGTATTGATACATTTGCTCCCTGTGGACCTTGGATAACAACCAAAGACGAAATCGACGATCCTCAAAATCTACAAATTGTTACAAAGGTAAACGGCGAAATAAGACAAAATTCTTCCAGTAGCAAGATGGTAATTTCAATTGAAAAAATAATTTCGAGTCTTAGTAAAGTAATGACATTAGAAGCTGGGGACATTATATCTACCGGCACTCCAGCGGGGGTTGCAATGTCGATGAAGGAACCAAAGTATCTGAAGAGCGGAGATGTTGTAGAAATAACAATTGAGAATTTAGGCACTATTAGAAATCGAATTACTTTTGCATAAACATTAAGTTACTGGTTATTGTCATCACAAATCTTCCTTAAGCGGACTACTTCTTTTTCCAAAATATGGCAGTAACTCTTGTATAATTCCATTAAAGTAGATCTTGTACTAGCTAGCTGAATTGAAATATTAAGAGATTGTAAACAAGTATCCATAGAACGCTCTGTTGCAAAGAGATTCATTGATTCTTTAAAGGATTTAAGTAATAATTGATGCTCTGAACTATTTTCATTAATCATTTTTTCAAGATCATCTACACTTTTTGAATCATTTTCTGGAAAATTGTGTAATTTGAACATTTTATAATTCATATTAATATTGAGAAATATATTAACATCATTAGTTTTGAACTAGATTGGCACTTTTTTAAGGTGAAATAGATACCCAGACATTAAATTAATAATGTATTTATTTGTCGGCTCAAGTTCAGAGTTGTATGGTGGTAGACAATAAGGGCATAATATCGTATCTACGTGTATTAAAGGAAGATTTGATCATATTCAGAGTAAAACCATCCGAAGATAAAGTCCCTGATTTCAAAGCTGGCCAATTCTTAACCATAGGGCTACATGTGCCGTCTGAAGGAAAAATAATAAGAAGGGCCTATTCGATAGCTTCACCTCCAGAACAAAAACAAGTATTTGAGTTGCTTGTCAGATGGGTAAAAAAGCCAGTGCCAGGACGTTTAACTACTGAATTGTTCAATAGAAGAGAACTTGATGAAATATTATGGGTAAAACCAACAGGGGCCTTTACAATAGATGAGAAGAAACATGATGGTACTCCTGATGCCAGAAGAATGGTCCTTATAGGTGGAGGAACTGGACTTGCCCCATTTATTTCCTATGCACTTCATCTAAAGGCTATAGGCAGCCACCGGGAGATTGTTGTATTACATGGTGCTAGCTACGTGGATGAGCTCAGTTATAGGGAGCTCTTAGTCGAGCTTGAAAATGAAAGTTTGGATCAGGGAAAAGACAAGTGGAACTTCAGGTATCGTGCCAGTATAAGCAGACCTCAGGAATGGTTTAACAGGAGTTGGAACGGACAGAAAGGAAGAGTCGAATCATTTTTACGACCAAAATTAGGAACAGACAAGTCCCCTCTTGAAGAGCTTGTCGGAGAGTCAATTACACCTGATAATACTATCTTTTATGTTTGTGGGTGGCAAGGAACAGTTGATGGGGCATTGGATTTTCTAATACCAAAGGGATTTGTAACAGAAAGAAACAAGAAAAAAGATGGAAGCTATGCTGTTAAGTTTGAATCTTATGGATAGATTCTGAAAAGCATAGCCTTACGTTCCTATTCAAACCTTAACCTTATATCAAGGATAAAGGTGAGCATTAATAGATATGAAATTCGAGTATGAAGAATTTTCCACTATTGAAGAATTTTTCCTATATCTAGTGTCAGTTGCGCCATATATGAAGCAAGTACTTCCCGCCAGTTCATACAAAGGATACGTATTTTCAATTCTACCACTGACTCCTGTTTCTGGAGATATACTAATGATGGTTTATGCAAAGGGAAATATGGACCCAGGATTGGTCGAATTTGATATTTCAACCAAGAAATACAAAACCGTTTCATCGGTCGAAAGAGCTGATAAGAATTATTTCATCATACTGAAACCCAAGATTGCAACAATTGCGGATAGTGCTATTAAAGAAATTGAAAGTCTTGGCAAGAAATAAGGATATACAGTATCTTTAATCCTATAATTTTGGAGATAAGGATTCAGATACAGATCTACTTCTAGAATATTTCTCGACGATATCTTCTGGTATTTGACCATTAAACAATTGTTTTGACAAACCCTTCAAGTATCTCATAATTGCCCATGTCCCAGCCTTTATCAAGAATGCCATAAAGACTTTCATTGCAGGGCCATATGTCTTATTTCGAATAATTATTGGGATTATGTCATTTATCACTTTCAAGTTAAATTGCCAACATTTCCAAAATAGGGTAAATTGTGATTCGTTCAAATTCCCAAAATGCATGGAGTTCCTCTCGGAAAAATCTTGGTATAAAAGTGGGGCTACAAGACCGCTCATTTTCATACGTCTAAAGTCTTCTATCAAATCTATTGTGTATTGTGTTTCGTCAGGAGTTTCGTCAGGCCAGCCAATAATTAATGTCAAGGCAGGGAACCAATGATTTTCATTTAAAATTCTGCAACCTTCTCTAACAACTTTACCCCATTCGTCAGGCTGATAGGGCTTTGTCTTCACTCCAAGATGTTTTCTAACCATTCGTGGTGCGACAGTTTCAACACCAAGGTTTGTAGCCAGCCATCGTCCACTTGAATCCATGTCATTTATTTTGGAGAGATCTCTTATTAGATCTGGCGAAGAGGCTACTGCAGACAGCGTCATATGGGTGGTACCTATAAAATTTGCACCTGTTAACTTTAAGCCCTTCCAAAGAGCAGTTATAGCATCTGCGTTTGGAATAAAATCCTTATTATCACAACCATAGAGTAACATTTCATCAGATTGCAGCCATATAGAATCAAAACCATAATCTAAGTTTATCCTCGCCTCAGCCTGTAATCTTTCCAACGGAATATCTTTTTTTGAACGTTTATTTACGTCGCAAAAGTCACAACCTCTCCCACATCCTCTCATTGCCTCCACCAGGGAGTTTACAGTAGGACCTTGAATTGGCGGAATGTTTTCAATATTTCTTACAAATGTATGTAGAAGCTCCGGTGCATCACCAGATTCAAGATCGTGAAAAAGATCCAATGCAAGTTCATCAGCTTCTCCAATTACAACTGTGTCGATCCCGTGTATTTTCATCCTATCAGGTTTAGCAAGTTCCCATGAACCATTTCCACCAACTACAACTTTAAAGCCATATTTCTTTTTCAATTGAATAATAGAAGCGCACATTTTCTTAAATTTCATGGCAACATATGATAGTTTCTCAGGCGACATAGTTGTGGTTACTGGTGCCATACCCAACGGATCCATGACATTAACTCCCACCACAGTGGTGTCAGGCCCTATTGACTTTGCCAGCATTTCTGGATGAGAAATTACAATTTCATCTCGTTGGTATTCATTTAATAATGCACTTTCAACTCTGCGAAGACCGCATTGGGCAACCTTTACTTCACCTGTACTTTTATCGGTTTCAACGCTGGGACAAAATAACTTGTCAAATACAAATTCTGGTACTAGTTCGTATGGACCACAAGCTATAAAACCATAAAGAAAATTACCCCGATAATTCGTCATAAGGCTACGGTCTGCTGTTAATACTACCCGCCTACCAGATGACATCTTTTCTGATCCTCAAGTTCGTTTAAGTATTTGGGTATAAATCTATTACTATACTGTTACCAATGATGATTATTTAATACAACCCACTTCTATGACCCTTTATCAAAATTGATTTTAGCTGTCTATGTGCCAAAATATTAAGGGCGTGTAGAAACGAAACCCACTTGTAAGATGCATGTTCATAAGAAATTACTATTTCTCTGGTAGGAGTCGTGGCAAAATAGAATTTGACTTCCTTATGGGACCTTATCCCATTTAATTTCATATAAGAATATCTTATTGTTCCAATAAATGACATTATATCGAGAAATTGTATTCCAGTCTCTTCCCTTACCTCTCTTTTCAATGTTTCAAGCTCTGATTCTCCATGTTCTTTATGCCCCTGTGGAAAACCCCATGAACCTCTTCTATTCTTTAGTATCAGGAATTCAGGTTCTTTAATAGAAATCGATGGATTGTATCTTATAACAGCACCAATAGAGGTTTCCAGGAAAATTCTACCTCTTTTGCTTAGTACCAAAGCTAATTATAATTTTTATCGAACCAATATCTTAGATTTTAACATAAACAAATTCTAAAACTCAATTTCATAATGATGTTGAACCTAATCGTAAAAACATAATTAACCTAAAGATATTAATGTCTAGATCTGAGTCGAAAACATGGGCCGATCGTCTAGTCCGGTAGGATACGGCATTGGCATTGCTGAGGTCGTGGGTTCGAATCCCACTCGGTCCACTACTAACGACCAAATCTTGACTTAGGTATGAAGCAACAAAGTATTCCTTTTTCATTTAAAGAAAGTAGTCATTTATGAACTACTGATAATGTATTTATTCATAAAACCAATAATGTACTATATTGTATTTCGTAAATTGGCAACGAGAAATATCTATTGTCGAGATGAATGGTAAAAAAGTTGTTGTCAAACGTAATAAGTTAAGTAAAAATTTGCACGATTATCTTCTTGTTATTTCATATTCTATACTCTCTATTCTTCTTGCACATCCATCTGCTCCTCCAGAACTAGGAAGCAAGATGACGCTAAACGAGGGATTTGAAATGAGGGAGAAATTACGGTTATTAGGTATACCGACACCATCGCTAATATCGATCACAAGTACCTTGTTAATCGAAGATTTCATTGCGGGAGGAAATCTGCATCAAGTTCTGACAAACGGAAGAAACTCTTCATTAGCATTTAATGCCGGGATTATCACAGGGAGGCTGCACAAGTCAGGTTATTCATTCATAGACAATAAATCTCAAAATTATCTTGTAACATTCTCAAGACAAGTGTTGAGAACTGATCTGGCTTTTATACAGAAAAGAGATTCAATCTTTGCTAGAAGTATGGATATAGGATCGTTTCTTGGCAGTCTTTTAGGATTGGATTATAATAAGTACGAGGAAATAGAGAATGCTTTTTACGCAGGATATTGCTCTGAATTGAAATCCAGAATTCCTTACCTTTCGCTAATTTTAAGAAACATGCTGGGTTTTGGACTTAGTTTCAGTTCGAACTGGATTAAGAATATACTGCAAGCTTCAGATAAATTACTGTTATACAGGAGGAAGTTCGGTTTTTCTGTCAAATCCCCCTGAACCAAACTTGCAATAGAAGCATTGATCAGATTGCATGTAAGACAGCCTTTGTATCAAAATAGCCCGTATCTTTAATGCAAACTTTGTCATAAGCCTATATTTTAGAGGCATTGAAGGAATGACTTCATCAAAATAAACGTTATAGTGGTCCGGACAAAACTTTAACGTAATCTGTCCCCTATGCTTATAATTTGGGTCCCTGTTAGAAGAAAGATTTTTTGCTACACTAATTTGCTCTCTAATGTATTCATGTTTTGGACAAGGACAGTCTTTTCCTCCTGGATGTTTGTAGGCAGGGGTATTTTTCCAATCAAAGTCTGGAAAATCTTTTTCAAATTCATCCATACGACTAACTTTAATGCTCACTAATCGGATATAAAGATATATCCAAATTTAATCATAGTTTAGCAATGATAAAAGATATATTTTGAATATTTTAAAATCACGATAGAAGTGTTAAAAGACCATAGCACAGACGCCAATAATAAGTCGTCCATAGTTGCAAATATCGAAAGGAATGGCAATAGTATTGAGGGATCAAGTAAGTATGTTGATTCAAATTTAAATACCCTCACAAAATTTAAGAAAACACTTCTCGAAGAACAGAAAACTGGAGAAGAAAAGGTGGAATCACTTAATCAATCAATCGAATCTACCAAAAAAGAAATCGATAAGCAAAGAATGGATCTGGAGGATTTAAGAACTCGGCTAAAGAAGGTAAACGAGATAAAGGAATCCGAATACACAAAATTCATAGAACTTAAAAATAATTTGATGGAAATTAGAAATAAAATGAAAAATTTGGATGAAAAGGCAAACGATTCAACGGGACATAAGTTGCGAAAAGAGAGATTTGATATGATAAATTTATCAAGAAACTTGAATCAAATTGAAAAGGATATTCAAACGAAAAAACTAACTAAAGATGAAGAAAGGAGGCTAGTCGCCCGCTCAAGAGAAATGGCCACAAGGTTACATTCACTAAAGATGATCCACAAAAAAGAGGATGATTATAGAACAATTTCTATCCAGTATGACAAGTTCAAAACTAAAATTAATACTATTTTTCAACAAAAATCCGAATTAGGAGATAAAATAGGCAAGTTAAAGGGGAGTTTAGACAAATTGCTAAATTTGAGAGAAAGTCTCTATGAAGAAAGAAGGAAAGCCAGAAGTGAATTAAGAGAAGCAGAGGCAAAGCTAGAAATGGTGAATACCCAGCTAAATGCAATAGAATATAGGCGTGCCAGACAGGCAAGCTTTAGAAAAAGGTCTGGGAATGTTGGAGATAAACGCAATTTCAAGTATGAAAACTCTCAGGAAAGAGTCAAGCGGATAAAAGAAAGTCTTGAGCTATTGAATACTGCTAAAGAGGCGGCATTGAAGAAGATGTCGAGTGGGAGAAAACTAACATTTGAGGAGATGAAGCTCATATATGGCGACGAGTTGCTACATGAATAGTATTGGGTTTGTTTAAATCTCGAACTGTGTAAAAAGTATGGCCACTGAGGTTATAACTACCGGAGAAGGAATTCATCTTGTAAGACTGGCAAGAACATCTGTTGAGTCGTATATCAAAAACAAGAAAATAATTAACTATACGAATAATAGTAACAAAAAGGCTGGAGTTTTTGTTACAATTTACCATGTTAATAAAATGAACAGCGAAAAAAATCTGCGTGGGTGCATTGGTTATGTTTCTCCACCACAGAATATTTATGAGTCGGTAGTTGTTGCTGCAATAAATGCAGCCACTGAAGATCCCCGTTTCATTGCCATCAATGAAAAAGAACTGGATGAAATAATTTTTGAAGTCTCCGTGTTAACCAAACCCTCTCTAATTAAATTAGAAAATACTGATCTCTCTCTTAACAAGATAGTTATTGGAAGGGACGGGCTTATACTAGAGAGTAAGTACGGTTCTAGTTTGCTTCTACCTCAAGTTCCCGTTGAGCAGAAATGGAATATTAGGGAATATCTTACAAATTTATGCTACAAGGCAGGTGCTCCATCTGTAGCTTGGTTACTGCCTGAATCAAAACTATTTACATTTTGTTCATTAATATTTAGAGAAAAATTACCCAATAGAGAAATTTATGCTGAAAATGCCTAAGCTAAGTTGACAAATATTTATATTGTCTTTCTAAATTTAACTTCAATTCTAATACGCATTTACTATCTGAATTGTATTTAACTCGAGCATGAATCTATTTAATATATAACAAAGTGCCAACATTGAAAATTATGGCAAGGGCATACTTAGCTCCATATGGTGTGGGACTAGGTCATGCCAGTAGACTACTCTCTATTTCCGAACATCTTAAGGAAGATAACATAACGATAAAATTTTCTTCATATGGTGAGGCAGTATCTTATATTAATAATCACGGATATGAGTGTGTTCAGGTACCGCCTATAGAATTTGCATGGAGCAATTCGGGATTTTCCATAAAAAATAGTATTGCAAATATACCGCTATGGCTTACGAATTTTGCGAGGCAAATTTCCCAAGAAACAAAAAACATTTCATCATTCAATCCTAACATTGTTGTTTCAGATTCAAGGCTATCTCCATTATTAACATCAAAAATTTTAGACATACCTTCAATAGTTATTCTAAATCAGATAAAGCTGTTACTATCACCTAGAATCAGAGAATTCAAGCTTGCGAGAGTTTTCGAAAAATTAAATGGCGAATTTTTTGGAAATGTGTGGAGTATGGCAGAAAAATTGCTAATTCCGGATCTTCCACCACCTTACACAATAGCAGAACACAATATTTGGAATTTGGAATCTGTAAAAAAGAAAATGCACTATATTGGATTTACAACATCAAAGTGGCACGAAGACAATCGCGCTATAGATAAAGTTATGTACTCGCTAAATCTAGACAAGAACAGGCCGATAGTATTTATGCATATCAGCGGCCCCCTCGGAACCCGTCTCAATTTGATTTCAACAATCATAGAGGGATCAAAGTACTATAGAAAGGACATACAATACATTATATCTGAAGGTAAAGCAAATGGAAATACGATACCAAGGAGAATTTCTTCTACAGGTTGGTATTATGAATGGTGTCCGGTACGGGATGAAATCTTTGCCCTGAGTGATTTAATTGTGATTAGGGCGGGTCATGAAGCAATATCACAAGCAATAGGACAAGGAAAACCCATGGTTACAATACCAATTCAAAATCATGGAGAACAGCTTGGGAATTCAGAGAAAGTTGAAAGAATGAAAATTGGAATAAGACTTGGACCCTCAAATACCAACGGTTATGATATTGCAGAAGCAATTCATAAGATATTAGATGATCAATCCTATCTGAAGAACGTTCTGAAAGTAAAGGAAGTTGCCGATGGTCTTGATGGTATTAATAACGCACTCAATATAATTAGATCATTCATTTAGCTATTTCGTGTGGAAAGTCCTGATTCTAAAAAATTTGATACGTTACAATTAGATCCCTAGACGATAAATTAGATAATTGTACTTGCCACATCTCCTAATTTAAATACATCACATGATTTTGGACGAAAGTTCTTTTATTGCCAATTCAATATTGTTTTTATCATGGGCGTTTGGGCATTGGTCAAGATAAGAAGTGAGATCCGATATCGCACCCTTATTGTCATCTAACTTTAGTCTAACAATTCCTCTGTTCTTATAGATGGGACCAAATCTATTTGGATTAATAGAAATTGCCAATGAATAATATTTTTCAGCAAGAAGATATTTTTCTTTTCTAAGATAATAATTTCCAATGCCGCGATAAGCCAAGTAAAATTTTGGATTTAATTTAAGAGATGCTTCAAAAAAGTCTTTTGCCTCATCAGATTTCATTTCGTTGTAAATAGACCCTAGCATATCTAATGCAAGTTCATTATTTTTGTTTATGTCAATAGCCTTCCTTAATTTTTCAATTGCTTCAGTTATCCTCCCGGTGTAAAGTAATCTCTCAGCTTCGAAGCACATTTTGTATGTAGGACCTTTATTAGAATTGTCTTCGTCATTGACGTTCTTCATATCACTAGGGATAATTGTGATGGCCAAAGATCCATCTTGTTCCCAAAGATCTAAGAATTTTTTTTCCGGTATGGAGCCCACAGTATCTGGTTCTGGAACATAAGTAATTATTCTGTCCTCTATAGGATCATATCCAGCGACCACAGTTGCATGTTGAATAGTCTCCATTAAGCCTGGCATTATAACTATGGAAGGAATACCCTGATCTATTTTTTTCTTTAGAACTTGCAGATTGCTCTTAAATATTTTCACTAAAAACCCACGAGTCTCTGCAATTTCAATGCCCTCGATAAAGATGGGACCTTTGATATCCTTATATTTTCTTGATCTTTCTCCAGCTTCTCTATCAAGATTATATTCACCCCAATAGCTCAAAATTACATTAATTGCTAATGGAAGACATACATGATCTTTCTTGTTATCCAGTAATGGAAGAATAAGCGTATGCTCACTATCTAGTTTCAATAGTTAGGATAATACCGAGGGAAAATAAAATTCTTGTTACAAATTTACAAAATTACGAATCAGATCTATACCGCATTCTCCACTTTTTTCTGGATGAAACTGCGTACCAAAGATTTCTTTTGAGACGTGACAAAATATTTCATGTTTCGATGAATCAGAACTTGCGATACATACAAAATTTTCTGGCAAATGTGAGATAACATATGAATGGCTTTCATAAACATTACAATATCCTTCTTCTAATAACATGATAGGCTTTTCAATGCTAATTCTGTTCAACCCCTGGACGTAATCAGTCTTTTGTATTGAACCACCAAACGTAAGAGCAATAATTTCTGCTCCATAACATATGCCCAACAGCGGGGTTTCATTATTAAAACAAGTTCTAATAATTTTTGAATTGACAGCATTGATTTGTTTTTTATTCTTTTGACGTCCCGACAGAATTACTTTCCCGTAATTCGAAAGTAAGATTTCATCGTCATATTTCTTGATAATATGATTCTGTCCTATTTTATCCAAACACAAAGTAATATCTTTGACATAAGGAGATCCGTTGTCAACAATAAGTACACTCAAATTCTAACTTATTAACAAACGTATGCCTATAATAATAATTATACTTTGTCCTATTGTCAATTATTTTGCATAACAAATTTCGGGCGCATTTAATAGAAACTGACCATTATCGCCGTTTTTATTAGTCGTTTTATATTGTTATTTGTTTTTAGAAATTGTAGCCAATCCTTTACATACCAGATATACCGCAACATAAGAGGGAACTTTCTCTAAAACGTTATCCAATTTAAAATTGTTATTTTTTAAGTTAATTTTCAGTTTGGTCTTTAAGTTAATGTAAACTTCAGAATCATCCAACAAGCATGCGTCGTTATTTGGATTGAATGATTCTAAATCATCACATTTCGTTTTAGTCAAACCACTTTTCCCGTTAATACTGCCAGGTAATCTAAAAACTCTATGAATGTCATTAGTAACTTGACTATCAATATGAACTCCAAATTTTTTAGTAATTCTATTAATTTCATTTCTAAATCCATCATACCCTCCACTTGCTTCAACTAAATGTTTCAGTTTTAATTCTGATTTTTGATTTATACCCAAGCTTGACGCTATTTTTTTTCGCCATCCATTCATTATACCACTCTTGGGTAGCTTTATCATAAACCCATTGCGATATTTTCGGACGCCTATACTTTCACACATAAAACCATTTCCGATTATATAGTCAGTAACATTAGACCTTGAATTAGAATCCAAGTTTCTCATACTAGGATCGTTTACATGGAAGTGAAATCCTGCATTTCCAGAAAAGAATATCTCTATAAACTTTTCCTCTATTCCGAGGTCAGACCGCAAGAATTCAAGTAACTTTGCTGCCTCCTTTTTTATAGCGATAATACATCTTTTGCACGGTATTGAAATATCATAGGTTTTCCCCTTATTGCAATTAATGCATAGTTTTTGTTTTGAATTTACAAACCCGCACAAATTACAAATGTAGTATGTATGATCATGAAAACATGGAATATTGAGGTCTTTGATGTCAATATCGAATATGAGGTCAGCACCTTCCCACTGTTTTTCATTGATAGGATTTGACGGGAACCCATAGTATGCATTTGAATAATATACATCCAGTGGAACATTTCGCACTAATTCTGCTTCAAGTTCGCCAATATTTTTAAAAGAAAGATGTCTGACCACGAGAGAATCAAATTTTCTGTATCCAAATTCTCTTTTTTCTATTGAATAGAGATATGGGAAATATTTGTTCTCAAAATAGTATTTCCTAAATATGTCCTTAAGAAATTTAATATTTTCATTTGTATATTCAATTTGATTCAATTATGTAAATTTCCTTCTTCCAAATTGAATCGGATTTATTAGATTTTCGCATTCCTTAACGGCAAAGCAAAGATCTTCACTCCTTAATCTGTCACAAGACGGTACTGAATACTTTATGTGACTGCCTTTCTTTCCTGCAAGATGCTCTACTTGATATCTGGTTATTTTCTCATTATAGTCAGGAGAATTCTTGAATATTTCGATAACTTCTTCCTCAGTTTTACCAATGGCCAGCATATAAGTTGCCAGCATAAATCTAGCAGAGTGAGGAAGATTTTCACCTTTGTTTATTATCTCCATAGCATGTTTAATGCACGGAGGATACTCCAATATCTTGAATTGATTTCGGTAAACGTAACGCCCTGAATATTTTTTTCTTAATTCATCTGCTTTTGATTTTATTAATATTGGCACCTCATAGACTTTCATATTTTTTATTCGAGTGTAAATTAGATTGCTTAATTCATTTCGAATTAATCTTACTGCTTCATCAGTATCAAGATATACGTATCCATTTTTTATTGACCTGTTAATCAATTTCCATTCCTGTTCATGCATCTTGGATGCCCTAAGAAGATAATCAGGAATGCTCAGCTTGCAGATACTTGATGTAGAATCGAAATCAATATTGATGTTGAATAACTCTTGAAAGATCTTTTGAACAAGCAATTTCTTTTTTTGAGATCTCTCAATGCTCAAATCTGTGGACAGGAATCTTTCTACTCGCATAGCTTCAAATAAGGAGCATTTTTTTGATACTTCTTCCAACCCAATGGATTTTATGAGTAATAGTGAAACCAAAAATGTCATAATCTCGATTTCGTATGCATCCAAATTTGAATAAATTTTTCCCTTAAGTTCATTCTCCAATTTTTCCACGGCCCTATTAATTATGTGGATCATTTCAGGACGATCAAACTCTGCAAAATCAAATTTTGTTTCCTGTATGTAATCTGAAGCCTCCTGTAAGAAAGGGTACTTTGCCAACTCAGACGATCCCAATTTTATAGACAATTCAGATTTGGATTATTAATACAAATTACTGTAATAAAAATAAATACAAATCTTTAATATCCTAGTAACAAACATACAAGCAGTTGAATATTAGAGTTGGATTTCACGTTTCCATAGCGGGAGGAATACAAAATTCGGTTTCAAATGCAGTGAATATCGGATGCACGGCTTTTCAAATTTTTACAAGAAATCCAAGGGGATGGGCAGAAAGGAAACTTATAGATACTGAAATTGAATCATTTAGAGATAACTTAAAAAGAAGCGGGATTCAGAAAAATTCTGTCGCAGTTCACATGCCTTACTTACCCAACCTCTCAGGCCCAGATAATGAGATATACGAAAAATCAAAGGTCTCTTTCAAAAATGAATTAATAAGATGTTCCCGATTAGGTATTGAATATCTTGTCATACATCTTGGAAGCCACCGAGGACAGGGAAAGAATAATGGTACAAAGCAATTGTTAAAAAGTTGTGAAGAGGCAATCGATAAATACAAATCCGAGTTTAAGAGGAAACTGAATGTTACCATTTTATTAGAAAATAGTGCAGGTCAGAAAGATAGCATAGGAAGTACCCTTGAAGATTTAAGGGAAATTCTTGACAACCTATCTAGCAAGACTTATGGTGTATGCTTGGATACCTGTCATGCATTCGCTTCAGGCTATGACTTGAAGACTGCAAACGCATGTAACAAATTTTTTGAAAGATTCGACGATATCGTCGACCTCAGTGTTCTTAAATTTATTCATTTGAATGATTCTAAGGGCGATATTGGTTCACATCTGGATCGTCATGAGCATATTGGTCTTGGAAAGATTGGTATCGAAGGGTTAAAGACAGTACTTAATATAAATTCAATAAAAGATTTACCCGTAATCATGGAAACTCCCATTGATTCAATTCGTGATAATTCTAAAAATCTTAAGGTAGTACTTAATCTCAGAAAGTAGTACTACTGACCCGCTAGAAAATTTCTTTGAAAGTTTTCAGATATTTTTTAGAAATAAGAATAAATGCATGGTGAATGACAGATTCTAAGAGAAATAAAGAAAAATGAATACTTATGACACAGTAATGAAACTCGCTCTTGAAAGAGGCTTTTACTTTCCCAGTTGTGAAATATACTCTGATGCCCATGCAGGATTCTGGGAATATGGACCTACAGGTACCAGTATAAAAAATAAGTTCCTTGAACTCTGGAGAAGAGAATTACTAAGACGCGATGATATGATAGAAATTGATGGTTCACAGATAATGAGCAGGAATGTGTTTGTTGCTTCGGGTCATCTTGATAATTTTACTGACCCCATAATAAAGTGCAAAAATTGTGGTGCTACTTTTCGAGCAGATAGATACATTACTGAAAAAACAGGTAAGGATATTCCAGAATTACTTTCTGGGAGAGAAATCGATAAAATAATAGAACAGTATAATTTGAAATGCCCCAGTTGTAAAGGAACTTTCGCTCATTCTGACAGATTCAGTATGATGTTTAAAGTTGAAATTGGTCCTTCCAAAGAAGAGGCATTTCTCAGGCCAGAAACGTGTCAGTCAATTTTTGTTGATTTCCCCAGAATTTTTAAGACAATGAGAGGAAGACTTCCGTTAGCAGTTGCGCAAGTTGGTAAAAGTTTTAGAAATGAAATTGCCCCACGACAGAGTCTGTTGAGGCTGAGGGAATTCTATCAGGCAGAAATTGAAGTGTTTTGCAATCCGGATAGATTAAATGATTTATCAAAATTTGAACAGATTAAGGATACAAGGCTTAATTTGTTCATGAAGAAGTCACTCAAGACAATAAAGGCGGAAGACGCTGTACGAGAAGGTCATTTGCCAAATAAACTCGTAGCTTATTACATGTCCCTTCTGACTCTGTTTTACAGTAAGACAGGCATGATTATGGAACGTACTAGATTTAGGGAGTTATCAGATGACGAAAAAGCATTTTACGCATCCACGGCCTTTGATTTCGAAGTTGAAACAAGCATTGGATGGCTAGAATTAGTTGCGTGCAATTATAGATCAGATTACGATTTAAAAAGACACAGTGCCATAAGTAAACAAAATCTTTATGTCATCGACCCATCAGATAATTCAAAGGTTCTACCTCATCTGTTTGAATTGTCAATGGGAATTGATAGAAGTATCTACTCAATATTGGAACATTCTTATTTTGAAGACATAGAAGCGAAGAGAATTGTATTAAGACTCGTTCCCCAATTGGCCCCAGTGCTTCTTGGAGTTTTTCCACTTGTGACAAAAGATGGTCTGCGTGAAAAAGCTCAGGACATTTACTCAAAATTAAAATTGCATTATTCTACTTTTTATGATGAGTCAGGCTCCATAGGTAGGCGATATAGAAGGCTTGAAGAAATAGGAGCACCATTTGCCTTGACTGTTGATAATCAAACTATGAAGGATGACACGGTTACAATAAGATATAGAGACACAATGTTGCAAGAAAGAGTAAAAGTTTCAGAAATTTCTAGCTTTCTGGATACAAATATAAAATTAAAGTATTAAAGAAGCATTAATTCAGAATACTTGGAATATATCAAATTGTATTATTTCACAGCCCACAGAAACGTGTGCAATTTTATTTTGTTTTCGAGCAGAAGGCTTTTAGGACGAAATGATAATAACAATTTACCAAACTAATGATTTTGAAGAATGTCACAAATACTAAGCTCGTATTAGGGATCATTAGTCTAGTCGTTATCTTTGGCACAACAATAATCACAACGCAAGTGCTGGGAATAAAATTTGCTGCTACAATGTCAGGTGATCAAGTAACTCCTCCAACGAATACAAGTGTAAATGGTAATGCCTCCTTTAGAACCACAACTTATGATACTGTGATAAAGTACAAGATAAAGATAGCAGGATCATCTGATGTAACGAGTGCTGACATTCACATGGGAAAAAAGGGGGTAAATGGCGAGACGGTAGTTGATCTTTTGAAAGACAGCAAAAAAAATGGAATAAAGATGGAAACATCAATTAGGGGGAATATTACTAGCTCGGATCTAAAGGGACCTCTAAAAGGCAAAATGATAACACAATTAATTTCTGCAATGAGCAATGGAAATACTTATGTGAGTATTGATACACCATATCATGAGAATGGTGAGATCAGAGGGCAAATAGACCTACTTCGGAAAGTTAATTCAACCAAAATAAAGTGAAATTTTGTGGATAATAACTACAGAATTCTGGATTCATCAATCTCAATCTTATCATTATTCCAAACTAAATTAGTGTTCAATATAATGGCATTGACTTGCACTACGTTGATATATGCTTGAATCCAAAAACTCGTAGATCAATCAATGGCAAAACAAGATCCAAATCCTCTCCCTTATGGAGCATTACCTTATTTTCAGATACACTATTTAATTGAACCAGTCAAAATATCTAATCCTTCATCGTATATGGCTAAGTGCAGAGCAAAAATCCAAGGACATTTTGGCAATAAAAGACTTATTGACATACAATGGATTGGAGGCAGGTTGGCTCAAACTTTGGCATCAGATGAAGAGCTTACTGAAATGTTAAAGCCGTTTATGATTGAGGAAGGTGAGATTAGCATTGACCCTCAAAAAGATAGAGTTAGGGTGTACACTAAATGGAAAAGAGAAGATAAACTAGAATTCGATCCTCAATTCTTTCATGTAGTTGAAAGAATTGCAAAAACGATAAAAAAATTGGAATCATAAGATCTAGCGTTGCTCTATGAGCCTCAATTTGATTTTTGTCATGTTTAATTTCCATATAGCAAAACTGTATTTGTTTCAAGAACGTTATAATTATTTTTTATTTGGATCAAATTCAATATGTACATATTAAGGAACGGTAAAGTACATCATGATGGATAACTCTTCCAGTTTACGCCAGGATTTGGAGGTAGCGAAAAAAATAAGGAATGGGGAGCTCACGATTGCGATTTATGGTCTGGGTCACGTTGGAGCCCCTCTTGCTGCTGTCTGGCTGAGAGCAGGTGCCTATGTGATAGGTGTGGATAAATCCAGGAAGGTTCTATCTGAAGCAAAAAATGGAAAGACTACGATCCCTGAACCAAACGTAAGTGAAGCCTATAACGAAGGTATCCGATCCGGACGATTCAAATTATATGATGATCCAATAAAAGCGTCAAGAGACTCTTATTTTAAGATGATCTGTGTTCCTGTATTGTCACAAGACCAAGAACTTTCCGCCGATCTTACCGCAGTGTCTGAAGTTGCCACGATGATAGGAAAGGGACTGAAAAAGAATGATGTAGTATCTCTCAATCCAAGTGTTCCTCCAGGAACTACTGAAGATATTGTAATTCCTATCATTGAGAAAGAAAGTGGCCTGAATGTAAAAGATGATTTTTGTATGATATATAATCCTGAAAGGATTTATGAAGGTCGTGCTATAAAAGATATAGAGGAAAACTATCCAGCCATACTATCAACCGTCGGACCGAACAGCTCGCAACTTGCATTTACCCTTTATTCACTCATTTTTAAGAAAGGTGTGTTACTGTTAGACAGTATTAGAACAGCTGAGGCGGAAAAATTGTTTGAGGGCGTATATAGAGATGTGAATATAGCCCTAGCAAACGAAATGGCAAAATTTTGTGAAGCTGCAGGAATTGACTTCTGGCAAGCAAGGTATGCAGCAAATTCTCAGCCGTTTTGTCATATTCATAAGCCTGGAATTGGAGTTGGAGGCGCTTGTATACCCGTCTATCCACAGTTTATCCTAGATGTTGCCAATAAAATGAATGTCCTTTGTGAAGTAACAAACATAAGTAGAGCTATAAATGATGGAATGCCATCATATTGTGTAAGACAAGCCATAAAACTACTAGATTTTCCAAATCTCGCTAAATATACAATAACTATATTGGGACTAGCGTTCAGAGGAGATGTGTCAGATACACGTTTTTCTCCTACTTATTCAATAATAAAAGAGTTACAAAGGTTTGGAGTTAAAGAAATTAGAGTGCACGATCCACTTGTCAGTAGTGATCCAATTATATCCAATCAAAGTAACGTTTTTTTAACGTCGGACCTGAAGAAAGCAGTAAAAAATAGCAATTTGATAATTTTGGCAACAGATCATCACGAATATGAAAAACTTGATAAGACATTTTTTGGAATTATTCCGGTATACGACGGTCGTGGCATATTAGATAAAAATTTAGCAAAAGAGATCAAACTCCTTACAATAGGACAAGGAACAAATAAATTGTAATAACTTTTGAAAATAATAAATTATATGTTTATTAAATGTTCTTAGAATGAGATAGATTCGATTTTAAAGCCGAAATCCTCTAAGGTTTTTATAAATTCATCCTTATCTCCTTTCAAAGTCAATGCAGAACTTTATCCACTTATTAGGAAATCTGGCATCATAGAAATGAAGATGCATGTATGACGCAATAGAGTTGTATATCAAGACTCCGTCATGCTTACCGCCATCAATTCCGCTTCCACGTTTCATATTGTAGACATACTTTGAGTCTTTTGGAATATTTTCTATCTTTGAGTAATGAAACTCATGTCCTCGTATGTTTTGGATATTACCAAAAAGATTGGACGTCATATCAGCCTGAGTATAATTCAGTGTCAATCTACCTGTCATTATTGTGTTGGCCTCTATTACTCCAACCATTTTAAATGGCTTTTTAAAATCTCTGTATCCTGCTATTGATTTGGTCAGGTACATTAATCCACCACATTCTCCGTAAATTGGCATTCCCTGCTCTACCGCCGATTTTATTGATTTTCTCATAGATTGGTTTGAATGTAACTTATCTGCCATGACTTCAGGAAACCCTCCACCCAACATTAATCCCGACACATCATTAGGGATATGGTTATCATTTAAGGGACTAAAAAAGGTTATCTCGGCTCTTAGATTTCTTAAGCTATTTAGGTTCTCATTATAGTAAAAGTTGAAGGAATTGTCAAGTGCCACGCCTATTTTAAGTTTTGAAATACTAGGTTCAGATTTCTTTATAATTTCTGTGAATTTTGATTTTTTTAATTTAAATAATGAAACAATCTTATCATAATAGATCTCTTCTGATATTTTTTTAGCAACTTTCATTATTTTGGATTTTTTCGTATAGTCTAACTCGTCTGTTGGAATTAATCCGAGATGACGTTCATCCATCCTTAATTCATTGTCTCTCTGTACGATACCCAATATAGGAACTTTAATTTTGCTTTTGCAAGCTTCAGTTACATATCTTGCATGTTTTGGTCCTGAAACATTGTTAAGAATTATTCCCGATATTTTCAATCTTCTGTCAAAATGCAGATAACCAAACGCCATAGCTGCAATTGAGCGTGCCGCCTTTGCTGCGTCTATTACCAAGATGACTGGGGTGTTTAGAATTTTAGCAACATATGCAGTACTGGCAAAATCGCTCTTTCCAGATAATCCATCAAATAATCCCATGACGCCTTCAATTATCGCTACATCGACATCTATTGCAGTATTTTGAAGAGTTGAAATAATCCCGTTGTTTCCCATCATCCATGCATCTAAAGTACGTGATTCCCTGCCTGTAATTATCTTGTGATAACTTGGGTCTATGAAATCTGGGCCTATCTTAAATGGTTGAACTGAAAATCCTTTTTTATATTTTAACGCATACATTATAGCAAGCGAAATAGTTGTTTTACCAACACTGCTAGTTGTTCCTGCAATGATAAGTGTTGGTAGTTTCGTCATTACTTAATCGATTAATTAACTAAAAATTAGCTGATATTTATCATATCGTTTAGCTGTTTGAATAATTCGTTAATTTATAGAAATTAAATTTTATTAGAAATACTCTAATCACGAATATGTCATATCAAAAGTGACGTATTTCTGATTTAAATCACCTGACATTGTCGGTGGCACCCGTTGGGATATGACTGAATATTAAAACGGAAAAAAAGGATATTCTAACAGGAGATAATGCTACGGATCAGAGCGTAGACAACCAGCAAAACCTAGCGACTAAGCGTGGATTCCTACTTGTCATAAAGACTTGAGATTTTTTTTCTAGCGGCCTTTAATCCTGACTTTATATTATCTAAAGTATTATCGGCTGTATCCTTTATCTCATTTAAATAATCGCTTTCCACTGCAGCACCGGCCTTTACTTTACCTAAAGTACGGTCCCCTTTTTCCACTCCTATCTCAGTACCTCCTTTTATTTTACCTGAACTACGATCAGATTTTTCTACTCCTATTTCAGCACCCGCCTTTATTTTACCTGAACTACGATCAGATTTTTCCCCTTTCGTAATACTGCTAGTCTTATTCCTGCTCGTCTTATTCCTGCTCGTCTTATTCCTGCTCGTCTTATTCCTGCTCGTCTTACTCTTGCTCGTCTTACTCTTGCTCGTCTTATTCCTGCTCGTCTTACTCTTGCTCGTCTTACTCATACTATTTTATGAGTAACAAGTTATTTATCCGCTACATATTGTAGGTTCCAGAATTCGATGAAGAATTTTATATTATATGTTAGAATAATAGAAGTAAAATTGAACACTAACATTTGTAGTCATTGGGCTTGTAATAATGCAGATAATACATGCGTAGGCTGCGGGGCTATAATTTGTCCGATATGCCTAAAAGAACCAGTAAATTGCAGATGTGAAAATAAAGATATTTGTTGCACATCATGAATTACAGATAGTTCTACTGTTTCTTGAGCTGAATGATCATAGCCAAGATCCCATTTTCATTTTTTCAAAACCAATTTGAATATTTGGATATGCTATTATGATTATTCTTGAACGGAACCATTTTTGACAGAACATGCAAAAACTTTTAGAAAATATAGTTTTGTAACAAAGTAACAATGTATTGATGGTAGAGGCACAAAAGGGATATGACTGAATTTAATCTGAACTAAATCAAAAATTCTCATTTTTGCAGTCTGAAGTTATTATTGCCTACTTCTTCTATCTACCATAATGGCAGAAGTTCAACTTTACTTTGATTATTTTTTGGATAAATTCCGTTACATTAGATACGGGTATGATCTTAAAAAGTTGGTTGATTATTAAAAGAAAATTTTGGAAGGATTGAAGAAAGAGAACAGAATTTCTGAAACGGAAATAGATTAGTATTTAATAACCGAAAAAAATCTTCCCTGCAACAAAGGTTTGGTGAAGATATCGTAATCTCTTGGCAATAACCTTGTTTGATTTTTAAGTATTCGTATTCATTATTGGAATTTAATTAAAGAATTCGTAAGGGATTACAAAAGAAAGATTGAGTGGCTTGAAATAAACGGAAAATACTTGATAAGTTAAATATGGTTTTAATTGTACAACACTTGTTATTTAAGACATATTTATTTATGGACATTCATAAAAGATGAATTCGTAGCTACGGAACAAATTTCCGGAAGCACCTTCCACACGCCTTAATAGAATCTTATCCTCGAAGATAAACTGAGTTTAATGTTCAAGAGCCTATTCAAAAAAATGGATCGTTTATTTATCGTTCATGAGGATCTTAACAAAGAGGAAAATTTCTTCTCTAATGTAGTTGGATATCCAGAAATAAAGAGGCTCTTATTAAGGTCCATAGTTTCAAAAGAACCAGTAAACATACTTTTGACCGGACCACCGTCCTCTTCGAAGACTCTCTTTCTTTTAGAAATGTTAGAAGGTTTGGATGATACGTATTTTATCGATGCAGTTGGTGCTTCAGGTGCTGGTATGACGGACCACTTGTTTAGTAACAATACAAAATATTTGTTAATTGATGAAATTGACAAGATGAAAAAGAATGATCAAGCCGCCTTACTCAATGTAATGGAAACGGGTATACTTTCTGAAACTAAATTGAAGGGTAAAACTAGGCAAAAAAAGGCGAAATTATGGATTTTTGCTACAAGCAATAATGTTGAACGATTATCTGGACCTCTAAGGTCAAGATTCATGGAATTGCACTTGGAAGAATATACATATGAAGAATTTACGGAAATTGTCCGACGATTGTTCAAGAAAAAATATCAATTGAGTGTAGAGCTTTCGGAAAAAATTGCATATGCCGTATGGATTACAATGAGGTCTAAAGACATAAGAGATGCAATCAATATTGCGAAATTAACAAAGTCAACTACTGACGTAGACTGGTTAGTCGATGTGGAAATGAAATATGGGAAGAAAATTATTTGAATTTACTATTGGTAATAAATTTGTTGGAGTACGTCCGCAAACTGACTGCAAATATGTTGTACAATATTCAGTATTATTCTAACTACCCATTTCGTTAATCTTTAAATATTTATTCTAATTATTACGTGACAAGTAATTCATCTTTTTACTACCCATTTTTATAGAATGTGTATCTCATTGTGAGCACGAACGGTACACAGTACGTGGTTTCGGATACGCATTTTTCACCTTCAATTGCCCATTTTTTCATGATGGGTAGCCAATGGGGAGTCATGTTTGGCAGATGGGTAGCCAATGGGGAGTCATGTTTGGCAGATGGGTAGCCAATGGGGAGTCATGTTTGGCAGATGGGTAGCCAATGGGGAGTCAAATTTAAGAAATGGGTAGTTCAAAACAAGAAGGGTAGATCGATTTTAAAAATTAAGTTCCATTACCATCAGCCATAAAATTATATTCTGTTATGAAAATTTTTATTTCTATTGCATATGTCAACTAAACATTTTTCTCTTGCACCTGATATATTTCCACCAAGTGGTGATCAACCGACAGCTATAGATCGCCTTGCAAACGGGATAAAACATCGTAAAAAGTTACAAACTTTACTGGGTGTGACAGGTAGTGGAAAGACGTTTACGGTGGCAAATGTAATTTCAAGGACTAACAAAAATACACTTGTGATTTCTCATAACAAGACACTGGCAGCTCAGCTTTATTCAGAGTTTAGACAGTTCTTTCCACAGAACAACGTTGGATACTTTGTAAGCTTTTATGATTATTATCAGCCTGAAAGCTATCTTCCCCAAACTGACACTTATATAGAAAAGGATACAGAAGTCAACGAAAAAATTGAAAAGATGCGCCTTGAAGCAACTGCGATGCTAATGTCAGGTGAGCCTACAATAATAGTCTCAACAGTATCGTGTATCTACTCGCTAGGATCTCCACAAGAATGGGATCAGAGTGCTATTACTCTGTCAAAGGGAATGGAAATTGAGAGGAAAACCCTCATTCATAATCTTATCGAGGCCCGATATGAAAGAAACGATATAACTTTAGCACCAGGGAAATTTAGAGTCAAAGGCGATATTATTGACATAATACCTGGATATTCTGAAGACATTGTAAGGATATCTTTATTTGGTAACCAGGTTGAAGAGATAGGTGTTCATAATAGCGTTACTATGAAGAGAAAACGTAGTGCTGATACTGTCAAGATATTTCCTGCAAAACACTACATAATAGATGAGGGTACAAAGACTGATGCGTTATCATCCATTCGCCTTGAACTTGAAAGGTGGCTTCCAAAACTTCCAGGGGAGCTTGAAAGACAGAGACTAACATCTAGGACTAAATATGACCTTGAGATGATTGAAGAGTTAGGCTACTGCTCTGGAATTGAAAATTACTCGAGACATCTTGACGGAAGACGCCCTGGACAACCACCATTCTGTCTTCTTGATTTTTTTGGAAATGATTTTTTGCTCGTAATAGATGAATCGCATGTAACGCTGCCACAGATTAGAGGTATGTTCCATGGTGATTATACCAGGAAAAAAAGTCTTGTAGACTATGGATTTAGACTCCCAAGTGCGTTTGATAATCGTCCACTAAAATTTGAAGAGTTTGAGAAATATCTAAAATCAACAATGTTTGTCTCTGCAACGCCATCAGATTATGAAAGAAAAAATAGTTCAGCAATTGTAGAACAGTTGGTAAGGCCAACGGGACTTGTTGATCCAAAGGTTGAGGTAAGGCAAACAAAAGATCAGATAAAGGATCTAATAAATGAGATAAATATGCGTGCGTCCAACAATCAAAGGGTACTTGTCACAACCCTTACCAAGAGAATGGCTGAAGACCTTGCAGAATATCTTGCTAAAAAGGAGGTAAGGGTGAGATATATGCACTCTGAAATTGAAGGACTAGAAAGAACTGAACTGATACGCCAGTTAAGAATTGGAGAGTTTGATGTACTGGTCGGCATTAATCTATTAAGAGAGGGTCTTGATATACCAGAAGTTGGTCTTGTAGCAATACTTGATGCAGATAAAGAAGGATTTTTGCGTAACACGACAAGTTTAGTCCAAACTTTTGGGAGGGCATCAAGAAATATTGATGGAAGCGTAATAATGTATGCAGACAACTTTACACAGTCTATGAAAGAAGCGATATCCGAAACTGAGAGAAGAAGGAAAAAGCAGATCACTTACAATCAAAAATATGGAATTACACCAAGGACTATAGTAAAGGCAGTTGCAGAGAGGGAAGATCAAGCAGGAATCGACGTCGAAATTAAGTCAATGTCAGCAAAGGATCTTTCAAAGCTTGCGATTGAAATTGAGACAAGCATGAAAAGACATGCTGAAGACCTAAACTTTGAAAAGGCGATAGAATTAAGAGAGCAGCTAACAAAGATAAAAAGAGTGTTAGACACTCAAATTATTGAGGCCTCAACTAGTAGATAGGCAATAATAGGTGTAGATGGATAAATGAATAATATTAGTAATAATGTGGCTCGCGATAGTATAGTAATCAAAGGTGCACGGGAGCACAATCTAAAGAATATCAACCTTGAAATTCCCAAAAACAAACTCATTGCTATGACGGGTATTTCTGGATCTGGTAAATCAACTTTAGCCTTCGACACGATATACGCAGAAGGACAAAGAAGATATGTTGAATCTCTTTCCGCGTATGCTAGACAATTTTTGGAGATGATGGATAAACCTGATGTTGACTCTATTGAAGGTCTATCTCCTGCGATATCAATACAACAAAAGACCACTAGTAAAAATCCACGCTCGACAGTAGGTACGGTCACAGAAATATATGATTATTTGAGATTACTTTATGCCAGGATAGGAGTATCTCACTGCCCTCAATGTGGAAGAAAGATTACGACGCAATCTGCTGATTTTATAACAGATACAATATTAAAGACATCAAAAGGAAAAACTGTTCTATTACTAGCTCCAATTATAGAATCAAAAAAAGGAACGTATGAAAAATTATTTCAGGAATTAAAACAAAACGGATACGCTAGGATAAGACTTGATGGTGAAATAATCAATTTGAATAATGATGATAATGAAGATGACAATGGTAACGATAACAAGAAAGATACTAAATATCCTAGGCTTAACAAACACAAGAAACACACAATAGAAGTCATTGTTGATAGGATAAGGCCTTCAGTTGAGGATAGGTCCAGGTTGTTTGATTCGGTACAGACTTCCTTAAAAACAGCAAAAGGGATAATCAAAATTTTAGTTGATGATAAAAGTGAAACAGTTTACTCACAAAGAAAGGCATGCACAAAATGCGGAATAAGCGTTCAGGATCTAGAACCTCGTTCATTTTCATTTAATTCACCGTTTGGCGCATGTAAACAGTGTAATGGATTAGGTATCAAAGTTGAGTTTGACCCAGAATTAATTATTCCAGATAGAACAAAGAGCATTTTAGACGGTGCAATAAAACCGTGGGCAGGCCACTTCGCAACATTCAGATCTTCAATGTTGCGCGATGTTGGGAAGAGATTTGGTTTTAATCTCTATCAGCCCATATCAGCCATGACAAATAAACAAATTAACGTTATTCTATATGGTACTGATGAAAATATCCATTATAGATATGAGTCTAAGACATCCGATTCTACTTGGGAATATCGTAGTTCTTTTGAAGGAGTCATTCCCAATTTAGAGAGGACATACGCCCAAACAGATTCTGATTCGAAACGACGTGACATGGAGCAGTTTATCAGAGAGCTGCCTTGTGAACTTTGCAAAGGAATGAGACTTGGTCCTGATTCTTTGGCCGTCAAGATTGCTGGCAAGTCTATTATGAACATATGTGATTTGTCAATTGACAGTTGTTATAATTTTTTCATGACACTTTCTCTTTCAGAGACTGACAGTTTTATTGCAAAGAATATTCTAAAGGAGATAATATCAAGACTTGAGTTTCTTAAAAACGTTGGACTCAATTATCTTACCTTAAACAGGATGACCTCAACACTATCTGGTGGCGAATCGCAGAGAATACGTCTTGCTACACAGATTGGTTCTAACCTTACAGGGGTCTTATATGTACTTGACGAACCTACAATTGGTCTGCATCAAAGGGATAATAACAGATTAATTGAAACACTGAGAAAATTAAGAGATCTTGGAAACACGCTGATAATAGTTGAACATGACGAGGAAGTTATTAGAAGCTCAGATTGGGTTATCGATATTGGAGAAGGGGCAGGAATCCATGGTGGAAGAGTCGTAGCAAATGGAATGCTGAAAGAAATTATGCAAAATGACGATTCTATAACAGGAAGATTTCTTAGAGGAGATGACACGGTTTATCACAAAGATAGGGTAAGAAATCCGAATAGCTGGCTGACACTTCACAAAGCCATGGAGAACAATCTAAAAAAGATAACAGTAGATTTTCCTCTAGGGTGTACGACGACAGTAACTGGTGTATCGGGATCTGGAAAATCAACTCTTGTAAATGAGATACTCTTCAAAGCATTGTCAAATCACTTTTACTCATCTAAGGAAAAGCCTGGCTCTCATGAAAAGATTACAGGTCTTCAAAACCTGGATAAAGTAATAGGAATCGACCAATCTCCTATTGGAAGGACACCTAGGTCTAACACAGCAACATACGTGAATGCTTTTGGTCCCATACGAGAGATCTTTGCAAAAACTATGAAAGCCCGAGAAATGGGATACAAGCCTGGTCGATTTTCATTCAATGTTCCTGGTGGGCGATGCGATTCATGTGAGGGAGCTGGGGTTAAGAGAATTGAAATGCAGTTTCTAGCTGACGTGTATGTGACTTGTGATGAATGTAAAGGAAAAAGGTACAATTTAGAAACCCTGGAGATAACATACAAAGGCAAGACGATTTCAGATGTCCTCAATATGACAGTTGAAGAGGCACTTGAATTCTTCTCAAACATCTCCTCAATAGAAAGAAAACTCATGACGCTTCATGACGTTGGATTAGGGTACATAAGACTGGGACAGCCGGCAACAACACTTTCAGGAGGAGAGGCACAAAGAATAAAGCTATCATCTGAACTTGCAAGAAGGGATACTGGAAGAACACTCTATATTCTTGACGAACCAACTACAGGATTGCACTTTGCCGACGTGAAAAAGCTTCTTCATGTCTTAGATAGACTTGTGAATGTTGGGAACACAGTCATTCTAATTGAACATAATCTTGATGTAATTGCATCCTCTGACTGGATAGTTGACCTTGGTCCTGAAGGCGGAGAAAATGGCGGAAACATTGTTGTTACTGGTACACCAGAACAAGTATCAAACCATATTTCAAGTTATACCGGAAAATATCTCAAATCAAAGTTAATCGTAAGTCAGACAATAAGAAAAAGTAAAACTGGTGTACGAACTTAACATCTTCCATACCTTATAAGACTTTAAATCAATCTGAAAATATAAAGAAGGTACGCGAAAAAGCGCTCCTGCTTCCATTTGATCCAGGAGTATACATGATGAAAAGTAAAGAAGGTAGAGTGATCTACATAGGTAAGGCAAAGAATCTTCACAAGCGTGTCCTATCCTACTTTACATATGGCCATTCTCAAGAGTTATCGAATTGGAAAACTATGAAGCTAGTAGGAAAAATCCAAGATATTGATTTTCTTGTCACGGATAATGAGATTGAAGCTTTTTTGCTAGAATCAAATCTAATTAAACAATATAGACCACTTTTT
>Ga0081455_10000373_pt1 | contig 59312 bp, 49 predicted proteins | sample TabmetS3T2R1_FD_70207 | JGI IMG/M metagenome (GOLD analysis project Ga0081455, IMG submission 70207) | Tabebuia heterophylla rhizosphere microbial communities from the University of Puerto Rico - S3T2R1 | ecosystem: Host-associated > Plants > Roots > Rhizosphere ...
TTTGCCTCATTCGACCCGGGCACGCAGATTTTCACTGTTGCCCACGCCCGGCTGCGATGTGCTGCGGCAGAGACCCGACCGGTCCAATCAGCAGCTTTGAGGTGTTTAGCGGTGCCGATTTTGCACCGCCGATCCCTGCCGCAGGGGCTGCCCGTGCCTGGCCGTCAGCCCACGCGTTTTGGGCAGCGTTGTCGATCGGCTCGCGTCTCACCGAGAAAAACCCGCCCCTAATGCCGCTGCGAACTCGACCTCGCTGCCGACCGCACAAGTGGTCTACCGTTGATGGATCCGGGTGTGCGATCGCGAATTGCAGGTCAGTTGGCTAACACATTGGGAAGGTTGGCCATTGCTTGACGCCAGTCACCTGTGCCGCTGATTGGCAGACTGGCCTCGTCACTTCGAAACGTGAGCGACGCATCCTCCCGCACCGTGTTGCGTCCTTGCGGTAACGGCAAGGTACCCATGCGCGCGGCCAAAGCGTGCAGTTCCTGCATGATGCCTTCACGCCTCGATGTGTGCTCAATCGCAACATCGCATATGGCCTGTAGCAGCTTCTCGTCGGCACGCTTCAGGGCCAGCCCCAGGGTAGTGACGTGGTGCTGCTCATTTCGAGCTTCCTCGTGCATGCGGATACGCATTTCCTCGATCTGCTCAGCAAGAGTCATTGTCATGTCCGTCCCCACCTTGGTTGCCTACCATTTGCACCCGAACCGACGAGAGACTAGCCTTTGCCGCCCAGCACCTTTCCAAGCGGCCAACGCCGCGCTTTGGCGAGCGCAGCTAGACTTCGCTTTTTCGCGTCAAGCCGACGAGTCGGCGGGCTTGACAAGAAGCGCGCAGGGCGTCGGTGACACTGTGCAGCTGCGCCACCGACCTCTAGATGTCCCTTTTGTCTTCGTCGCGCGATGTCGAGAGCCGATGCGAAGCGCTCTTATAGGAGTCCTTGGCCTATCTTGAGCGGCAGCCTAGGTGATTCGGCCAAAATCGGCGCGTGCGTTTGTGCCGTCAGTCTGCGCAATCATTCGAAAGCGATTTCAAGAATCAGCCAACTGCTAATGAGATAGCCTGCACAACCAACACCGAGTGTTCTGCCAACAACACTGCCAATTGAAAAAAGAAAGGAATGTGAGGCGCGGGAACTCGCCGCAGCGTGCGGTCACGTTAGCCTGTTATTTAGGGCTGACGACGCGGTTTCCACGCAGCTGATCTCGCTATCCCACATTCGCAAACCGAATGGGGACGCCTGTCGCCAAGCGTCCCTGGGCACCCCTGCAGCTTTTCAAACAGCCTAGGCAATCTGCCGATCAAGGGGAAAGAGATCGGCCCTTAGTGGGAGCGACGAGCGAGCCGCACCGCGCCAGGGGGTATGATCTGGTACTAGATCCGCCTCAAACACCGCACCCACCTGCAAACGCTATGCATTCTTATATGGGAGAGCAATCGGACCAAAGGGCTATGCTCGGCAACCGGAGTGACGGCGTGCTTAGAGAGCAACACTTGCTGAGGGAGCGTGTGAAACCGGCCCAATCATCGGACCATTGCTCGGACCCCGCGGCGCTCAGGACCGCGATGCAAGAACGCGGGGTGCGTCACGCTCGTGCCAGGGAAAATTCCCTGCAGCTTGCCATGCGGCGTCCGGGGCGGCTGACGGCCCGGTGGAAATCGATCTTGCGAGCGTTGGCAATCAAGGCCGCCCTTGGAGTTCACCGCCCACCGGATCAGCGCCAACGATTTGGATGGCGGCGAAAATCACCGCGGGCCATCGCGCCTAGAGTCTAGCTACCGCGTCATCCATGTCGGCCAGACACCCAGCCATGCGTTATCTGAGTGCTTCTGGTCGATGGGTGCCTTCCCAGCGACGGGCGACCCCTCGGGAATAGAGGCATTGCTGGAGGTGGATTGCGTCTCAGCGACCGGCGACTTGTCGATAACAGGCAGCCACGGATTAGCTAATTCCGTTCGTTTGGCGGTTGCTGCCTTCAAAGCCGCTGGGCGTGGCCGCACCTTACGAGTGAGTTCGCCCGCCTTTGTCACGTCGTCGACGGCGCGGACGTAATCGCCTTTGCTAACGTAGGCCCGACCGCGACTAATGTAGGCGGGTGCGTAGTTCGGATCCAACACGATGGCGTTGGTGTAGTCCGAAATCGCGTGATCGACATCTCCCTTGCGGCCGTACGCATCGCCGCGGTTGTGATAGGCGACGATGTCCTTAGCATTCCGTTCTATCAGCGCCGAACAGCCTTTGATGCGGAGATCGTGGTCTTTGCTGTCCAGACAGTCGTTCTTATCATTTGCGAACGCGGCTGCTGACGCGCATATCAGACCCGCGGCCACCATAGTCCGCCACATGCCCTTGCTCCCCTCCCCCCTGGATGCACGTTTCGATAGCATGGTACGGCACCTTCGGCACGCGTCTCCACCAAATGGAGATGTGGGAAGGCGTTATCCCTCCTGAGCTTCACCCGGCGGCGCCAGACTTTCCAAATGATGCTCGCGGCCAAGCGTTCCGAGGTCATCGGACCTTGGGCCAAACTCTGTTGATGGAACGGCAAAAGTGTTTTCGACGGCGCGAGCGGACCCGTCACGAGGTTGAGAACCGTCGAGGGACGCTAAAGGGGACGCTTGTTCCCAAGCGTCCCCTACCCAGCCCCGCACCGACATTTCCGAACTTGCAACCCAACTTTATCGCGTTGCCGAACAGAGAGCATCGGACTTTATACTGTAGTCGGATGCCTAGGACTTTCCGGCCGACTCCATATGCCAGTTGGCCAGGTCAATAAGCTGTGGAACCCTGGTTCGTATCGGCCGAGAGCGCGATGGCGCCGGACCTCAACGGTTTAGCAAAGGCGGTGCCTAGCGTCGCCGCGCGACGTGCCCGCCCCGCATGGCCCGCAGCTCCATCTGGCGCGGTCGAGTTTCGCTCGCGCGACTTGGGTTCGCCTGGACGCGGTCCTGCGCGCCGGCATGATCGATCTCCGGGCCTGGCCGCGCCGTGGCCGAATACGAGCCAGAACCCCCACTGTGCCGGCTCGCTGGTATGGCGAAGATGGCGTGTGCTGGCAGCGATCAGGTCCGATCGGCATTGACCACGCTGACGGACTGCGGGTCGCCTTTTCGCATGCCGGCCACCATCGGCCTATCCATGCCCCGCATGTTCCGCTGCAGCGTCGCGGTCGACGACGCCGAGAACGAGGTGCCACCCGGCGAGCGTGGGGAGCTCATGATCAAGGGTCCCCTGGTGATGGACGGCTATGCCAACAATCCGAAGGCTACTCAGGAGACGATCCGCGGCGATGGCTGGATTGACACCGGCGATATCGCAACCGTCGACGAGGACGGCTACGCCACAATTGTTGACCGCAAGCAGGAGATGATCCAGACGGCCGGCGCCAACGTCGATCCGGCCGCGCAGGAGAGGGTGCTGTGCATGCACGACGCAGGGGCCCTGGCGGCTCTATTGGGCGGGCCCGACAGGCCAAGGGCGAGCTGGCCAAGGCCCTATGTCATGCTGAAACCTGGCGGTTCCGCCGCCGGCTCCTGAGGGATGTCGATGGTTGCACGCAAATTTTGCCGGAGCCGGTAATGGGCACGGCGGCCACGACCTGGACGGCCCGCGGCAGCTTGTAGGCCGCCAGATGCCGGCGGCAGTGCTCGACCAGCTCAGTGTCGGAGGGCGCGCCGCCAAGGACCTGCGCCAGCCTCGACCGGCATGAGGCGCGAACGCCGTCGGCAGCTTGCCTTTTTAACGGGACTGGTAAAGCATACGAAAAAATGAACGGCCGGCCGCCCCGAGGGCGGATCGACTGTCGGGAGGAATCGCTAAGGGAGGATCCCCATGTCACATGCCAGAGTGTGTGCATTCTCGGCGGCAATCGCGCTCGCCGCGTGGACCATGCCGGGCAGCGCCATTGCACAGGAGCGCCAGGTCAAGATCACGGGATTCGGCGCCTTGTCCGGTGTCGTGCGCTCGTTCGGCGTCAACAGCAAGGCTGCGCTCGAGGCTGCCGCCGACCAGATCAACAAGTCCGGCGGCGTGACCCTCGGCGATGGTGCCAAGGGCAAGATTGTGATCGACTACCACGATGACCGTTGCAACGCCGAGGAAGGCATCTCGGTGTTGAGGCGCGTTGCCAGCAGCGAGTCGCTCGTTGCCGTGGCGCCGACCTGCTCCAACGTGGCCGAGCCGATGTTCGGCATAATGCAGAAAAAATTCGGCGATGCCGGTGACACCGGCCTGCAGTTCCCAGTCTTCACCGACGTGGCCATCAAGATCGGCCTGGCGAAAATCTCCGAATGGGCGTTCCGCAACGTCCCCAACGAGACGGAGATGTATGGCACCCTGTTCCGGTGGATCAAAGAGACCAAGCCCGACCTGAAGACACTCTACGGTGGCGTCGAGGAGGATTTCGCCCACTCGCGTGCGTCTTGGTACGCGGTCATGAAGGAGGTGGCGGGCAAGGAAGGCCTGCAAGTGCTCGGCGAGTCCAAGTGGCTCCTCAATGACACCAACTTCTCCAACCAGGCCCGCGAAGCCAAGAAGGCCAGCCCGGACATCATGGCAATCGCCGCCCATCCGTTCACGACCTGTGGCATGCTGAAGGAGATGGCGCGCCAGGGTGTCAGGCCGAAGCTGCTGATCGGCCTCACCTCTTCATCAAGCATGGAGACGCTACAAGGATGTGCCGGCGAGGCGGAGACAATTATCATCCCGACTAGCTTCGCCCCCATCAACGCAGATGCGCAAGCCGCGGCCGCTGCCGTCTCGAAGTACAACGGCAGCCTTGATCTGCACTCCGGCGCCGCCTGGGAGAACGTTTTCATCCTCAAGCGCGTCATCGAAGCAGAGAAGGTCATGGCAAAGCCGGACACGTTGCAGGCCGATCGCGAGAAGATCCGCGCCGGTCTCGCCAAGCTTGCCGAGACCGATGGCCTGTTGGGCAAGACCAAGCGCACGCCCGATCGGGAGGCCGTGAAGCCCTACCTGTTCGTCCACGCAAAGTCGGGCAAGTGGGAAGTGCTGCACACGCCGAGCCTCTAGGTCCGGGGCAAAGGCCGATGCCGCCGGCGGGCGCCCGGACTTAATTGCGATCCGCCGGCTGCATCGCGTGCGCCATTCAAGAGGCGGAAGGGGCATGCTCGACCTGCTGCAGTCGCTAGCCGACGGCCTGCTGTTTGGAGCAATCTATTCGCTGATCGGGCTCGGCTTCACGCTGGTGTTCGGCGTGATGCACAAGATCAACATGGCGTACGCGGCGGCCTCGCTCGCGGGTGCCTACGCGGGCCTTACCCTAATCAAGCTGGCCGGCCTGCCTGCCTGGGCCGTCATCCCGGCCGCGTGCGCTGCCGGTGCTCTTTTCGGCGTCATCATCTACGGTGTTTGCTTCAAACTGATCCCGCTATCGCACCCGCTCGCCACTTTGATGTCGACGGTCGGCATGCTCCTGCTGATCGACGAGATCGTGGTGCACGCCACCGACGGCATGCCAGTCAACTACCCGACGTTCGTCCACGGCATGGTTGGCTACGGCGACTTTATGCTGCGTGGCGATCTGATGTTCGTGTTCTTCGTCGCTCTCGTCGTGATGGCGGGCCTCATCTATCTCCTCTTCAACACTCGGTTGGGACTTGCTACACGCGCCGTGTCGCAGCATCCGGTCGCAGCGCGGCTATGCGGTATTAGCCTAGATCACGTCAACGCTGTCACTTTCACGCTATCGGGGGGGCTCGGGGGCATCGCCGGAGCCCTTATCGGCTCCGCCGTCGGCATGCTCTCGCCGTTGCTGGTCGCCCCGCTCACCGTCAAGGGGCTGATCGTGACGGTCATTGGCGGTCTCGGCAGCATTCCCGGCGCCATCGTCGCCGGCCTGCTGGTGGGTGCCGCCGAGAATCTGTTTCAGTTCTTCCGCGGCGTCACCGAGCGCGACATCTACGTGATGCTCCTGCTGTTCGTGTTCCTGGTGTTTCGCCCCGGCGGCATGTTTGGCACTGACCCCGCGCGCAGCTGAGCTCGACAGATGGACTTCTACTTCGGCCTCCTGCAGATCATCGGCGTTCACACGCTGCTGGGACTGTCGGCTTACGTCGTTCTCCTGACGGGCCAAGTGTCGCTGGCCCAGGCCGGCTTCATGGCCATCGGTGCTTATGTCGCGGCCATGCTCACCGTGCTCGCGAAATGGTGGATCTTTCCGGCACTGTTGGCGGGGGGCGCGGTCGCCGGTGTCGTCGCGTGTGCCGTCGGATTCCCGGCGTTGCGCGTGCGCGGCCTGATGCTGGTTGTCGCGACCCTTGCGTTCGGCGAGGCCGTGCGCCTGTTCTTCTTCAATTTCGACTACCAGATCGCAATGGGGGGGATCAAGGTCGGGCCGCTCGGCGGCGAGGGGTTTCGCCAGATTCGCTACTTTCCGGAGAACGGCTACACCACCTTTCACGTGATGGTGTTCATCTGGCTCGTGGTCGCCGCAGTCATGACCGCACTGTGGTGGATGGACCGGTCGCGCGCGGGCGCGGTGCTACGTGCGGTCGGTGAGGATGAGATGGCGGCGCAGAGCGCCGGGGTCAATCTCACCGCCGTCAAGGTGACGGCCATGACCGTCGGCGGCTGCATCGCCGGGCTCGCCGGCGGGCTCTACGCCCACTACACGACGCACATCGAGCAGGGCAATTTCAACGTGCTCGTCGCCACGTTCGCCATCGCCTATCCGATCCTGGGCGGGCTCTCCAACGTCTTCGGCACGCTCGCGGCCGTGGTGTTCATCCAGGCCTTCCTGGTCGAGGGCCTGCGCTTCTTAGGGGATTGGCGCAATCTATTGTTCGGCCTGCTGATTGTAGTCTCCATGAATGTCCGCCCGGGCGGCCTGATCGATGCGCGCAACTGGACCCAGTTGCGCGCGCTGATCGGCTCGATCAGGAAGGGAGAAACGCGCGCGCGGTTGGAGGTGGCGAGCGGTGGTATCATGTCGGCGGTACAACGCCTGATCCAGAGATGGCGGGGCGCGTTCGGTGCTTGAGGTCGACAATCTTGCCAAGCACTTTGGTGGCGTCAAAGCCGTGGACGGGGTGTCTTTCCGACTCGCCAAGGGCGAAATTCTGGGCCTGATCGGGCCCAACGGCTCGGGAAAGAGCACCATTGTGAATGTGATCGCGGGTCTCACAGCTCCCACATCGGGCCGCGTCCTGTTCGACGGCGCCGACATCACCGGCAAACCAACCCACGCTCTCGTCGCGGCCGGAATTGCTCGCACGTTCCAGAACATTCGCCTCTTCGGCCAGCTCACCGTGTGGCAGAACCTGTGGGTGGCGGAGAACCGGCAGCGGGAGCGGGCGCTGCCCCTGGTGCCGCGTTGGCTCGGCGGCTATCTGGCCGACCGCGAGCGCATCGGCGCCATGCTCGAATTCTCAGGACTGGCCCACAAGCGTGACGATCTTGCCGCCAACCTCGCCTTCGGCGAGCAGCGCCGTCTCGAGCTGGCACGCGCGCTCGCTGCCGAGCCGAAGCTCATTTTGTTGGACGAGCCAGCCGCCGGCATGAACGCGGAGGAGATCTACGAGCTCGACGGGCGCATTCGCAAGGTTCGCGAGGGTGGCGTCACCGTGCTGTTGATCGAGCACCACATGGAGCTAATCATGGCGGTGGCGGACCGAATTGCCGTGCTCAATTTCGGCCAGAAGATCGCCGAGGGCTCGCCGGCTCAGGTGCAGAGCGATGGCAAGGTGCGCGAAGCCTATCTCGGCAGGGCGGTATGACGAGCCATGCTTGAGATCGCCGACGTCGCCACCAGCTACGGCAAAATCGAGGCCTTGAAGGGTGTCTCCCTAGGTGTCGCCAAGGGCCGCGTTACCTGCCTGCTGGGACCCAACGGGGCAGGCAAGAGCACGCTCATGCTCACCATCGCCGGCATTCTCAAGCCCAGGCGCGGCTCCGTCCGACTCGACAGCCACGAGATCTCTGGCCTCTCGAGCGCCAAAATCGTTGCGCGCGGGCTCGCCCTCGTGCCGGAGAATCGCCTCGTGTTTCCGCAAATGAGCGTCAAGGAAAACCTCGCCGCCGGCGCCTACCAGCGCCGGGATGCGTCAGGCATCGCCGAAGATGTCGAGCGCATGTATTCCCGCTTCCCACGCTTGGCAGAGCGGCGCGATCAGCTCGCCGGTACGCTGTCGGGCGGCGAGCAGCAGATGCTGGCCGTGGCACGCGCGCTCATGTCGCGTCCACGCATCCTGCTAATGGACGAGCCATCCCTTGGACTTGCACCGATGCTGGTCGAGGAGGTGTTCCGCATCGTCGCGGATCTCAATCGCGAGGGTGTCACCATCTTTCTGGTCGAGCAGAACGCGCATATGGCCCTCAAGGTCGCGCACCACTTCTATCTGCTGGAGCAGGGCCTGGTGACGTTCTCGGGTGAACCCGGCAAGTTCGCCGAAGACGAGGTGATCCAGCGCGCCTACTTGGGACGCCGGCGCACCGAGGCTTGAGGCCCACGCATGAGCAACCTGACAATCGATCTGGTGCAAAACACCATCGACGGCGTTATGGTCGGCTCCTCCTATGCGCTACTCGCACTCGGCTTTACGCTGATCTTCGGCACGATGCGTAGGCTCAACCTGGCCTATGGCCCAACCATCATGGCCGGCGCCTACCTCGGTGCCTACGCCTTCCTGCATCTGGGTATTGGCGCATTTCCGGTTGCCGTCTTGGTCCTCGTCGGCGCCGCGCTCGCTGGGCTCTATGTCGAACGCTTGTGCTTCCGCCCCTTCGCGCAGACCGCCGCCATGGCATCCATGGTTTCTAGCTTCGCCGTCTGGATGCAAATCGAGGAGGCTGCTTCGCTGGCTCTGCCGCGCCATCTCAACGTTTTTCCCGCGCTCGTAAGCGGTTCACTCGGGCTCGGACCGTTGTTCGTGCGGCTCGATCATGTCCTGATGCTGGTAATCGCCGCCGCTGCAACCCTAGTCGTGCATTGGGCGCTCTATCGCACCCGCTTTGGGCTTGGTGTTCGCACGGTCATCGACCATCGTCGTGCCGCCGCGCTCGTGGGCGTACCGGTGAGGCGCATCCTTTTGCTGGCCTTCGTGTTGGCGTCGGCCGTCGGGGGTCTGGCCGGCTTTCTGATTGCCGCGAGTGAGGCGCAGATCACGCCGATGTTCGGGATGTGGGCGACCACCAAGGGCCTCATCGCCATGATGCTGGGCGGGCTCGGCTCGGTGCCGGGTGCGCTGGTCGGGGGCTTGACGCTGGGGATCATCGAAGCGCAGGCGCAGTGGTTGCTCGGACCACACTTGCGCGACCTCGTCGCCTGGGGCGTGCTGTTTGCCGTGCTTGCCCTTTGGCCGGGCGGGCTGATGGGTGCGGCCGCCGTCGACGATGCCACAGCTGTGCAGCGCCGCGTGTAGTGCCATGGACGGCTATCTGGTCGGGGTCTTTTCCAACATTGGCATCATCTCCTTCCTGGCCGTGTCGGCCTACGTGTTGCTGCTCGCCGGCGAGGTGTCCTTCGGCCAGCAGGCGTTCTTCGCGATCGGCGCCTATGCGGCCGGCATGGGTACCGCAATGATGCGCTGGCCCCTCGCCCCAGCTCTCCTGCTGGGTGCGAGCGCCGGGGCGCTGGCGGCCGCCGCGCTCGGGCGTGCTACCCTTCGCCTTTCGGGCCTCCACTTTGCTATCGCCACTTTGGCCTTTGCCGAAATGGTGCGCATCGTGTTCGAGCTGTTCACGTGGCAGATCGACATCGGTGGCACGCTCGTAGGGCCCAATGGCACCAATGGCTTTGGCGATATTCGCTACCTGTTTGAGAACGAGATCACACCCGCTGAGTACCTATGTGCAATCTATCTCCTGCTCGCACTGGTGCTCGCGGTCTTAATGGTGCTCGACCGCTCGCGCTTCGGGCGAGCCTTGCGGCAGGCAGGCGTCGATCCGGTGCTGGCCGAGCTGCAGGGGGTACCCGTCGTGCGCATGCGGCTGGTGGCAGCCGCGGCGGCGGGCGCGCTCGCTGGACTGGGCGGTGGGCTCTACGCGCATTTGCTCACCTACGTGGAACCGCGCAATTTCGACGTTATGCTTGGCGTGCACAGCCTGGCCTACGGCCTGATTGGTGGGCTCGGCACCGCCATCGGCCCAGTGGTGGGCGTACTTATCGACATCGGCCTGCTGGAGTCCTCGCGTCTGTTCGTCGGCTATCGCATGATAGTGTTTGGCGGCCTTGTCGCTCTGCTTCTGATCGTGCGCCCGCGGGGATTGCTCGACGAGCGGACCGTGCATTGGCTGACCACGCGCGTCAGGGACCTCATCGATGCTGCTGCAGCTCGAAGGCGTGACCATCCGCTTCGGCGGCGTTGAGGCCCTCCGGGATCTGGACTTGGCACTGGAGCCTGGTCAGGTGCTAGGTCTGATGGGGCCCAACGGCTGCGGTAAGACCACACTGTTCAATGTCATCACGGGGCTCGTGCGCTGCGACGCCGGGCGCGTCGTCTTCCGCGGACAGGACGTGACGCGTCTTGCCCCGCACGCCATCGCCCGTGCGGGCATTGCCCGCACCTTCCAGACCGTGCGGCTGTTCCCGCAGATGACCGTTGCCGACAATGTGGCCCCAGTCGATGCGCCGACGCTGCCGGGGCAGATCGACGAGCTCCTAGCTGCCGTGGCCCTTGCGCACAGACGCGAGGTGCTGGCCGCCGAGCTAAGCCTGGAGGACCAGCGCCGACTCGAGATCGCTCGCGCCCTTGCCCGCTCCCCGAGCCTCGTGCTCATGGACGAGCCAACCGCCGGCCTCAATGCACGGGAGACCGAGGCGATGGCCGCTCTCATCCGCCGTATCGTCATGCCGACACGGGCTCTTATCCTGAGCGAGCACAAAGGTCACGTCATCGCCGACCTTTGCCCACGCGTCATGCTGCTGGACCAGGGCCACAAAGTTCTGCAAGGTCCGCCGCAAGAGATATTCGCCAGTTCGGCCTTTCGTAGCTGCCATCTCGGCGTTGGCAATTAGCTCAGCCAGCGCCTATGGTCGCAATCGGGGATCGGGGCAACCGGCTATCTCTGGGAGGATCGGCTGCTGGCGAAGCTCATCGTAATACTGCTGGGCGCTGCCGCGGTTGTTGGTGGTGCCTTGCCGGCGCTCGCCGCGGACCGGGCCCGCGTTGCGATCGCCTGCAAGCCCACCACAGAAAAGTTTGCCTACGATTGCACCTTCAAGCTTACCAACGCACGCACCGGCGCGAGCATCGACGACGCCGTGATCGTGATTGGCGCCGACATGCCAGCTATGGCCATGGCGCACAACGTGCGGTCAGTCAATGCATCGCCCACGGGCACGGCCGGTGAATATGCCGCGCGCCTGACGCTTGAGATGCATGGCGACTGGGCATTGCGCCTGCGCATAACCGGTCCAATCAGGGATCAGATTGTCGAGCTCAAGAACTTCAATGCGCAGGGCTCGGGCCCGCCGAGCAAGCGCGCGACCCCGAAAGCGACTTATCCCAAGCACTGAGCGCATTCTGCTAGCATTGCCGGGCCAATGACCTACGCGCAGATCCTACAAGGAGTGCTGGACAGGCGAGCCCCACACCGCTCCCGGGGAGCCACATCCCGCGCCCGAGCTGCGTCCCTATCGAGACTTACGGGTCCAACAGCGAAGTCCGGCGTTCAGGAGACAATGGCACGCCTTTCCTGCCAGCGAATGCCAAGCAGAGATAGCGCACATCGAGTGGGGCAATGGCAGCGGCCAGCTGCCCCAGCTGCGATCAACTCAGCAATGGTACGATAGCGGACAATCGTCGTGCTAACTGCCAAACAGAGGCGCCACCGCCCGAGCTGCCAAACAGAGGCGCCACTGCCCCGTTGGTTGACCTCATTGGCTCCCGTGGAGCGGGATCAGGCCCACCAGGTCAGGCTTAGAATGGAGTTGACTGCTTGTAGCCCACAGCGAAGGTTCGCACCATGTCGAACAGCCCTCTCTCTTTGCACGTGCCGGAGCCGGAGTTTCGCCCCGGCAGCCGGCCCGATTTCAGCGGCGTGACGATACCCAAGGCCGGCAGCGTGCGCCGGCCACCCGTGGACGTGGCGCCCGAGGAGGTCCGCGACCTCGGCTACTCGATCATCCGCGTATTGAACCGCGCCGGCGAAGCCGTGGGACCATGGTCCGGCGAGCTGTCGGACGAGGCCCTGCTCGACGGGCTCAAGACCATGATGAAGGTGCGCGCCTACGACCTGCGCATGCAGATGGCCCAGCGGCAGGGCAAGACATCCTTTTACATGCAGTGCACCGGCGAGGAGGCAATCGCCTGCGCTTTTCAGAAAGCGCTAGAGAAAGGCGATATGAACTTCCCGACCTACCGACAGCAGGGTTTGCTGATCGCGTCAGGCTACCCTCTCGTCGACATGATGTGTCAGATCTACTCCAACAGTCGGGACCCGATGAAAGGTCGCCAGCTCCCGGTCATGTACAGCTCGAAGAAGCACGGCTTCTTCTCGATTTCGGGAAATCTCGGCACCCAATATCCACAAGCCGTCGGGTGGGCGATGGCCTCCGCCATCAAGGGCGACACGCGCATTGCCGCAGGCTGGATCGGCGACGGCTCGACGGCTGAGTCCGACTTTCACGCCGCGCTCGTGTTTGCCTCGACCTACAAGGCCCCCGTCGTCCTCAACATCGTCAACAACCAATGGGCCATCTCCACATTTCAGGGCATTGCTCGCGGCGGCTCGGGGACTTTTGCGGCGCGCGGACACGGCTTCGGTATTCCCGCGCTGCGCGTCGACGGCAACGATTATCCGGCCGTCTATGCGGTCGCGAAATGGGCCGCCGAGCGGGCGCGGCGCAATCTGGGTCCGACCCTCATCGAGTACGTCACGTATCGCGCAGCCGCCCATTCGAGCTCGGATGATCCCTCAGCCTACCGGCCCAAGGAGGAATCCGAGGCGTGGCCGCTGGGCGATCCGATCGAGCGGCTCAAGAACCACCTGATCGTCAAGAAAGTCTGGACCGAGGAGCGGTACGCGCAGGCGACAGCCGAAGTCGAGGCGGAGGTCATTGCCGCGCAGAGGGAAGCTGAGAGCTACGGGACCCTGCATACGGGCCCTAAGGCCTCGCCACGCGACATGTTTGCCGATGTGTTCACGGAGATGCCGCCGCATCTACGGCGCCAGCGGCAGGAAGCGGGGTTCTGAGTCATGGCCAGAATGACGATGATCGAGGCCATTCGTGACGCACATGACGTGGCGATGGCGCGCGACGACAGCGTGGTCGTTTTTGGCGAGGACGTTGGCTATTTCGGCGGCGTCTTTCGCTGCACTAGGGGACTGCAGCAGAAATACGGCAAGTCGCGCTGCTTCGACACGCCAATCAATGAGAGTGGCATCGTCGGCACGGCGATCGGCATGGCCGCCTACGGCCTGCGGCCGTGCGTCGAGATTCAATTCGCCGACTACATGTATCCGGCCTACGACCAGCTGGTGTCGGAGGCAGCTCGCCTGCGGCATCGCTCCGCCGGCGATTTCAGCGCACCGCTCACCATTCGCATGCCGACGGGCGGCGGCATCTTCGGCGCTCAGACGCACTCGCAAAGTCCCGAGGCGCTCTTCACGCACGTGTGCGGTTTGAAGACGGTTGTGCCTTCCAATCCCTATGATGCCAAGGGTCTCCTGATCGCCTCCATCGAGGACGACGACCCAGTGATATTCCTCGAGCCCAAACGACTCTATAACGGCCCATTCGACGGTCATCACGAGCGTCCGATCGTGCCGTGGTCCCAGCATCCGCTCGGTGAGGTACCCGATGGCCATTACCGCGTGCCGCTCGGCGCGGCAGTCGTGCGGCGTGCAGGCAACGACGTCACCGTGCTCGCCTACGGCACCATGGTCTACGTAGCCGAGACCGCCGCACAGGAGAAGGGCATCGACGCGGAGGTCATCGACCTGCGGACCCTGCTGCCGCTCGATACGGAGACGATTGTCGCCTCCGTCCGCAAGACCGGCCGATGCGTGATCGTGCACGAGGCGACCCGCACTAGCGGCTTTGGCGCTGAGCTGATGGCGATGGTGCAAGAGAATTGCTTCTATCATCTGGAAGCTCCGATCGAGCGGGTGACGGGATGGGACACGCCCTATCCACACGCCCAGGAGTGGGAGTACTTCCCCGGTCCTCGCCGCGTCGGAGAGGCACTGAAGCGCGTCGTGGAGGCGTGAGGATGAGCGAGCGAGTGATCAAGCTTTCGGACGTGGGCGAGGGCGTGGCAGAAGTCGAAATCGTCGAGTTGATGGTCAAGGTTGGAGAGCCCGTGCGCGAGGGCGACGTGCTGGCAGCCGTCATGACCGACAAGGCGACCGTCGAGATTCCCTCGCCGGCCGACGGGTGCGTCTCATGGATCGGCTATGAGGTTGGGCAGAAAGCCGCCGTCGGCGCCGAGCTGATGAAGATCGAGGTCGGCGACGGGACCGATGTGACTGCCGCGCGGACCAAAGGCGCCGCAACGGCTGGCCGCGACGGGGAGGAGCTGCAACGCCCGCAGCAACCCAGCTCCGCACAACAGCCCTCACGGCTTGCGTCCGTCGCGACCGAGCGACCGCAGAGCCTAGACCCCGCGGCTGCAAAAGTGCCTCGCGCCGCCCGGTCGCTGAGCCAGGCCCGGTCAACCGACCGGCCGGTTTCTGCGCCCGCCGTTCGTGCCCACGCCCGCGACCACGGAGTTGATCTGCGCTTCGTGCGCGGAAGCGGACCAGCCGGGCGCATACTGCGCGAGGACGTGGATGCCTATCTCGCGGGCGGCGTGCAGGCGCAGACTTCCGTGCAGGGTCTGGCGGCGAATACGGCCGTCGAGGAGATCAAAATTATCGGGCTCAGGCGCAGGATCGCCCAGCGCATGCAGGATACGATGCGGCGAATCCCGCACTTTTCCTACATCGAGGAGGTGGACGTCACGGATCTCGAGGCGCTCCGCGCAGACGTCAACGAGACCAGGAAGGCTGGCCGGCCGCGGCTGACCGTCTTGCCGTTCCTGATGCGCGCGCTGGTCATGGCCCTGCGCGAATTTCCACAGATTAACGCGCGCTTCGACGACAGCACCGATACCTTGCATCGCTACGGTGGTGCTCACATCGGCATCGCCATCCAGACGCCGAACGGCCTGGTGGTTGCCGTGGTGCGGCACGCCGAGGCGCGGACGATTTGGGATTGCGCCAGCGAGGTGCAGCGGCTGACCGAGGCGGCGCGCTCGGACACGATCACGCGCGAGGAGCTCATCGGGTCGACCGTCACCATCACCAGCCTCGGAGCCCTTGGCGGGATCGCCAGCACGCCGGTGATCAACTCGCCGGAGGTCGCCATCGTCGGCGTCAACAAGATTGCGATCAAGCCCGTATGGCGCGGCGCGGCCTTCGAACCGCGCAAGATTATGAACCTGTCCTCTTCGTTCGATCACCGCATCATCGACGGCTGGGATGCGGCCCAGTTCATTCAGCATCTGCGCACGCTTTTGGAAGCGCCCGCCAAGATCTTCATGGAGACGTAAATGGAGCCCCTCGCATGCACTGTGCTGGTGCTAGGCGGTGGCCCTGGCGGCTACGTGTGCGCCATCCGCGCCGGGCAGCTCGGACTCGACACCGTGCTCGTCGAATCCGGCCGGCTCGGCGGCACTTGTTTGAACATTGGCTGCATTCCATCGAAAGCCCTGATTCATGCGGCGGAGGAATTTGCCGCCGCCAAGCGTTTCGCAGCCGGCTCGAACATCGGTATCCGGGCGGCCGATCCGAGCATCGACTTGCGCGCAACCATGGCGTGGAAGGATGGCATCGTCTCGCGTCTCGGCGGCGGCGTGTATTCACTCCTGCGGCGTGCCAAGGTGAAGGTCGTCAATGGCTCAGGCTCATTTCGCGACGGCAAGACCTGCTTGGTCCAAAGTGATACGGGCCAACAGGTGATCACGGCCGAGCACGTGGTCATTGCCACTGGGTCGGAGGCCGTGCCTCTGCCATCGCTCCCCTTCGGCGGGCGCATCGTCTCCTCGACGGAGGCGCTTGCGTTCGAGAGCGTGCCCGAGCGGTTGGTTGTGGTCGGCGCGGGTTACATCGGGCTCGAGCTCGGCATCGCCTATCGCAAGCTCGGTTCCGAGGTAACGGTGATCGAGGCGCTCGACCGCATATTACCCCAGTATGATGTCGAGCTCACACGGCCGCTGGCGAACCACGTGAGCAGCATGGGCATCGAGGTATTGCTCGGGGCCAGGGCGCGCGGGCTTGATCCTTCGGGCGCACTGAAGGTCGAGCTCGCCGATGGCAACGAAACACGCATTGCTGCCGACAATTATCTCGTGACCGTCGGCCGGCGCCCGCGCACTACCGGGTTCGGGCTCGAGGAGCTGGACCTGACGATGAACGGCCCTGCCATCGAAATCGATGAGCAGTGCCGCACCTCCATGCGCAACGTCTGGGCGGTGGGCGATGTCACTGGTGAGCCCATGCTGGAGCACCGGGCGGTGGCGCAAGGCGAAATGGTGGCAGAGATCATGGCAGGACAGAAGCGTGCGTTCGACAAGGTGGTCATCCCCGCCGTTTGCTTCACCGATCCTGAGATCGTCTCGGTCGGCCTGTCGCCAGACGAAGTGCGCTCCGGCGGACATGGCGTCAAGGTCGGCAATTTTCCGCTGTCCGCCAACGGTCGCGCCCTAACACTTGACGCGAACAGCGGCTTCCTGCGCCTGGTCGCCCGTGCCGACAACCACCTCGTGCTCGGCATCCAGGCGGTCGGTCAGGGCATATCGGAGTTGTCTGCCGGTTTCGCGCTCGCACTTGAGATGGGGGCGCGACTCGAGGACATCGCGGCAACCGTTCATGTCCACCCGACATTGAGCGAATGTCTGCGAGAAGCCGCACTGGTCGCGGTCGGCCATGGTCTGCATGCCTGAGGGAGCCCGCGCTCGTTGTCTGCTCCAGCTTCCTCCGTCGGCGGCTCCTTGATGACGGCGTGCGGTAAAAAGCTCGCTGACCGATCGGCTCGGTCCGGGAAACCGGACGGCGCTCTCGCCTCGAACCGCCAGCCCCCAGCACACGTCAGGGATGCGCATCCAGTCAAGCTGCCCGCCGTGTGCACGAAGATCGCTTGATTGCCGCGCCGCTCAGCTTGACGACCGTCACCCCATTTCCTGTCCTTGGCCGCCACCCTGGCCCGCAGCCCGGCGGCAGGGATGTGGGTCGCGTTCGACCCGCTGCGCGTTTCTCAATGCTGCCGAATTCGAGCGGATGTTTCCATAAGCACCGGCCGTTGGCTGCGATGTAGCGCGCCAAGGTGGTTGTTTCCTCAACATATTCGAACTGCCGGACTGCGTCGCCAGCGACGGAGCGGCTAGAAGCCGGCGAGGGACTGATATAACCTGGCCTCATGCCAGCCTTCATCTGCACCACCTGCGGCACGCAGTATTCGCCTTCCGAGGCGCCGCGCGGTACGTGCTTGATCTGCACCGATGAGCGGCAGTTCGTCCCAGCATCGGGCCAAGCCTGGACCACAATGGAGGGGCTCAGGAACGCGCACAGCAACAAGTTCCGCCGCCTCGCGCCCGGACTTACGACCATCGAGACCACGCCAGCGTTCGGGATCGGGCAACGCGCGATCCTTGCGCGCACACCGGCCGGCAACGTGCTGTGGGACTGCCTCGCGCTGATCGACGACGCCACAGTCGATCTACTGAAGGGGCTGGGCGGCGTTACGGCGATCGCGATTTCCCACCCACACTACTACACCACGATGGTGGAGTGGAGCCGCGCGCTCGGCGGGGTGTCGATCCACCTGCACGCGGCCGATCGTCAGTGGGTCATGCGGGCGGACCCCGCGGTGCAGTTCTGGGAGGGAGACACCAAGCCAATCGGGCCGGGCATCACATTGGTTCGGCTGGGCGGACACTTCGCCGGCGGCACGGTCCTGCACTGGGCTGACTGGAGGGAAGGTCGCGGCGTACTCCTCTCGGGCGACATCCTGCAGGTGGTCCCGAGCGGGCACGTCAGCTTTATGTGGTCCTACCCGAACTTAATCCCGCTCTCCGCCGCTAAGGTTCAGCGCATGGCGGAGATCCTGGAACCGTTCGCCTTCGACGCAGTCTACGGCGCGTTCTCCGGCCGGGGGCAGATCGACGCAAACGGCAAGCAGGTGGTTGCAGCGTCGGTCGAGCGCTACATCGCGCGGATCAGCGAGACCTAGTTAGTTCCAAATACCCCAGCATCGCCCGGTTTCCGCGCGGGTCTCGATGATCTCAATCTCCGGGAGCCTGCTAGGCTTGCGTTCCTCGCGGCAATGCGCAACGCGTATTTAAGCTAACTGAGAGCACAGCATTCTACCGTCTCATTCATCGATGTCTAAGCCGAGCGCCATCCGACCCGCATAGCGAAGCTGCGCCTTCTCCTGGAGAGGATGAAAGCGTGCAGCCTGCACATCGCGGAAACGGCGTTCGAGCCCCAAATCCCTATAGAAAGCCGCACCGCCCGCCACGTCCATCGCCTTGTCCACCGTGCGAATGGCCGAGCTGGCCAGGATCGCGCGACCGGTCATGACCCGATTGGTCGCGGGCTCGCTCGGCTCCGTCGTTGCGGCGGCGTCGAACATATCGCGATGGGCAAACCGCGCAGTCGCGAGCTCATTCTCCATCTCGCCAACGAGATAAGAAATATCCTGCCCGTGGCGACGGCTGCGGGCGCGTTCGACGGCGATGTCTCGCGCCGCCTCGGCAATTCCAAGATAGACCGAGTATATCAGCGGAATAGCAAGTAGCGAGATGACGTGGAATAGCAGATGCCACTTGCCCTGGGGACGGCGCACGATGATGGCGGTGTCCGGGACGAAAGCGCCGTCGATGGCAATATCGTGGGAGCCCGTGCCGCGCATGCCCAGAACGCGCCACGTATCGAGCACCTTAACGCCGTCGCTCTTGAGCGGGAGCGGAAAGTGCAGAACGGTGGGCCCACTCTCCGGATCGTGCCACACGGCGCTGGTCACGAGTATGTCGCCGACTGGAACGCCGCTGGCGAAGATCTTGCGCGCGGTGATACGCCAGCCGCCTTCGACGCGTTCCGCCCTGCCTGATCCCGCGATCCAGTCCGAACCCCCACTGCTGACAAGGATGAGGTCCTTCGCAGCCACGTTCCGCAGCAGCGTCTCAAGCGGCGCGGGCTCACGGCGCCAACGCCAAACGGCTGTCGCTGCTTGATGCGTATGCATCGACAGCGCGAGCGCGGTTGAGGCGCAATGGCGTGCGAGGACCCGAAGCATTTCGCCGAGTTCCCGGTGCTCGGCACCACCGCCACCGAGCTCCACAGGCAGGCCGGCACGCAATACGCCATGCTTCTTCAGGGCAACGTAGTTCTCGGTGACGAACAGGTCCTGATTGTCGCTGTGTCCGGCACGCGCGGCAAATTCCGGACCCAGCCGATGCATGAGGGGGACGAGATCACGAGACATGATCGGGCCTCTTGCTGGCAATCAAGGGCGGTGATTTCGCCTCCTCGAGCACCAAGCCCGGAATGTCCTCAGCGGTCCACTTCTCGCGGAGCTACTTCGGAGGCGCCGGCATCGCCGAGGAATGATGGTCGATAATCTGCCAATTGTCGCCGTTTTTGACGAATGTGAAGCTGTAACGTGCCGGCCAACTTTTAGTGTCTCCGTCCTTGACATAGGAGAACGTGTAGTACCCGGTGTTGACCGCTGTAGTGCCATAAACGCGGATCAGTTGCTCGCCAAAGGAGACCTTGAGCCCGGGAAGAGCCTTGAAGGCACCTACGAAGTAGTCCCGCAATGCCGCCCGGTCGGCCCGTACCGTAGGCGACAGCGTTCCCCAGAGCACAGCGTCATCGGCATACAGCGGCAATACCTTTTCCGGGTCATCTTCACCGAGCGCCTGGGCCCATCTGGATGTGGTTTCAGCCACGTCCTCCTTCGGACCGGCCCAAGCGAAGGGGTCAAGTAGCACGAGAACGCTGCTTAGGACGAAACCCGCGGTCACGGCTTTGAATAAGGTGCGCATCGTGGTTTTCTCCATTAGACTTGGCGAGCCTATTCTGTTGGAGGTGTGCCCACCTTCAAGTACGGAAAACGTACTTGTTCGGCGCGATCTCGCGGAGAATCATGGCGCCATGATCACTTACTCCCAGTTCTGCCCCGTCGCCAAAACAGCGGAAGTGTTTGGGGATCGCTGGACCCCGATCATCATGCGCGAGCTGTGCTTTGGCACACGGGCCTTCGGCGAGCTGCTCGACGCTGCTCCGCTGATATCACGCACTGTTCTGGCCCAGCGGCTCAAACAGCTCCAGGCGTCGGGTGTCGTGCACATTGAGGCGAAGCCCAACGGCAAAGGCCATCTGTACCGACTGACGCCTGCGGGAGAAGATTTCCGGCCGATCGTCGAGTTGATGAGCGTCTGGGGGCAGCGTTGGTCACAGGGGTTGATCGGGCCGGACGATCTCGATCCCAAGATGCTTCTCTGGGGCATGCGCCGGCAGATCAATCCAGCGGAAATACCGGTGCAAGGATTCGTCATTCGCCTCGATTTCCGAGGTATACCCAAGGGTAATCGCAGCCCGCGCTACTGGTGGCTTGTTATGCGACCCGACGATATCGAGGTTTGCCTCAAGGCGCCCGCCAGAGATGTCGATGTCGTCATCGCTGCTGATCTGATGACTTTCACGAAAGTCTGGCTTGGCTACATTGGCCTTGCTGCTGCAGTCGAGAGCGGGAAGATTTCTTTGCATGGCGCGGGACGGGCAGTAGCAACGGCCCGTCGCTTGTTAGCACTCCCCGACCAACCAATGCTCAAGACTTTCAAATTTTCGGCATTCTCCAGCTCTCGCGCCGTTGCCGCATAACGTTCCGCCGCCGCGGCGACGACGCCCTGGTGACGAGAGTTCCTTAGATGCCATTTTAGAAATGTCGCCCCGGGTCAGGGAAGGTCCCCTGACCATGCCCGCTCCTAGTCCGATTACCCCCTAGATTCCGAAATTGGCCCTTCACCCGGCCTGCTCTACACTCGATGTGGTCCGGTGAGTTGCGGAGGCGGTTGATGAGTGTGTTCGTAGCTCTGGCGCTCGTGATAACTCTCTTTCTGCCCGTGACATCGGCGGTGGCTGAATCGCTTGTCGAGGCACCTGGACCTTACGGTCCCCTGAAGGGCACGATGCTTGCCGCCGCGAATAGTGGTGCTCCAGTCGTATTGATCATACCGGGGTCCGGACCCACGGACCGCGACGGTAACAGTCCGCTCGGAGTTAGTGCGTCGACCTATCGGCTCGTAGCTGAAGGGCTAGCTGAGAACGGCATCACATCGGTTCGGATCGATAAGCGCGGCATGTTTGCAAGCGCGCTCGCCGTTGCCGACGCCGACGCCGTGACGATCGCCGATTATGCTGCCGACGTGCAGTCTTGGATAGCCACGATCCGCAAGCGAACCGGGCAAAGGTGCGTATGGCTTTTGGGGCACAGCGAAGGGGGGCTGGTCGCTGAAGTTGCTGCGCAACATTCATCCGACGTCTGTGGTCTGCTGCTCGTCGCTTCTCCCGGTCGTCCCCTCGGCCAGATACTCCGCGCGCAGTTGAAAGCCAACCCGGCAAACGCTCCTGTGCTAGCCGAGGCTGTCGCTGCAATCGAGAGTTTGGAGGCAGGTCGGAGTGTCGATGTGACCAGGATGCACCCTGCATTATTGGCGTTGTTTCGGCCGTCCGTCCAAAAATTCCTGATGAGTGTTTTTGCTTTGGATCCTGCGGAGCTGCTGCATGGTTACCAGAACCCCATTCTCGTTCTTTATGGTGAATACGATCTGCAGATCGATGAAGCCGATGCGAGGCTGCTCTCCGGTGCCAATCAGAATGCAAGACTAGTCCTGCTACCCAACGCAAATCATGTGCTTAAGAGCGTCGCCACAGCTGATCGTGCTGCGAACATCGCAACTTATGCTGATCCCAGTCTTCCACTCGCTCCAGGGGTGATTGAGACCATTGTCCAGTTCGTGGCCACAGAAGCTAGCAAGATCCGCTAGGGCTGCCTTTCGCGCCCAGCTTCTTCGATTTCATATCCTCTCCGAGTACCTCAGACTCCGGCGATTCCGAGGATCGAGAGCCACAATGCTTCGTGCGAGCTACTGGAGTGCGTGTTCAGATGTGGCGGAAAACCATCACCGATCGGAGATTGTGACGAGTGAACACTATGTTGAGCGTATCGAGAGCTACGCGGAATTCTAGCCGCAAACGACGCGCGCTGGGAACTGTCCATGAGATACGTTTGCATTCTTTGCATCTGCCTCCTCGCGTCGCTGACCGAACCGGGGCGGGCTCAAGAGGAGGCTTGGGTTGGGGTTTCTGCTACGAGCGGAGTTGGGGTGAAGGTGGATCTCGACAGCGGCAAACGTGCCGCGGTGCCGAAAATCATTCTTGTTGATGAAGCTGGTCCTGCTGCCGCAGGCGGACTGAGGGTAGGAGATGGAATTCTGTCTCTGGACGATCAGCCGATCCGCGACGGCAAGGAACTCGCGGATGCAGTGCGATTGAAGCGACCAGGGTCAACTGTGAGCGTGCGGGTCAAGCGTGGCGAGGGTAGTCAAGAGTTGAGCGTAGTGCTCGGCAAGCGCCCGAAACGCTGATGCCAATCGTTGACTGAGCGGAGAAGGACGTGATGAGGCTATTGCGCGTGATAACCGTCGCGCTGGGCGTCGTGCTCAGCTTCAACTTGATGTCGGGACACGCTGTTGGGAGGGAGCTCGACAAACTCGCTTGTGAACGTCGAGAAAACACGCTCACGGCTGAGGGCATCGCCTACGATGCTCCCGGCGGGGTGAAGATCGGGTACCTATCACCCGAAAGTAAATATGTGGTGGTGACATTCCTTCGACACGCGGATGATCACAACTGGCTGCTCCTCGCTGGCCCGGGTGGTGTGCACGTTGGTTGGATTAGAGCAAACCAAGTGAAGCGCCGGCATCTTGGTTTGACCTGCCCGATCCAGTCCTTCTACCCCCTACCCTAGGGAGAAACAAACCTTCTCCACGCGTGCGACGTTAACTGGCTTGCGGCACGAGTTCAACGACGTACCCAAGGTCTGCCAAGCGTTTGATCAGGCGGTTTTTCTGCCGCTCTTTGCTATGTGAGTCGAAGTGGCTAGGGCCGAGGTCGTGATACATGGTTCCATCCTTGAGCATGTGATAGATGGCGGTGAGGATGGAGGCGGCGACGGCGATGATCGCCTTCTTGGGGCCGCGGCGAGCTCTGATGCGGTGAAACTGAGCTTGCAGGTAGGAGCCTTTCGTGCGGGCCGCCGCCCATGCGCACTGCAGGAGAGTGCTCTTGAGCCAAGGTGAGCCCTTGCGAATGCGGGTCGATCGGCGCTTGCCGGCACTCTCGTCGCTGCGCGGGCAGATGCAAGCCCAGGAGATGAGATTGGCATCAGTGGCAAAGCGGTTCATATCGATGCCGATCTCGGAGATGATTGTTCGCGCACTGAGATCCTTAACACCCGGGATCGAGGTTACTTGCTCAACGGCGGTGCGAAAGGGCGCGATACCGGCCTCCACTTGCGCGTCGATCTCGGCAATGGCGGCGTCAAGAGCATCAATCTGATTGAGATGAAGGCGCAGGAGAAAGCGGTGGTGCTCTTTCACGTGGCCACGCAGCGCCTCACGTAGTGTCCCTTGTGAGGCCCTCACCCGGTGATCAGCCAAGCGCGCCAACTTGGAGGGGTTGCTCTCGCCCGCAATCAGCGCCTCGATCATCTTTCGCCCGCTGAGGCCCATCACGTCAGTGATCACTGAGTCCAGCTTGATGTTGGCGTCCTCGAGCGTCTTTTGTATCCGCAGGATGTGGCTCGACTTCTCACGCACCAATTGCTTCCTGGTACGCAGCAAGGTGCGCATCTCCTGGGTCTGGCTGTCTGGAACGAAGCTCGCCCTGATCAGACCGTGCGCCAGCAGATCCGCCACCCAGTCGGCATCTTTCACGTCGGTCTTGCGCCCAGGCACGTTCTTCACATGTGCGGCATTGGCTAGCACCAGCTCAAACTCACCGTCGGCCAAGATGTGCCACACCGGCTTCCAGTAAACGCCAGTCGCCTCCATCGCGATGTGCGTACACTTGTTCTCGGCCAGCCACTCCGACAATGCCATCAGGCCGGCCGTCGTCGTCGAGAACGTGCTAACCTCTTTTACGACCTTGCCGTCGATCACAAGGCGCAGGCAGGCAACCACCGTCTCTTTGTGAACGTCGAGACCGCAACACCGGGGGTACAAGACTTCCATCGCCTCCTCCTGACGCGTCGCCAGCGTGGGGTCCCAGTAAAAGAACTCTAGGGATCGTGCTCCGGGGCCAATCACGGCCCGTGGCGACAAGTTGAGGTGCTCCAGGAACCCCGGGTCCAACTAAGGAACGGGCTTGACGGCACCAAGGAACAACCGACCTCTGTGCCGACGACGCCGGAGCAGTCTAGATGCCCAGCGTTTCATCCGTTGCAGGTCGGCAAGGCCGGTGGAAAACTAAGGAGAAACAAACCTCTCCAGGGGTGCGAGGCTAACTGGCTTGGGGCACGAGTTGGGACTACATTGGCGGCGCCAACAGCTTCACCGGAATTGGCCTCAAGACGACAATCTGGACCGCGTTGGCGGCGACGGCGAGCGCTCTACGTGGCTTGCAGGTTCGACGGCTCGCGCCTCGGCCTCGCCTCACGCGCGGTGCGCGATGATCCGGTCGCTGCGAGCGCCATGGGGTCTCGATCGCACTGATGCGCAGTTTCACCTTCGCACTGGGGGCGCACTGGTCGGCCTGGGTGGAGCCATTCAAGCTATCCAGAACTCGCTGCGGCGCAGCATGCTAGCAGCGACGTTCATAGATCCGGGTGCGCAACGCGAATGGCAACTCACTACATGCTGGTCATCAGTCCGCATGATCCGGGCGTCTTCGTCTCATTGAATTTCATCATTTTCCTGCTATTCGGTGGCCTGCAAACGCTGTGGGGACCGGTACTGGGTGCTGTACTGCTCACGGCCCTGCCGGAGATATTGTGCTTCACCAACGCGTACCGGCTCATCCTCTACGGCCTGATCATCGTGGTGCGGCTGCGGCCGGATGGGCGTTTGACGCGCACACCAACCGGCCGTTCCATTCGCATCCCTTGGGTTTACGCTGGTCCCGGCCCGCCGTCGCAGCGCGCGCGGCCGATCTGTGTGGGCGACCGCTGCCTTCCTATCTTCTGACGCGGCAGGCAGCGGAATAGCCTCTCAATAGGTCGCGAATATGCGGGCAATTTCGCTGATCTCGGCCGTGCGAGTGAGCGCAAGCATGAGCAGGATCCTGGCCTTCTGGGGATTGAGATTGTCGGCAGCCGTCATGCCGCTCTCGCGCAGGTAACGGCGCGGCGCCACCCGGCCGCTGCCGGCACGGCTCGACTGGACGATGATGACACCGGCCTTCGCCGCTCGCTCCAGCGCCTGGCGTTCGACCGGTGCTGGAATGCCTGGAGCAAAGCCAGCCGACACGATGCCGCGGGCGCCGGCAGCGACAAGGGCATCGACGACGGTCGCATCCGCGCCGCCATAGGAATAGGCAATGTCTACCCGGGGCAGAGCACCGATGCGGCCGACCTCGAACTCGGTGTCGGGCGCATGACGTCGCGTCGGCCGCCGGTAGATCTCAATACCGTCACCATCGATGTGGCCGAGGGCGCCAAAATCGGGCGAGCGGAAGGTCTGCAGCCGATAGGTCGAGGTTTTCATGACTTCGCGCGCCGACTGGATTTCGTCATTGAGGGCCACCAGTACGCCCAGGCCGCGCGCCGCCGGTTCGATCGCGACGCGCACCGCGCCGAACAGGTTCATGCTGGCGTCGCTGCCGAGCGCGCTGGCCGGCCGCTGCGCCCCGACGAGCACGACAGTCTTGTCGGTCTTGAGAACTAGGTGGAGGAAATAGGCTGTTTCCTCCAGCGTCGCCGTGCCATGCGGCACCACGAAACCAGCGATCTGTGGGCGCTCAGCGGCGAGGCGATGGATGATGGCGGCGAGCTCGAGCCATTCGCGGGGGCCGATCGCAGTGCTGCCGACGCTGCGGAACGGCACCGGCAGCACGTCGGCGATCGAGGCGACTTCCGCAACGCGCCCGATCACCTCCTCGATCGGCAGCTTGCTGCCGAAATCCGGATAGTCGAGCACATCCGTGCTGTCCCGGCCGATAGAAGAGATGGTGCCGCCGCAGCCGATGGCGGCGATCATCGGTTTGCTGGACACAGTCTTCGCCTCCCTTCAGGCCGCCCGCGCCTCCAGTTTTTTGCGCATCATGTCGCCGGCCCGGACTGGCTCGTAGCGCGCTGGCTTGCTCGGTCCTGAGCACGTGGGCAGACAGGCGATCTCAGCGTCGTAGTTTGGGTGCAGGAAATAGCCGATCGACATGCGCCGGCTGCCTGCCCGCTGCTCAGCCGCCGGATTGACGACGCGATGCTGGTTGGAAAGCCAGCGATCATTGGTCCAACGCTGCATCATGTCCCCGACGTTGACGATGAACTGGTCGCGCTCGGCCGTCACGTCCGACCAGCTGCCGTCTCGGAGCTTTACCTGCAGGCCGCCCGCCGCATCGCTGATGGCGAGGATGGTCAGGCTGCCGAAGTCGGTGTGCTCGCCGGCTCTGACCTGGTTAGGAAGCGGATCGCCCTCCGGCTCGGGATAGTGATTGGCTGGTAGTGTCGAGAAGTGCCGGTCGATCTTGTCGTCGAAGAAGGTCTCCGGCATGGCGAGCGACAAGGCAAAGATCCGCATCAGCGAGCGGCCGAGCGCTTCGAGTGCCAGGTAATAGGCGGTGAAGACGGCACGATAGTTGGTCGGTGTGTGCGGCCAAATGTTGTCCGCATAAAGCTCTGCCGCGCCCGGAATATGGGCGAACTCGGCGGCGCGACTGGTGAGCGGACCGATATAGAACTGTTCGCGCAGGTCGGCGGGATTGTCGTAGCCCAGGGTTTTGGCGAGGTTCTTGGTGGCAAGGGCGTGATAGCCTCGTGCCGCTGCGCTGCGGGCGGGGCGAAAGCGGTTTTTGACCGAGACGGGTTGCGAAAAGAACGCGCCGGCGGTGGCAAACGCCTCGTCGACCATCGTCTGCGGTACGCCATGGCCCGCGATTTTGAAGAAGCCGATGCGCTCGCAGGCGTCGGCTATGGCGCCGGCGACGGCGGCTTTTCCCTGCTGGCCGCCGGCAAAATAAGCAGACAAGTCGATGACGGGCACGGCGTTGCTCATAGGGGAAACTCCTTCCATCTCAGGGGGTGCGACAGATGCTGCGCCATCCCGCGATGAGTTGGCCGACATCGGGCACGTCCGCGATGCGGTTGAGATCGCGCCAGACGTTTGCGGCAGCATCGCCCCAGCTGGCTTCGGTCAGTGCGACAAACTTTGCCTCAAGCACGCCGCTCGGAAGCGCCTGATCGCTCTCGCCCAGAATGCGCTCGCTGGCGACGGTCTGTGATCCGCCGTCGCGCAAGACGATCGTCAGGCGGGTCGGCTGGCGATCGGGATAGGCCGCCGTCGCCACGTTGTCCTCGGACACGAACACCCGCCCCGCGAGCTCGCGCACGATCGGGTCGGCGAAGGCGCGCGTGCCATCATCGGTCAGGGGCATGGGGCCGTGCGCGATGCGCTGTGCCACGAGCATCGGGATTGAGAAGCGGCAACCGAACGGCGTGCGGACACTCTGCTGCCCCAAGGTCGCCGCCATGAAAAAAGTCTCGATCTCGATCCGCTCGACGAATTCGGGTGCAAGCCTGGTGCCCAATTGGCCAGCCAGGACCTCAACGAGGTCGAGCGCACCATGAGCGTAACGTCCGGCGGCAAAGCGCTTGAAGTAGTTGCGGCGAATCCACCAGGTCGAGTTGAGGTCGGTGGTGGCTACAACCGGGTCGAATGCGCTGCCGTAGATGTTGCCGAGAACGGACGCGGCGGCATCTGCCTCGCCAGTGAAGCCGGCGTCGCGCAGCGCCAGTGCCTGGAAGCCGGCGCGGCCGCTGTGACCGGTGTAGATATTGCGCACGGTCGCACCGTCGTTGAGGGTGTTGCGGCTGGCGGCAATGCCAAGCGTCATGGCGATGTTGACTGCCCGCTCGATGGCAGCGCCGTCGTCGCTGCGCAACTTGGCGAGTGCGAAGGCGGCAGCCAGCGGCCCGTAAGTGCCATGCGGATGGACGGCGAGGCGGCTCTCAGTCGCCCGCCACAGACGGGCACCGGCTTCGTAGGCAAGAATGGAGGCTTCCAGCAACCGCGCACCGGACAGGTTGTGGGCTTCGGCTTTGGCCAGAGCCGCCGGGATGATCTGGATTGCCGCGTGGGTGCGCGTGCTGAGATTGCCCTCGTCGAGATCATGCCACGTGCCGGCCGTGCCGTTGACATAGGCGGCAGCATCTTCGGCAAGCCGCACCGCCGTGCCGAGCGCGGTCGCGGCAGGCTTGCCGCGATTAGCCTCCAGTGCCACCAGCCGCCGCATTTCGGGTGCCGCGCAACCGGCAACAATGCAACCGACGCAGTCGGCCAGGATAAGACTGCCGCGCGCCACCACATCGGCCGGCAGGTCGGCGAGCCGGGTCACTGCGACGAATTCCGACAGCGCGCGCGTTGCGGTCATCGACCCACTATAGCAGAAGGTTGCCAGGCGGCATCCGGTCTCATCGGTCACTTTGTCCACTCGTCCGTGGTCGCTTGCAGAGGCGTCACCACTCAATCCTCCGCTGGCGCCTCGAACGGTCGTCCGCAATGACGGCGCTACCCACTTCCGCCTGCTATCGGTGTCCCAGCTCAGTCATGCAGGAGCGCCACGGCCCGGATAGGGCTTGCCGTGCCGCCGCGGATCCGCAAGGGAAAGCCTATGAAGCGGAAACGGCCCTTACCCACCAGCTTGTCCAAGTTCCAGAGACATTCGATGTGGGTGATGCCGCGCTCCGCACAGGCAAGATGGGCCTTGAAGTTGGGCTCACCCTCGGGCGCGGGACTAATCGCCTCGACGCCGAACATCAAAATTCCCTTGTCCGCCAGCCAGTGCACCGCATCGACGTTGAGACCCGGAAAATCGTGTAGGTAGCCGGGCGTGCCATAGAGGCGCGCGTTGACGCCCATATCGAGCAGCACGGTGTCGCGTGGCCTGATCGCCTGTCCAGATTTGGCGAGCGCCTGCTCCATCTCGGCGACCGTGATTTCATGCCGCAACGGAACATCGCTCAGATCGAGACAGATCGCCTCGGTGTAGAAGTTCTCGAGCGGCACTTGATCGATCGATAGGGCCGCCGGGTCGGCATTGAAGTGGCAAGGGGCATCGACGTGCGTGCCGGCGTGGTCGCTCATCGACACGTGTAGCGCCTTCGAGCTGAAGCGCGTCGCGCCAGCCCTCTTGACCTCGTCGTGGTCATTCCAGGTCCCGACGACGACCGGCGGATGCGAGGGATGCGTCGGCGTACGGTGATAGATCTCGCGGCTCAGATCGATGAACTGCACGAGCTTTTCTCCTCGATTGTTAGCGCCTTAATCTTGCGAGCCAAACGGTGCGACGGCAATTCGTTTTTTGCTCGACTTTTTGCAGGCGGCAGCGAGCCAGCGAGAAACGCCCCACGTCCTTCCGCAGCGCAAAGCGGGTTTGGACTAGCAGGGATTTCGGAACCGAACGTTCCGGAATTCAGATTTGTGCATTGACCGGTTTTCGCGCGTATTGTTATGACGTGCGAGGCGTTGCAGGTTGGCAAGAAGGGGTGCCTTCGCGGTGAGACCGGCATGAAGCGAGATTGGAGGGTCTGGGCAAGGAGCTCGACAGGCGTGGAGCGATGCTGATCTACGACGAGGCGCAAACGGGACTCGGCAAGCTCGGCACTACGTTTGGCTATCAGATCTACATCGTGCAGCCCGATATTTTGACAATTTCCAAGCATCTGGGTGGTGGTCTCACCGTGAGTGCGACGGTGACGACCGATGCAATCGCCGAACCCGCCATCGCCAACGGTTTCACGTGTGGGCATTCTCACAGTTCCGATCCGCTGGCCTGTAAGGCCGGGGCGGCGAGTATTGACGAGATCGTGGAGAATGACTTGCCGAAGCGGGCGTTGCAGATCAGGAGGCTGTGGCAGGACAAGATGCGGGTTCTGCAGCAGCGCTACGAGGTGATCGGCGATATCCGCGGCCGCGGTCTGCTGCAGGGGGGCGAGCTCGTGCGCGATCGCCGGACGAAAGAGCCGGCTGCCGAGCTTGCGGCCAATATCTATCGTCAAAGCATGGCCGACGGCCTGATGTTCTCGGTGTGCGGTCGGCACAAGAACGTGCTCAGGTCCGTGCCGCCATTCTCCAGCACCGATGAGCAAATTGAAAACGCCACGGAAATCCTAGGGAGCGCCATCCGCAATCGCTCTGCCAGCGGCGACGGTCATGCCGTTGTCGACCTCACCTCCCAAGTTGAAGGCACCCGCATTGTGTTATTGTAGGTCAGAGTTGCTTCTCCGATGAGCAGGACCCCGATGACGACCCTCGAGCAACCCGCAGTTTGCACCCTCGACTGCCCGGATACGTGCAGCCTGATCGTAACGGTCGACCGTGGACGCATCACCAAGGTGCGCGGTTCGGATGCATTGCCTCTCACCAGCGGCGTCATCTGCAATAAAGTGGCGCACTACTCGGCTGACTTCGTACATGGGCCAGGACGACTAACGACACCCCTGAGGCGTGTGGGCCCGCGCGGTGCAAGCCGCTTCAAGCGGATCTCTTGGGGGGAAGCATTGGACGTCATCTACGCGCGGGTGAGCAAAGTGATCGACACGTACGGGCCGGAAGCGGTGATGCCGCTAAATTATGCAGGCCCCCACGGCATGCTCGCCGGCGACAGCGTGTCTTTGCGATTCTTTCACAAGCTCGGCGCGAGCCAGCTCTACCGCCGGTCCATGTGTGGAGCCGTGCGAAGCGAGGCTTGGGCCGGCACTTACGGTTTGGTTCCGGGCATCGGCCCCGAAGCAGCCGAAAACGCGAAGCTCACGATCGTGTGGGGGAACAATGCGACGGTCTCCAACCTGCATCTCGTGCGCAAAATACGCATGAGTCTCCGGAATGGCGGCAGGCTCGTTGTTATCGATACCCTGCGCACCAAAATTGCGGAGCAGGCCGACCTCCATATCGCGCCACGACCGAGCACAGACGTGCTGCTCGCCTTTGCGCTAGCTGTGGAGCTGAAGCGCATCGGCGCCCATGACCGTGACTTCATTGACCAGCATGTGCTCGGTTATGACGCTTTCATGGCGCGGGCGGACGATTGGCCGTTGGAGAAGGCTGCCGCCGAATGCGGCATCAAAGGTGAGGATATTCGCACGCTCGCTCGCTGGATGGCTGACGCCGATCCGCTTGTGATCGCGCCTGGCAACGGCCTCGAGCGTGGTCGCAATGGCGGCAGCAGTATCCGGGCGGCAATTGCACTGCCGGCGTTGATGGGGCGGCTCAATGCGACCAGCGGCGTTGTGCTGGGAGCGAGCAACAGCTTTCCAAAGACTATGACGAAGCTGCAGCGGCCAGACCTCTTGCCCGCTGGTACGCGCACGCTCAACATTATGGACGTCGGCCGACATCTCGTCGACCAGGACATTGAGCCGCCGCTGCGCGCACTCGTCATCTACAATCACAACCCCGTCGTGGTGCATGCCGATCAGAACCGCATGCTAAAGGGCCTGATGCGCGAGGACCTGTTCCTCGTCGGTATCGACATCGCGATGACAGAGAGCATGGCGCTCTGCGACGTCGTGTTGCCTGCTGCGACGCACTTCGAGTGCGACGACATCTATCCGGCATACGGCCATCATTGGTTGCAGCGCGGTGAGGCCGTGATCCCGCCCGTCGGCGAGGCGCTGCCTAATACCGAAATCTTCCGCCGACTGGCCGCCCGCTTTGGGTTTGCTGAGCCCTGCTTCAGCACGACCGACCGCGAACTTATCGACGAGGCCATCGACGGATCAGATCCACGCATGCGCGGCGTCCGCCCAAGCGAGATCTCGGCGAAAAAAGCGCTGCGCATGAGCGCGGCTGATGGGCGGCCGCTCGCGCTCTTCGACACAGTGATGCCGGCGACACCCTCGGGGAAGGTCGAGCTGGTCTCGGATACTCTCGCCGAGCGCTGGGGCCCTGAGGCGCGCCTGGCCACTTACCGGCCTCGAACGGCCAAACTGCCGTTGTCGCTGATCTCACCGGCCTCAGACAAGCGTATCTCGTCGACCTTGTTGGGGTTCGGCGGCAAGCCTGGTGAGGCGCCGCCTTTGTTCATCAATCCCGTCGATGCTGCTGCGCGTGGCCTCGAAAACGTGAAGCGCATTTGCGTCCGGAACGAGCTTGGCAACGTCGTTCTGCCGCTCATCATCACCGACGCCGTGCCGCCAGGCGTGGTGGCGTCTGAGAAGGGCGCCTGGATCGCCACCAGCGAGACCGGACAGACTATTAGCGCCCTCGTGTCTGCCGACGCCCAGGCCGACCTAGCCAAGGGAGCGTGCTATAACGATACCGCCGTCGAGGTCGAGGCTTGGCCAGCCTGATCGGTAGCACATCCACACCGGCGTAGTGGCAAGCGCCAACGGGTTCCTCTGAAAGCCAGCTTGCATCGCTGGCTTCCGCAGATCGCGCGAACTCTCTGTTGGGCACACCGCTGCCGCTCGCGTTAGTGCTCAGGGGAGCTCATTCAGCAGGAGCCGAATCGCAGACTCTGCACATTGGCAAATTGGAGTTTCGCTACGGCTCCACGCGGTGGCGTATAGTAGCCAACCGGCGTTCCAGCCCAGACGACCGATGTAGAGTTCATTGTTGAGGATACCGTTGCCCCGGCAGGCGTGGCCGAAGCGTTGCCGAACGGCCCCGGCTCGCCTTCCCGGCTCAAGTCAATGCCAATCGCCCGTGGTGACTTGCCGGCGGCGAACTCGCGGAAGATACGGTGCACCACCCTGGCTTCCCGCACGTTGACCCCGCGCTCGCCGCCGCTGGGTTCGCCGGTGTCGTCGTTGCGCTTCACTACGTCATAGCCATCGCAGGGACCACCGCCGGCCTTTCCCGCGCCCTCGGAGGCTGCGCCGCGTCTTGTCCGCGAGGTCCTTGAGGAACAGCGCATTCATGGTGCCCTTGAGGCCCACATGCAGGTGCGTGATCTCGCCTTCGGACGAAGTGATGATCTTCACGCCGGCGAAGGCCATGCGCTTGAAGACACCGGCGACATCCTCCCGGTCCGCGGTTAATGAGATCGAGCGCTTCCGCGGGCATTACCTCGAAGCAACCGCGCAGCGCGTCAGCCAAGAGCGCCTAATTCCCGGCCGGATGAGAGAGCGCGCCAGACACGCACGGTCGTGATAGCTGTCCGCAACGATCCAGCTCTGCTTTTCGGCATGAAGCCGGCACAGCCGCGGCTGATCCTCGATCGAAGCTTTACGCTGCTGATCGGACGAGAGCGACGCGGATCATGACACCCTTCAGGCTTTGGCGGTCCAATCCTGCCACCGAAGACCAGGCACGCGAACAAACTCCGAGACATTCGCGGTTACGAGTGTGGCATTGCTGCGCAGCGCCTGGGCCGCGATGAGCAAGTCGTAAGGCCCAATCGGCGTTCCCGCAGTCTCCAGGGTGGCCCGCAAATCGCCGGCAGTCATCGCGTCCTCTTCGCTGAAGGCATTCACCGCGACACCTCCGGACAAGAATACGCGCAGCCGCTCGGCGTTCTCGCGGCGGCGCGCGCTGCGTGCAACGCCGTACCAAAGTTCGTACAGTACAATGGACGAGACGGCGATCGCGCCACCCTTGGAGACGGTGCGACGCAGGCGCTTGCGAAATATGGCAGGTTCGTTCTTCAGCAGCGCGATGACGGCATTCGTATCGAGCAGGTAGCTCACTCGAACAAGTCCTCTGCATCAGGCATCGGCGGCTGACGGCGGCCATCCTCCATGAAGGGCACACCGGCGAAGCGGTCGAGCTCGGCGAACCAGGCATCGATATCGGTCACCATCGGCTCGAGCAGGATGCCGGTTTCGACGCGCCGCACCCGCACACGGTCTCCGGGCAGCCTGAAGGCCAGCGGTAGGCGCACGGCCTGGCTGCGGCCGTGCATGAAGATCTTGGCAATGCCGGTGTCGGTGTCGGACATGATGGCCTCTGCTGATATACATCATAAATATATATCATCGCGACGACTCCACAGCAAGGGGCTGCGCGGTCACTGCTCCGTCGAGTGCTTATTCTCGTTGGCGGCCTGCAATGCTTTGAATTGTTGTCGCGCAATGTATCGGCAGATGGCTCGGGAGATGGTTAGAATGCGTGGATCGACGGGGATTGCCCATGATGGCGTTGCTGCCGCTTCGAAGCGCCATGCACTGATAGGCAAGGGCGTAGGGGTAGGCCGCTGGGCTGGCGTGTTCGGCATCCGGGTCGCCTATGCCGTAGCGGGCTGGATCGGCTTCGGCATGCAGAACAGAAGTCAGCCGGCAGGCTAGGCAAGAAACCCTGAATGCCCGGCTGCTAGATCAGATCGCTGATTGGGATCCGTTATCGGTCGCCTCAAGGGGTTAAGCGAGGATCCGTCAACAGCGGCGTCGCGGCGACAATCCAGGCCGCGAAGAAGGTGTCCACGGCGAAGGGAGCGGAAGCCGTGCGTTCAGCTTTCGCGGGCTCATAACTTCAGATTTGTATTCTATAATCAGCATCTTGACGATCAGAACGAGATAGCCGTCGCGGCGGCTCTCGAAGTGCGGAGAGATGCGATGCCGGATGCATCCGTGGACGATCGGCACGCCGTCGAGAAGGATCGGCCTCTACAAGATGATGTACGTCTCCTCGGCCAGTTCCTGGGCGATACCGTGCGCGAGCAGGAGGGCGAGCGCGCCTTTGAGATCGTCGAGGCGATCCGGAGGTTCTCCGTTGCCTTCCAGCGCAGGGCCGACGTTGCGGCCGGGCGCGACCTGGATGAGCTGCTCAACCGGCTGAGTCCCGCCGAGGCGGTCACCGTCATTCGTGCTTTCAGCTATTTCTCGCACCTCGCCAATCTGGCCGAAGATCGCCACCACGTACGCCGCCGGCTGGTGCACGAGGCGCGGCAGGAGCCACAGGACGGTAGCCTGGCCAAGAGCTTCTCCCGCCTGCGGGAGGCAGGTGTCGCGCCGGCGCAGATCGAGCGCGCGCTGCAGCACAGCTTTGTCTCGCCGGTGCTGACGGCCCATCCCACGGAGGTGCAGCGCAAGAGCACGCTGGACGCCGAGCGCGCCATCGCCGACCTATTGGCGGCGCGCGAGCACCTATCGACCCCACGCGAGATCGCCGACAATAACGCGCGCATCCGCTCCCGCATCACCCAGCTTTGGCAGACGCGCCTGCTGCGCACCGAGAAGCTGACGGTGGCCGACGAGATCGAGAACGTGCTCAGCTACTACACCTCGACGTTTCTGACCGAGATCCCGCGCCTTTATGAGGAGCTGGAGCAGCAGCTGGAGCGCCCGGTGGCCTCATTCTTCCGGATGGGCAACTGGATCGGCGGCGACCGCGACGGCAACCCCAACGTCGATGCCGCAACCCTCGACATGACCGTCAAGCGCCATGCCGAGACGGTACTACGCCATTACCTCGACGAGGTGCATCAGCTCGGTGCCGAGCTGTCGATGTCGCGCACGCTCACCCCCTGCACATCTACACTGCTGGAGCTGGCCGCAAGGTCGGGCGACGACAGCCAGCATCGCCTCGACGAGCCCTACCGCCGCGCTCTCACGGGCGTCTACAGCCGACTCGCGCGTACGCTGAAGGCACTGACCGAAACGGAAGCGCTGCGCGACGCCATCACCGACGCAGGGCGCTACGCCAATGCGCAAGCGCTCTTCGATGACCTCATCATCATCCGCGACTCGCTGCTGGCCCATCATGGCAAGGCACTCATCCGTTTCCGGCTGGCGCCCCTTATCCGCGCAGTGCAGACGTTCGGCTTCCACCTTGCTACCACCGATCTGCGCCAGAACTCCGACCGGCACGAAGCAGTGGTGGCGGAGCTGCTGGCGACCGCGCGCATCGAGGCTGGTTATGCAGGCCAACCCGAATCGGTGAAGCAGCGCCTGCTGCTAGAGCAGCTCAGCGACCCGCGCTCCCTGCGCATACGTGGCGCCACCTACAGCGCGGGGGCGCTGCGCGAGCTTGCAATCTTTGAGAAGGCGCGTGACCTGCGGGCGGCCTTCGGGCCGGAGACGATCCGCCACTACATCGTCAGCCACACCCAGAGCGTGAGCGACCTGCTAGAGGTCCTTCTGCTGCAGAAGGAATGCGGGCTCATGCACGGCTCACTTGCGCCGCAGGAGCTCTTCATGACGACGGTGGACCTCATTGTCGTCCCCCTGTTCGAGACGATCCCCGACCTGCGCGCTGCGGAGGCGATCATGCGGGAGTTCTACGATCTGCCGGGCATCGAGGCCCTCGTGCGCAACTCCGGCGGCGAGCAGGACGTGATGCTCGGCTACTCGGACAGCAACAAGGACGGCGGTTACTTCACGTCGAACTGGGAGCTCTATCGCGCATCAACCGCGCTTGGTGAGGCGTTCAGCCGCAAGCCGGGCCTCATGCTGCGCTTGTTCCACGGCCGCGGCGGCACCGTCGGCCGAGGCGGAGGCCCGAGTTATCAGGCGGTCCTGGCCCAGCCGCCGGGAACCGTGAATGGCCAGATTCGTCTCACCGAGCAGGGCGAAGTCATCAACGCCAAGTACGCCAACCCTGAGATCGGCCGCCGCAATCTAGAGACTCTGATGGCCGCCGCCCTTGAGGCAACCCTACTGGCGCTGCGGCAACCTGCGCCGCGAGAGTTCCTTGACGCTGCCGCCGCGCTCTCCGAGAGCAGCATGCAGGCCTATCGCAAACTCATCTACGGGACCGAGGGCTTCGCGGATTACTTCTTCGCCGCCACCCCGATCGCAGAGATCGCCGAGCTCAATATTGGCTCTCGTCCCGCTTCGCGCAAAGCCAACCGGCGCATCGAGGACCTGCGCGCCATCCCCTGGAGCTTCTCGTGGGGGCAAAGCCGCGTGGCTCTTCCCGGGTGGTTCGGGTTTGGTGCGGCTTTCGCCAAGTTCACCGCCGAAAACGGCGAGGCCCGGCTTCGGCTTCTGCAGCGCATGAATACCGAGTGGCCGTTCTTCCGTACCATCCTATCCAACCTGGACATGGTGCTCGCCAAGGCCGACCTCGCCGTGGCGCGGCGCTATGCGGACCTGATGTCCGACCGCAAGCTTGCCGATAGCGTGTTCGCCGTCATTCAGGAAGAGTGGGAAAGAACACAGCGCGCGCTCGAAGCGGTGACAGGCGAGACGAAACGGCTAGCGGACAACCCGTCGCTGGCGCGCTCGATCACGCATCGTTTCGCCTACATCGCTCCGCTCAACCACCTCCAAGTCGAGCTTATCCGTCGCTGGCGAGCTGGGCAGGTCGACGAGAAGGCCAGACGCGGGATTCTACTGTCGATCAACGGCATTGCCGCCGGTCTACGCAACACCGGCTGATCCTCAAGACCCCAATGGTGTGTCGGCCATTGCGTCGGGCCTCCCGTCGACCCTCGCGGATTCAAAAACTTCCCGCCTATTGATCGATCATATCTTGGGCGGCGGAGAGGCCGTGTCATGACCGAGATCGCCAACGCCAGGGGTTTGCTCGATACGAACAATGCGCGCCACAGCAACTCTGGGTCTTCTTCCAGGCGGGGAAGATGATGGTGTCTTCCCAGGTCGAGTGACCGTGATACATGCGGGCCATTGCGGATAACACGTCGGCCAAGCCGCTCGCCTGTGCGATCAATGGGCCCTGTGTAGCAACAGAAGATATGTAGTCCGTGAGTTCGCGCCCGCGATGGTGCTGGGTCAGGAGTACTTCGACGAGGCGTTCGTTCGGACCTCCGGCCCGCCGCACCTCGGGGAGGATGTACTCATCTTCCAGCGTGCGCTCGTGGTACTGCTCGCCGAATTCGCGTCAGAGCCGCGCCGCGTCAGCGAGGGCTGAGGATCAACTTGACCTGCATTGTTGCGCCAGTGGTTTCAAGCCTTTTCCTTCTTTTGCTCATAGTCACTGAAAGCCTTCCTTAGTCCAGCTAGGACCTCGGCTGACGTGCTGCCGTCTGGCTCAGGTCTCGTTGTCGTCACTAAGTGGGATGTTCTCGACGTTTGGACCGGTGCGGGCGGTTCTCCTCACCTGTGCCTGCTCGGGACCAAAGCTTTTCTCGCCGCACCGTGTTCCCGCGACCACAGAACCGCTCGTGTGCGCTAATATGCATGGACGCGCATAATTCGTTGATTGTCTGCCCGCTTTCTTTCTCCCGATCTCCGACCCGACGGTGGTCAGGCGTCTGCGGGGATAACATTTGTATTTCTCGCAGCTGTCACGCGGTCATCCTATAGTGGATCTCGTTGTCCGGTGCGGGGAGAATTTTTGAATGCGCATGAGGGAGCACGCGGACATGGAAATTGCGCGCAACGGCGTGATGGCGTTGCCTGTGCTTGTCGGCATTGGTATTTTGAGCTGGTCTGCGGAAGCGGGAATTGCTGGATGCCCAGGATGCGGAATCAAGCTCGACGGCACCGAATTAGACTTCGTCTTCGGGCTGGGGGTTGAAGGCAAAATCAGCGAGACGATGTTCGCCCGCCTCGACTTTCTGACCGGCGGTGATCTCGCGCCGATGGTGTTCGGGCAGGCCTGAATTTCAAGTTTGGCCAGTAGAAATCGTTCTGGCCGGGCGCTATGGCCGCGATTTTCAGCGCGGTGCAGCAGCGTCTTCCACACCAACAATCTGCAGGAAGTCATGGCTAACCTGGCACTCGATCAGCCGTCCTGCCTTGCGCGGGATGCAGCCGGAGCCCTGACGCGTGTGCTGGTTAACAATGGGGGTTATCATGGCTGGGATTCCATCCGTCCTTGATCTTAGAATCATCGATGGATCGAACGGCTTCACGATCTCGACCTCGGGGTATTACGAGCTCGCCGGCTCATCCGTGGCGTCCGCAGGCGATGTCAATGGCGATGGCTTTGCCGACGTTATCGTGGGCGCGCCAGGCCAGGCCCTGGCGTTGTTCACGGACTATGCCGCCTTTGTGATCTTTGGCAGCGGCTACGAAGACACACCCGGGGTTTCCCGCATCGACACTGGATCTCTCAATCCCAGCGACGGATTCCGCATCAAGCTCGCCGGCAGCCAGGGCGGCTATGAAGGTCCTCAAAGCGGCTTTGCGGTCTCCTCCGCGGGCGACTTCAACGGCGACGGATTCGGCGATTTGATGGTCTCCGCGCCGTCTTACTCAGCCGGCGCGGAAGAGAAGGGGGCCACCTATATCGTCTTCGGCAGGGCTGGCGGGCTCACGGATGTCACGCTGGGAACCACGACGAGCCGCGATTGGGTACGGATCGATGGCGCGGCAGCGGGCGATTACAGCGGTCACTCCGTTGCAGCTCTCGGCGACATCAACGGCGATGGGTTCGACGATGTCCTGATTGGCTCACCCTACGCCGAGGCCAATGGCCGTTGGTCGGCCGGTATCAGCTACGTGGTCTACGGCAGCGCGTCGGGAACGAACATCGACCTCGCCAACTTCGACGCGAGCGACGGCTTCCGCATCATTGGCGATGAGTTTGGGAGTGTCGGCTATTCCGTTTCCGCGGCCGGCGATGTGAACGGCGATGGCATCATCGATCTCCTCATCGGTGCGCCTGACGACGGAGCGGGTGGGGTGTATCGTGCCGGCTCGACCTATCTCGTGTTCGGGAGCACTTCGGGAGCCGACGTCGATCTTGCCAATCTGACACCAAGCCAAGGGGTCCGCCTCGACGGCGGAGAAGTAAGCGAAAGCGGGTCCTCGGTTGCTTCAGCCGGCGACATCAACGGCGATGGATTGGCAGACCTGATCATCGGGGCGCCTGACGCCAGCCCTGACGGGCGAGAGGAGGCGGGCTCTGCCTTTGTGATCTTCGGCAAGACCAGCGGTTGGTCGAATATCGACCTGGCGAACCTCTCTCCCAGCGACGGCTTCCGCATCGACGGCGCCATCGCTGGCGACAACGCGGGGTACTCGGTATCTTCGGCCGGTGATTTCAACGGCGACGGTTACGACGACCTGATCATCGGGTCGCCCTATGCCGATTCCGGCGGAGGCACGAACCCCGGCTCCGCCTACGTCATCTTCGGTAAGCCCGCAGGGTTCGGCGACATCGATCTCGCGAATATGAACGCCGCCGACGGCTTCCGGATCGATGGGCCCCCTGGCCAACTGCTCGGCAATCTAGCGGGCTATGCGGTCGCATCGGCCGGCGATGTGGACGGTGACGGGTACGGCGACCTGGTGGTGGGAATGCCAGGCTCGGGCTATCTCAACGGAACGGCGTATGTGATCTACGGCGAAGCCACGGCAGCCGTGAATAGGGTGGGGACGGCCGGGGACGATCGACTCTTCGGGGGCGATTTCGATGACACGTTGTCGGGCGGTGCCGGCAACGACCTCATCGGCGGCAAGGACGGCAATGATGTCCTAACCGGCGGCGCGGGCGGCGACGCCTTCGTCTACGCCCACTTTGGCCAGCAGCTCGACGTGGTCACGGATTTCCAAAAGGGCGAGGATGTGATCGACCTCAGGTCGGCAAACATCGGCACCTTCGCAACTTTGCAACAGCTTTTGTGCAACGACGCGCAAGGCAATGCCGTCATCACCTCTGTGCGTGACGGCCTCACCTCGACCATTACCCTGACCGGCGTGTCCGCGACTGAGCTCACCGCTGCCGATTTCGTGTTCGCCGACGACGGCGCAGACCAGCAAGCGGTTAGCGGCACGAGCAATGCCGACGATCTATTCGGCGGAGCGGGTCGAGACGCCCTGCAGGGCAACGCCGGCGACGATCGCCTGTTTGGAGAGCAAGGCAGCGATGCGCTCGAGGGCGGGACTGGCGCGGACCTGCTCGACGGCGGCGACGGAATCGATGAAGCAACTTTCCGAACGGCGCAGGCTGGTGTCGTTGTCAGCCTGGCGATCGGGGGGACCGCCGGCGACGCCGCCGGCGATAGCTATGTCTCCATCGAGAACGTGTGGGGTTCCAATTACGACGATATTCTTGAGGGGACCGATGAGGCCAACAGCATCTGGGGCTTGGACGGTGCCAACGTCATTCGCGGCCTTGGCGGCAATGATTACCTGGCCGGTGGCAACGCAAACGATACGTTCTACGGCGGTGCGGGCGCCGACGAAATCAACGGTGCAGGCGGCTTCGACTATGCGCGATATGACGACGCGCCGAGCGGGGTGACGGTCGGGTTCGGTACGGGGACCGGCTACGCTGCGGGCGACAGGCTGTTGAGCATCGAGGGCATCGTCGGCTCCGCTTTTGCGGACTCGCTGGGAGGCTCCGGTGCAGCAGATGACCTTCAGGGCGGGGCCGGTGACGACCTGCTGCAAGGCCGCGGCGGGCATGACATGCTCGACGGTGGCGAGGGCAGCGATCGCGTCGTGTTCACCGGAACACGCGGCCAATACTTCGTCACTTTCGATGCTGCCACCGACACCTACCTCGTCCGCGACCTGCGCGAGGGCTCGCCCGACGGCACAGATCGCGTGCACAATGTGGAGACTTTTGTGTTCGCGGATGGAGCGATCCCGGCCGAATCCGTGCTGGACGGCAACCCTGGTCCCCTCAGCGGTGATGATGGCGACAACATCTTGATCGGCACGTCGATCGGAGAAGAGATCCGTGGGCTCGGCGGTGACGACACGCTCAGCGGCCTCGGCGGCGAGGATCTGCTCGATGGCGGTGGCGGCGACGATACCGTCGACGGCGGGACCGGGGTCGACACGGCGACCTATGCGTCGGCCGGGTTGGGGGTGGCAGTGAGCCTCGCCATCACCGGCGCCCAGGAAACGGGTGGCGCCGGCAACGACACGCTCGTCGCGATTGAGAACCTGACCGGAAGCGCCTTCGACGACAAGCTGTTGGGCAATGCCGGGACCAACCTGCTCAGCGGCCTCGCCGGGGATGATCGTTTCGATGGCGCGGGGGGCGCCGATACGCTCCTGGGCGGCGACGGCAACGACATCCTGATCGGCGGTGGCGGCGGGGATGTACTCGATGGCGGTGTGGGATTCGACCTCGTGAGCTATGAGACCGCGACCTCGGTGGCGCCGGTCATCAACATGTTGGTCATCAACCTTGCGGACCCCTTAGACGCCTGGGGCGATGCCTTATCCGACACCTTCCTGAACATCGAAGGGGTGATCGGCTCCAACAACGACGACCTCATCATCGGCAGGAGCATCGACGACGCGCTCATGGGCGGTGCTGGCAACGACATATTCTTCGGACACGGCGGAAAGGATACCTTCATCGGCGGCGACGGCGATGACGGGTTCGGCGGCATGAGCGGCCTCGAGCACTTCGACGGCGGCGACGGCATTGACCTCGTGAGCTACCAACACGAGTGGGCCTTCGACATCACGACCGGAATCACCGTCGATTTCGACGATCCCGCGCGCAACGCCGGCATCGCCGCCGGAGACACCTATGCCGGTATCGAGCGCCTGATCGGGTCCATCCTCGACGACGATCTGGCCGGGGACGCGACGAACAACGCGATCAATGGCAGCTTCGGCAATGACGTCGTCGCCGGCCGAGGCGGGGACGACACACTCGAGGGCGACGATGGGCAAGACCGCCTGATCGGCGGGGCCGGTGCCGATATCCTCAATGGCAATCTCTTCCTGTTGGGCGAAGTTTTCGACGGTGGTGACGACTTTGACATTGCGAGCTACGAGACCGCGGCGAGCGGCATCTTCGCCAGCCTCAGCAATTCTGCGACCAACACGGGTGATGCGACGGGCGACGTCTATTACCTGATCGAAGGGCTTGCCGGATCGGGCCATGACGACACGCTGGAAGGTGACGAATACGACAACTCGCTTGAGGGTGGCGGCGGCAACGACACCCTGATCGGACAGGGTGGGAGCGATGTTTTCGATGGCGGAGCGGGCAATGACACGGTTGTCCTGTCCGGACGCCGCGCTGACGCCACGATCACGTACGATGCCGCGTCGCAGGCCTTCATCGTCGACACGCCCTGGGGCGTGAACCGCATAAGGGCAGTCGAGACGCTGCAGTTTTCAGACGGCGCGGTGTCCGTCGCGTCTCTCATCGCTGGCGACGGCGGCGACAATTCCCTGAACGGAACCGAAAATGCGGACGACATCAGCGGGGGTGGCGGCAACGATACGCTGTTCGGGCGTGGCGGCGACGATCGGGTCGATGGCGGCACAGGCGACGATGTGCTGCACGGTGGGGATGGCAACAATGACCTGCGCGGCGGCAGCGGCCGCGACACGGCCTCGTATGCGCAGGCCGCGGCCGCCGTGCGTGTCGATCTCGGGCTCGGCGGTGCGCAAGCCACCGGCGGCGGTGGGACGGACACGCTCACGGATATCGAGGACCTCACCGGCTCGGAATTCGACGACACGCTGATCGGGAATGGCGCCGCAAACCGTCTATCCGGTGGCGCCGGCAATGACGTGCTCGTCGGGTCCACCGGAGATGTTCTCGACGGCGGCGCGGGCAACGATACAGTGTCGTACGCCAACGCCACCCTCTGGGATCTTAGCGTTGATCTTGCCACAAGCGGCGCACAGACCGGCGGCACGCTGATAAGCATCGAAAACGTCATCGGGTCGGCAGGCTTTGATACGCTCAAGGGCGATGTCGCGGCCAATCGGCTTTCCGGCGGCGCGGCCAACGACATGCTCATGGGGCGCGGCGGTGACGATGTCGTCGACGGTGGGGATGGTGCCGACACAGCGTCCTACGCGGAGGCGTCGGCGGGCGTCACCGTCGATCTCGCGCTTGCCGGCCCACAGAACACCGGCGAAGGCGTCGACACGCTGATCAGCATCGAGAATCTCATCGGCTCGGCTTTTGCTGATACGCTCAAAGGCACAAGCGGCGATAACACCCTGACCGGTGGCGCTGGCGATGACGCGCTCGTAAGCCTTGGCGGCAACGACATCCTCGACGGCAGTGACGGCCTCGACACCGTCTCCTATGCGGGTGCGGCGACTGGTGTCCGCGTCGACCTCAACGTCACTGGTTCTCAATTCATCGGTAGCGGTTCACAGCGGCTTATCAGCATCGAGAACGTCACGGGTTCGACGTTCGCCGATACCCTGATCGGTAACGGCGGCGCCAATGCGGTCAGCGGCGGCGGAGGCGTCGACGTCCTCACCGGCGGTCTCGGACGCGACACGCTGACGGGTGGTGCCGATCGCGACGTGTTCGACCTCAACGCGCTCGCGGAGAGCGCGGTCGGGGCCGGCAACCGCGATGTCATCACCGATTTCCAGCGAGGCGTAGACGACATCGATCTCACGGGCATCGACGCCAATACGAGCCGGTCGGGCGACCAGGGATTCAGGTTTATTGGCACTCAAGAATTCGGGGGCAAAGCCGGCGAAGTGCGTTACCAGACCTTCGACCAGGTCGGCACCGCAAACGACCTCACCGTCATCAGCGGCGATGTCAACGGCGACCGCATTGCCGATCTCGAGATCGAGATTGTTGGCATCGTCCAGTTATCGTCTGGGGATTTCCTGTTGTGAGCTCCCGCGTGGGAGGCCTCGGCAAGCCAGCGACCGCGCAACGGGTTTGCTGGCTGGCTTCGCCCAGCCGCTTCTGCGTTTGCTCAGGAGCCAATACGCAGACCCTTGAAGAGGGCGAGATATTGCTCACGGTTGGTCGCCCAATCCTGGCGCGGAACAAACAAGAAAAACTGATAGAAGGCGCTCTTAATCTTGACAATGAACCCGATGGTTTGGGTGGGTCGAGATTTGCGGTCGTTTTGATTGTTGCAGTGGAATCCGCTGCCATTCCAGCCAGGGCCAGCAAGCTCAAACTCAGTAGCGGGCTCTTTGCTGCAGAACCCGACGGCTAAAGCCGCAGCTCGCGCCATAAGGGCTGCGACTTTTAGTGAAGCATTGGGCGGCAGTTGAGCAAGGTCACCCTCGAACGACGAACCATCGGAGTGTGTAAGAGCGAAAGTGCTTTTCTTCTTTTCAATCACCCAGCCCTTTGGGAAGTCCAATGAGAACCCTCCGCTGGGATGTACGAACCGTTCAGCGTGCGCTTCTGCGAGCACTCCCAAGGCGAGATACGCTATTGCTCCAAACCCAACAAGGCGTTGCATAGGATTTCCTTCGTCTCGAACTTAACCTGACGACGATCATGAGCCAGGGCGCGGCGCGAGCAGCTGGACAGCGGCATATGCGCAAGTATATATATATGCTATGGTGCATGTCGACCTCTTCCAGACACTAGCTGACCCCACGCGTCGCCTTATCATCGAATCCCTTCAGGGAAGCGAGCAGTCGGTGAACGACATTGTCGCCAGAGTGGGCATTCACCAATCGGGTGTTTCGCGGCACCTACGCATCCTTCATGAAGCGGGTTTCGTACAGGTCCGGCCGGAAGGGGTAAGGCGCTTCTACTCTCTCCGCCCTGAGCGGTTTTGCGAGCTTGATGCCTGGCTCGCCGCTTTTCGAAGCCACTGGGAGACGCGCCTCGACAAGTTTGCCGAGGCGCTCGGCCGCAAGCAACGGACCCGCAGGAGGAAGACGGGCCCATGACAAGCAGGAAAAGGACGGCTCGCTCAGCATATGCCGCCACGCGAAGGCTGGTGCTGGAACGCACCTATCAAGCGAGCCTTGAAATGGTGTGGGAGCTGTGGACGACCCCAGAGGGCATTGAAGCGTGGTGGGGCCCGAATGGGTTCGACGTCAAGGTGCGCGAACTTGACCTCCGTCCCGGCGGCAAGCTGCTCTACTTGATGACTGCGACGGCGCCCGCACGCATCGATTTCGTGAAAAGCGCAGGGATTCCTGTGTCGCTGGAGATGCACATCACCTACACGGAGGTCGCGCCGCAACGCCGGTTGGCCTTCACACACCGCGCCGACTTCATTCCTCGGGTGGCTCCCTACGACGTTGCAACTGCGGTCGATCTGTATCCGAGCGATCGGAACGTGCGCATGGTTCTGACCTTTGATGCCATGCATGACGAGGAGTGGACGCGCCGGACAGTGATGGGTTGGGAGAGCGAACTCGGCAAACTTGCCAAAGTACTCGGCACATGACGGCCCTCCGTCGCGCCCGCACGCCTCACTTTGGCTAGGGAAAATAGGGGGAGACAATGCAGCGATGCTCAAGGCCGATTGCGCAGGCGTTGACGCTCGGATGGGCCCTGCTTGGGCTGCTCTCGCAGAGTGCAGAGGTGGAAGCCCAGCAGCACGCCAAGATCGAAATCGTGCCCAACATCCCGCATTCGCTCGGTATCAAGTCGGCGGCATCCTCGCGCGATGGTACGCGCCTGCTGTCGGGCAGCCTGGATAAAACTGTCAAACTGTGGGATGCAGCGACCGGACGACTGCTGCGCACCTTCGAGGGACACTCGGAGGCCGTCACGGCGGTGGCGTTCTCGCCCAGCGGGGCGCGCCTGCTCTCGGGCAGCCGTGACAAGACCCTCAAGCTTTGGGACGCCGCAAGCGGGCAGCTGATCCGCAGTTGGACGGCGCAGCGCCTCGGCGTAACCGCGGTGGCCTTCTCGCCCGATGGCAGGTACCTGCTTTCGGCGGGCTCCGATCCTGCCGGGCGCATGGATAACAACGTCAAGCTCTGGGACGCCGAGAGCGGGCAGCTGGTTCGCCTGTTCGGCGCTTACGCCGTCTACGCGCCGGAGGGCTTGAAGTGGCATGGCTCAGTCGAGGACGGGCATACCGACGGCGTGACGTCGGTGGCATTCTCACCCGACGGCACGCGCCTCGTCTCCGGCAGCGACGACAAGACAGTCAAGCATTGGGATGTCTCAAGCGGGAAACTGATCCGCACCCTCGAGGGGCATTCCCACAGTGTGAAGTCGGTGACGTTCTCGCCGGACGGCAGCCGTGTGCTGTCGGGCGGCAATCTGGACGGCGACCTCAGGCTTTGGGACGCTGCCAGCGGCCGCCTGATCCATCTGTTCAAGGAAGCCTTTGGGACAAGCTCCGTGGCGTTCTCGCCCGACGGCACGCGCCTGCTCGCGAGTGGCCCGCGGGGGGCCTGGCTTTGGGATGCCGCAAGCGGCCGGCTGCTGCGTACCTTCACGGGACACGAGCTTCCGGTCGAGGCTGTTGCGTTCCTGCCGGACGGCAAGCATCTCATCACCGGCGGGGACCCGGCACTCAAGCTGTGGGATGCCGCAAGCGGCCAGCTGCTGCGGACCTTCGCGGGGACCTCCGGTTCGGTCGAGGCTGTGGCGTTCTCGCCCGATGGCACAAGCTTGCTGTCGGGCGGCGGCGACCGCACCCTCAAGCTGTGGGACGCCGCAAGCGGCCGGCTGGTCCGCACCTTCGCGGGGCATGCCCATTGGCTGCGGTCGGCGGCGTTCTCGTCCGACGGTACGCGCCTGCTATCAGGCAGCGATGACCGGACGCTCAAGCTGTGGGATGCGGCGAGCGGGCAGGTGATCCACACGCTGAGCCACCGTGCGCCAATCCAGTCAGTGGCGATGTCGCCCGACGGCGCCCGCCTGCTGTCTGCTAGTGCCAAGACCATCAATTTGTGGGACAGCTCCAGCGGGCAGCTGGTTCGGACTATCGAAGCGCATTCGAGCTCGGTCAAATCGGTGGCATTCTCGCCCGACGGTACACGCCTGCTCACGGGTGGCAACATCGGGTTGAGCGGGGACCAGACGCTCAAGCTATGGGCCACCCCAACGGGGCAACTGATACACGCCTTGGTGTCGCTTCCCGACGGCGTAAATGCGGTTGCGTTCTCGCCCGACGGCGCGCGCCTGCTGTCGGGTAGTTACTTGGAACAGACGCTCAAGCTCTGGGACGCTGCAAGCGGGCAGGTCCTGCGCTCGTTCACTGGACATTCAGGTCCGATCGGCGCGGTGAGCTTTTCGCCCGACGGCGAGCGGCTTCTCTCGGGCAGCTGGGACAAGACGCTCAAGCTCTGGGATGCAGCAAGCGGGCAGATGATCAGGACTTTCGAGGGGCACTCGGGTTGGGTCACATCGGTGGCATTCTCGCCCGACGGCACGCGGGTCTTGTCTGGTAGTAGCGACAGCACCGCTAGAATTTGGAGCACTGCATCCGGCCAACATCTGGCAAGCCTGTCCGGCTCGTCAGATGGCGGCTGGTTGACCATTACGCCGGAGGGTTTCTTCGACGCCTCGGCCAAAGGCGCAGGCATTCTCACCATCGTGCGCGGCCTTGATCTCACCACCATCGACCAGGTGCATCAGTCGCTGTTCAACCCCGACCTGGTGCGCGAGTCCCTCGCCGGCGATCCGAACGGCGAGGTGCGGGACGCAGCCAAAGTCATCAACCTTGGTAAGGTGCTCGGCAGCGGGCCGGCGCCGAATGTGGTGATCACGTCGCCGTCCGATGGTGGCCAGTCCGCGGGCGATCTCGCCACTGTTGCCGCCCGCATCGAGGATCGAGGCAAGGGCATCGGCCGCATCGAATGGCGGATCAACGGCATCACCGCCGCCGTCTCCGCCAGGCCGGTGGGCGGCGGCCCGGCTTACACCATCAAGCGGCAACTGGCGCTCGACCCTGGCGACAACATCGTCGAGGTGGTCGCCTACAACGCCAGCAACCTGCTGGCCTCGCTGCCAGCGCGCACGACGATCAGGTTCTCGGCTCCGGTGGACCGGACAAGGCCGAAGCTGCACATCCTGGCCATCGGTATCAACGCCTACGTCGACAAAGGCTGGACAGCGCCGGGTGCGGCGCCTCTCGCCTTTGCGCCGCTCAGCCTGGCGGTGAAGGACGCCGAGGCCTTCGCCGCCAGCATGAAAAAGGCCGTGGCCGAAATTTATGGCGACGTTCGCATTACCTTGGCGCTTGACACGCAAGCGACCCGTGGCAATCTCGAGGAGCTCATCGGCAAGGTCTCTGCCGAGGTCCACCCGCGCGATTCCTTCATCCTGTTCGCGGCCGGGCACGGTACGTCCGAGAACGGACGGTTCTATTTCATCCCGCAGGACTATCAGGGCGGTCCGGGTCATCTGGCGCAGCGTGCCATCGGCCAGGACCGGCTGCAGGATTGGCTGGCCAACCGCATCAAGGCCAAGCGGGCCATCATTTTGCTCGACACCTGCGAGTCGGGCGCGCTGGTGGCCGGACATGCACGCTCGCGCGCGGACGCGCCGGCTTCCGAAGCCGCAGTCGGACGGCTGCACGAGGCGACCGGGCGCCCGGTGCTCACCGCTGCGGCTGCCGGCCAGTTCGCCCACGAGGGCCTCATCGGTGAGGCTGGCGAGCGGCACGGCGTCTTCACCTGGGCACTGCTCGACGCCCTGCGCCAGGGCGATGTCAACGGCAACGGCACCATCGAGCTATCCGAGCTGGTGCGGCACGTGCAGAGCATGGTGCCGAAGATCGCCGCCGACTTAGGGGGTGCTGGCCGCGCTGCAAGCTCCGAGCCGGTGTTCGGCAAGCAGTCGGCGCGCTTCGGGTCCCGCGGCGAGGATTTCGCCGTTGCCCGGCGGCTGCATTAGCGAGTGCGAACAGAGGGGCGAGAGTCGGGAACGGGTCTTGGTTGCGAAAACGCTCTTTGGGTCGATAAGAGATGTTAGGCGCTTGCAGCGTCCGCCCCAGACGCCCCTCGACCTTGTGTCCTGATGAGGATGCGCAGTGTACGGGAGGAGGTCAGCATGTCCTACGTCGACGTCGCCATTCCAGCAATTGCCGGGCTCCTTGCCTTGGCTTGGCCGCAGATGTTTCTGCGGAAACCCGCCGAGGAGCATAAGGTTCGTCGCGTGCGCGTTTTTGGCATGCTCTTCTTGGTCATCGCTGCGGCATATCTGACCATGAGGCTCGCCGGGGTGTGATGCACTCCGCGCGAGCCAGTTGCGCTCGGAGCGGTGGCAGAAGCCATCAACCTGGCCGACCCCCATGGCTTCATCGTGCACATATTTGGTCCATTTGCCGGTAATATGCTGGGGAAGACGCAGATGATCGAGGCGACGTCTGAGCGGGTGAGCTCATCTGCCGTCGGTAGACGGATGTTGGACTTACTTGATCAGCTTGTCGGCGATGGCGAGATGCGAGGACGGAATAGTGACACCGAGCGCTTTGGTGCGCTCAAGGCAAAGATCTGGATATGGGCCCCTCCCACACAACCTGGCATACGGGTCGCGTACCAAGGGTTCGACCGCATGAAGCGTCAATCCTAATTGCCGCTTCCAATCATTCGGGGCCTTCTGATGGCTTGGTGTCAGCGTGGCGCTTGCTTTGAAAGCCCCTTGACCAGATCCCCAAAAGGGATCGCTCAGGACGCGGGCACGTGCCTGGTGCTGGAGCATCCATGAGCCGAGCATTGTGAACCCAGCTGGTTCAGCGTACGAGAGCAACAGGACCGCCTTTCCCGTCGTGCATAGGCGATCGGCAGCCGAATTTGCTATCGTGGGGCCGCGTGCCGGCTCGACAGTGGGGGGTTCGGCAGCGCGATATCGTGGTATCAGACCGAGTTCGCCCGATGACGAAGCGAAGCCCGCGCGGCTACATGAAACTCGGTGCTTTTACGCATCCGACCGGCAACCACGTGGCGGCATGGAGGCACCCCGACGCGCAACCCGATGCGGGCACGAATGTCGAGCACTACATCGCCTTCGCTCAGACAGCCGAGCGCGCCAAGTTCGACCTGATGTTCCTGGCCGACGCGGTGGCGACGCGCAACGGGAACCTTGAGGCTCTGAGCCGCTGGCCGCAGTACATGGCCTACTTCGAGCCGATAACGTTGCTCTCGGCAATCGCGTCGGTCACCAGGCGGATCGGCCTCGTGTCGACGGCAACCACCAGTTACAACGAGCCCTACAACATCGCTCGCAAGTACGCTTCACTCGACCACATCAGCCATGGCCGGGCTGGCTGGAACGTCGTCACCTCTGCCAACAAGTCCGAAGCGTGGAATTTCGGGCGCGCGGAGCATTTCGAGCACGGCGAGCGCTACGACCGCGCGGAAGAGTTCACCGACGTGGTGCGCGGGCTGTGGGACAGTTGGGAAGATGATGCGTTCGTGCGCGACCGCGCCAGCGGACGGTATTTCGTCCCGGATAAACTGCATTTCCTTAATCACAAGGGTGAAAACTTCTCGGTTCGCGGGCCGCTGAACGTGGCGCGCCCGCCACAAGGCCATCCCGTGCTGTTCCAGGCGGGCTCGTCGGAGCCCGGCAAGGAACTCGCGGCGCGGACCGCGGAGGGGGTCTTCACCGCACTCTATTCGATCGAGATGGGACAGGCGTTCTGCAAGGACCTCAAGGGCCGGATGGGCAAGTACGGACGCTCGCCTGATCACCTCAAGGTGATGCCGGGCCTGAACCCGATCGTGGGACGCACCGAGGCGGAAGCGAAGGAGAAGCACGTCTACTTACAGTCCCTCATCCATCCGGACGTGGGATTGGAGCTTCTCAGCAATGCGGTGGATGGTTTTGACCTCAGGCCCTACCCCCTGGACGGACCTCTGCCCGAGGCGGTGGACGCGACGTACAAGAAGGGCTCTACCACCGCCTTCAAGAACGTGCTGCGCTGGGCCCGCGAGGATAAGCTCACCATCCGGCAGCTCTTCATGCGCTTCGCCGGGGCGCGCGGCCAGCGTACGCTCATCGGCACGCCCCAACAGATCGTCGACGAGATCGAAAGTTGGTTTCTCAACCACGCCTGCGACGGCTTCCTCGTCCAGCCCTCGCACGTTCCCGGAGGATTTGACGATTTCGTGGCGCTAGTGATCCCCGAACTGCAGGAGCGCGGACTCTTCCGGACCGAGTATGAAGGCCCGACGCTGCGCGATCAGCTCGGTCTGCCGCGTCCGAAGAGCCGGTACGCAACGCCCTGATGATTTGACGTCGGCCCGATCAGCCGGCTTGTCTTGATCGCGTGCGCTACGTCCGGCAACGAGTGCCGACAGGGACACGCAGTGGCGGGGGCAAACCGCCGGCGGTTGCGATCATCGAGTATCTCGTCTGTGCCAGTCACCATCGCACGATAACGCGCGCGTGCTTGCCGACAACGTGCTGCGCGTCGCGGCGTTTCGTTAACGCATCCGCACGGACTCGATCGCTAGGTTTGGAGGTCCGCTCTCAGAGTAGTTCTGCCGTTCTCGAGGCAGCCGACGGACAAAAGGTGCCATAAGCGGCCCTAAGCAGGTGCAGCAAGGTACGTGAACAGAGCCAATTACTCGATCAGCTCATCAGCCTGTGCGATGAGCAGAGGCGGCACTTCGAGCCCGAGCGCCTTGGCGGTCTTGAGGTTGATGACCAGCTCGAACTTCGTGGGCTGCTCGACGGGCAGGTCGGCGGGCTTCGTACCCTTGAGAATCTTGTCCACGTAGGTCGCGGCGCGCCGAAACATGTCAGCACCGTTCGGTCCATAGGACATAAGGCCCCCGGCATCGACAAACTCCCTCCATGGGTACACTGTTGGCACCCGGTGCTTGGCCGCCAGGTCCACAAGGCGTCTTCGCTCATTGGAGAACATGACGCTACCCAACACAGTCAGAGCAGCCGCGCCCGCCCTGGTCATGTCTGAAAAGGCCCGGTCGATATCGGCAGCACTTCGGGCCTCAACGACTTGAAGCCGCACCCCCAGCTCCCGTGCCGCGCCTTCGGCTGCCTTCAGCAGGTCCTTGTCCGTGCGTTCGCCCTGGCCACCCGGCTGCCAGAGCACAGCGACCCGATTGAGCCCCGGAACGGCCTGCTTGAAAAGTTCCAAACCTTTGCCGACGAGCTCCGGGGCGAGGGCGGACAAACCTGTGACATTGCCGCCCGGCCGCCCAAGGCTGGTGACGAGCCCGCTCCCCACCGGATCGCCAGTAGAAGCGAAGACAACGGGGAGGGTCCTGGTCGCTTGCTTGGCGGCCAGGGCGCCAATTGTGGATCCGGCCACGATGACATCAACGTTGAGCGCAACCAGTTCGGCCGCAAGAGCGGGGAGCCGCTCAAGTTTGCCTTCGGCATCTCGGTATTCAATTACGAAGTTGCGGCCCTCAATGTAGCCGAGGTCACGCAGTCCTTGACGGAAGGCCTCCTGGTTGCGGGGATTGGCGGCCCGGTTGACCGCTAGGTAGCCTATTCGAGCGACCTTGGCCGCCTGCTGGGCGCTCGCACCCAGCGGCCACTCGACCGCCGCACCGCCGAGCAGCGTTATGAACTCGCGCCGCTTCATTCGATGACCTCATCGGCGCGGGCGAGCAGCGTGGGTGGTATGGTGAGGCCTAGCGCCTTCGCGGTCTTGAGATTGATGATTAGCTCGAACTTGGTCGGTTGCTCGACTGGCAGGTCACTGGGCTTCGCGCCCTTGAGGATTCGGTCTACGTACTCCGCGCTTCGTCTGCAGCTGTCCAAGTAGTCGACGCCATAGGATAGCAACCCACCGACCTCCACATACTGTCGTGAGCTATTCACGGTCACCCACTGGTACTTGATCGCCTCCTCGATGATCGACTTTCGATGAGAGAGGAACAGCCCGGTCTCCACGAAGACCATGGCATCGGCGCGCCTGTCCTTGAGCCTGGCGAACGCCGGTGAGAATTCGTTGGGCGAATCCGCCTCTACAGCCAGAACCTCTCTTCCGAGAGCCTCAGCTGCCTTTTTGATATGGGGCAACTGCGCTTCGCTGGCGGGCTCGCCCGGTTGCGAGAGAACACCAAGGCGTCGGACATCAGCACGTACTTCGAGAAGGAGTTCGATGCGTTTGCTCCACATCTCAGATGAAAGCAGCGACAGGCCCGTCATGTTCGTGCCAGGAGTAGAAAGGCTGCGGACAAAACCCGAATGCACCGGATCGGCTGCAATCGCGAACACGATGGGGATCTTGGCGGTGGCTTCGCGCGCGGCCTGCGCGGGCGTTGAACCGGGCACCCAGATAAGGTCTACGTTCGCAGCGGCGAGATCGTGTGCATTGCGCTTCAACTTCTCCCTGTCCAGGTCAGAATAGCGAATGTCGAGGCGAAAATTCACGGCGTCCTGATAGCCCCGCTCCGCCATCCCGCGGCTGAACGCGTTCACGAAGCGGCCGAACTCCACCTCGCTGCCAAAGTTGAGGACGCCGATCCGTGGCACCCGCTCGGGCCGCTGCGCTGCCAGCGCAAGCGGCCACAGGAATGCCGCGCCCCCAGAAGCCGCGATGAACTCGCGCCGGTTCACTCGACCCCTCACTGCAAACGCTGGTACAGACTATCAGATGATCTTAGCAGGGTGCTCTGGCAATTGCTGCACCGCACTTGGCATTCGGCGCCTAAGGGTCAACCCCTGCTGTCTGCAACCGACTTTTCGATCTCGAATCCTTGTCCGAACCTCCTCGGATATCTGCCGCGCCGAGTGTCGACCGTGCCAGGGGCGCTCCGTGCCACAAACGGCCCCAAGCAGGTGCAGCAAGGTACGTGTACAGAGCCAATTACTCGATCACCTCATCAGCACGGGCGAGCAGCGTGGGTGGGATCGTGATCCCAAGCGCCTTCGCGGTTTTGAGATTGATCACCAGCTCGAACTTCCTGGGTTGCTGGATGGGGAGATCGCCGGGCCATGCGCCTCTGAGGATCCTGTCGACATAGTCGGCGGCCTGGCGGTCCATCTCCGCCCAGGACGGAGAATACGCCATCAGTCCGCCGTCGGCGGCAAACCAACTCCACTCGTAGATCGCCGGAATTTGGTGTTTGGCGGCCAGCGCGATGATCGACTTCCGATCTTGGGTGAACTTCGGTGAACTCGGCACCAGCAGTGCGTCAATCCCTACTCGGCCCATTGAATCGAACGGGGCCTCGTATCCGCTGGTCTGATCCACATCAAATTGGTGCAACTTCACTCCGACGTCTTGGGCCACCTTCCGGACGCCGGCGTCGAGCCAAAAATCTACGGTGGGAGGGGGATGGGTGAGCACGGCGACCCTCTTCGCTGCCGGGACGGCTTCAGCGAGCAGTTCCAGCCGTTTGGCGTTGAGTGTCACGACCAGTATGTTGACACCCGTAAGGTTTCCGCCCGGACGAGCGAAGCTCGCCACCATCCCGGATTCGACGAGGTCCGTGTTGCCCCACCAGAAAACGATTGGGATCTGCGTTGTTGCCTGTTTCGCAGCCTGCACCGCCGACGGCGCGTTGGCCATAATGACGTCAACCCTGGAGTGAACCAGCTCAACGGCCAGCTTGGGGAGCAGCTCGTATCTCCCCTCGGCAAGCCGGATCTCGAATGCGAAGTTAGTTCCTTCGACATAGCCGCGCTCGCGCATGGCATCTCGGAACGTCGGACGAGGTCCAGAAAAAGGGGATAACCAACCCACGCGATGCACCTTGCCCACCTGCTGCGCCTCGGTGGTGAGCGGCCATGTCGCAGCGCTGGAAAACAAAGCCAGGAACTGACGCCGCCATATGGTCATTCGATCACCTCGTCCGCGCGGGCGAGCAGCGCCGGCGGGATGGTAAGCCCGATCGCATTTGCAGCCTTCAGATTAATAATCAAATCGAACTTGGTCGCCTGATAGATAGGAATGTCCCCCGGCGCTGCGCCATCAAGGATTTGAGCAATGCACCCCGCCACACGGGTCCATAGCTCCACTTGGTCGACCGCGTAGGCCATGAGACCACCGCCTTGGACATACTGGCGGAACGGGTAAATTGCAGGCAGTCGATTCTTCTCGGCAAGCTCGACGATCAATCGGCGGTGCACCAAGTTTTCCACTTCGGCACTCACAATGACAGAGTCGGCGTGTTCCTGTGCCATAGCTTCGAACATACGTCGATACTCTGCCTCCTGAACGGTGCCTGCCAGCCGGGGGGCAAGTAGCAAAAGGCCCAGTCTTTGAGCCGCCTCTTGCTGCTGCTCCTCGTAGGGACTCCTCCCTGGAGGTCGGGTAGAGAGGACTCCGACCCTGGAAGCCTGTGGGAAGGCTTCCTTCAAGAGTCCCAGACGCTTGGTCTCGACCTCGGGTCCAGCATCAGTAACTCCCGTTATATTGCCGCCTGGGTGGCCCAAGCTGGCAACGAGGCCAAGGCCAACCGGATCTCGCATCATTCCAATGATCGGGATGGTGGCCGTCAATGGTTTGAGAAGCCGCACGCGGGAGTTCGAGATCGCGAAAATCAGGTCTGGCTTCGAGCGAACGACATCACGTGCCAACTCCACCGCCGATCGCTCGACGGGATATCGCTCCACGATCAGGTTGCGTCCCTCGATATACCCGAACCGACGAAGCTCGTGGAAAAATGCTTGATGGAACGGAAGACTGCTGGTTTCGGTGACCTGCGCTATCGGGGTAGCAACCGTAACAACGGCAATACGACGGACCTTCGCGGGCTGCTGCGCCCCTGCACATTGCAGGGGGGCTGCGACCAACAGACCGGCGATGAACTCGCGCCGCCTCATTCGATCACCTCGTCAGCGCGAGCGAGGAGCGCTGGCGGGATGGTAAGGCCGAGCGCTTTGGTGGTCTTGAGGTTGACTACGAGCTCAAACTTCGACGGGGCCTGGACAGGCAAATTGCCGGGTTTTTCCCCCCTGAGGATGCGATCAACGTAACTCGCGGCGCCCCTGTATTGGTCAGTCACATCCACCCCATAAGACATCAAGCCGCTGTCGGCGACAAAAAGCCGTGCGAAGTAGACCGCGGGCAGCCTGTAGCTCGCGGCAAGGTCGACGATCAGTTTGCGATGCGCTACGGCTAACGGACTAGCCGTAACGATCAGACCATCATTCGAACCACTTGCAAATGCACCAATACTGCGCTCAATCTCAGCTGCGTCTTGAACGTTGATCGCCGTCAACTCAACGCCAAAAGACGGGGCCACCGCTTGGATCGCCCCGAATTGCCCGGTGCCGGCGGCTATCGCTGGATCCCGAATGACCGCTACTCTCGTTGTGCTTGGTGCGACCTGTTTGAGCAGCTCCAGCCACTTCCCACCAAGGGCGTATTCAGAAAGCATAAACCCGGTGGCGTTACCGCCTGGCCGCGCCAGACTGTCGACGAAGCCGGCGCCGATGGGGTCGACGACCTGCACGAAAACGATAGGCACATTGCCGGTCGCCTTTCGCAACTCGGCAACGACCGGACTGGTAACTGCTAGGATGACGTCAGGCGAGAGCGCGGCGATCTCCGCTGCAAATTTGCGAAGTTCGTCGACACTACCTCCTGCCGATCGGCGGTCAATTCGCAGGTTACGACCGACGATCCAGCCCAATCGCTGCAACTCTTGCAAAAAAGAGTCGATACGGCTCTGGACTTGCTCGGTGGCTACCAAGCTTGTTAGCACTCCAATTCGCCGCATTCTTTCTGGCTGCTGGGCAAGTGCTGCGAACGGCCACGCGGCCACCGCCCCACCGGCCAGCGCAATGACCTCGCGCCGGTTCATTCTATCACCTCGCAGGAGGTAAGGAGACATTGCGAGCAAATTATCACTTCTCAATGCCGATCGCATGCAGTGCTCAGGCAATTGTTGCGTCACAATGAGTTTCCTGTGACCAAGGTCAGTTGCGGGTCACGAAAAGCCTCGAGATTGATCGGCTTCGAGCCGACGAGGTAGTCTGTAGACCCTCAGAAAGCTGACCGGATTGCACATCGCCGTGTTCAGTCAGCGGTGTGCCAATTTTTGACTCATGCAGCGCAGCAATCGCGACCCTTATTCGATCACGTCATCGGCGCGAGCGAGCAGGTTAGCCGGCACTGTGAGTCCGAGCGCTTTCGCAGCCTTAAGATTGATCACCAGCTCGAACTTGGTGGGCTGTTGGACTGGCAAAACTCCGGGCTTCTCACCCTTCTTGATGCGATCGACGTACCCCGCCGCGGCCCTGAAATCTTCTACAATATCGATTCCGTAGGAGATTATTCCGCCGTGGTCAGCAAAAACGCGCCACGGGTAGACGGCCGGCAAGCGGAAACGATTAGCCGTCGCGACGATCGCTTCACTGTGACTGACGGTAAACGCTTCGGGGATCACGATCAAACCGGTGCCAACATTATTTCGCATAGCGGCAAGGGTTGGCTCAATCTCTGCCGCAGTATGGATCGGCGCCTCAATACTGCGGATCCCGAGGGATGTTGCGACAGCATGCACCGGGCGGGTGTAAAATGGGCCGCCGCCAGGGGTAGTCTTTGGGTTGAAGAGAACGCTGACCTCTACCAGGGCGGGGAAAATCTCCTTGAGCAATTCGAGCCACTTGCCGCCCATCGAATACTCGAAACTAGCAAAGCCAGTGATGTTGCCTCCTGGTTGATGGAAGCTATTAACGAAGCCACTGCCAACGGGGTCTGAAACGCTGATAAACACAATTGGTGTACTACCCGCCTCCTGTCGAAGAATCGCAATCACAGGTGTGGAACTTCCCAACAACACGTCCGGACTTGTGGCTGCGAGTTCAGCGGAATAAGTGCGCATTCGCTCGACGTTACCAGCAGCCCAGCGAACGACGACCCGAGTATTGACTCCCTCTACCCAGCGACGAGCGTTCAACCCCTGCCGAAAGGCCGTGACGCGTTTCCGTCCTTCCGCATCCTCAGGTCCACCAATCAGAACCCCGACCGTCAAATTGCTGTTGGACGGCTGCGCGGCCGCGGACAGGGACCATGCTGTTGCGCTGCCAGCAAGCGCGATGAACTCCCGTCGTTTCACTCGATCACCTCATTGGCGCGGGCGAGCAGCGCGGGCGGAATGGTCAAGCCAAGCGCGTTGGCTGTCTTCAGATTGATGACGAGGTCGAATTTTGTCGGTTGCTCAATGGCTAGATCGGACGGATTTGCTCCCTTCAGGACTTTGTCCACATAATTGGCGACATGGCGATAGTGATCGATAATGTTCGTACCATAGGATATGAGGCCGCCGGCGTCCGCGAATTCGCGAGCGCCGTACATGGTTGGTAGTCGATTGGCAGCGGCCAAGGCGGCGACCCGGGATCGATATGCAAACGTGAGAGCGTCATTGAAAGCGAGAAGTGCCCCGGCCTTGTTCCGGCTCGCAGCAGCAAACGCCGCCTCGAACTCCTCTGCCCCCCGCGCGTCCAACGGCTGAAGCTCAATCTTCAACTTTTGAGCTGCCGCCTCAATCTCGTGCCATAAGACGGAATGGCTTGGATTGGCCGAGTTCTTTAGGACAGCCACCCGAAAAAGCGCCGGCACGACCTCTTTCAGAAGTTCTAGGCGTTTTGCAACGGTGTCCGCACTCTGAAAGCTCGGCCCTGTCACATTTCCGCCAGGCCGCGCGAGGCTTGCCGCGTAGCCGAGTCCGACGGGATCGGCGACAGCGGCCATCACGATAGGGATCGTACGGGTGGTGTTAACCGCTGCTTTCACACCAGCGCTGGTGTTA
>Ga0081455_10000374_pt1 | contig 59293 bp, 58 predicted proteins | sample TabmetS3T2R1_FD_70207 | JGI IMG/M metagenome (GOLD analysis project Ga0081455, IMG submission 70207) | Tabebuia heterophylla rhizosphere microbial communities from the University of Puerto Rico - S3T2R1 | ecosystem: Host-associated > Plants > Roots > Rhizosphere ...
GCTGCCTGCGAAGAGAAGGAAGTCGCCTCTCAAAGGGAGAGAGGTGGCCTCTCAGGGAGAAAAGGGCGCCCAAGGACCACCTGGGCCACCTGGACCTCCTGGCCTCCCCGGCCCCGTGGGAGCCCCAGGCGGAACGGTCATCAGGTTCGTCGACGGGGAATGTCGTCAAGCCTGCACGGTCGCCTGCGAGGCGAACGAGCGCATCGTCAACACATTTGCGCTAGGCCCAGTCGGCACCTTCATTTTTGAAGAGGAGAATCGGGCGACGTTCCGGCCCCAACGACAGGGGGCACCGGTAAAGGTGGTCCTTGCGTGTGCTCAGAGGTGACCGTTTCACGCGACTCTAGATTTAGCGGGAGTCTGCAGAAGCGCCCCCGACCCACGGCCGTCAGGTTTTGCCTTTATAGGCGGAAGCAATTGGAGTTCCGCCGGCGAAAGAATCGACTCGGGAGTAAGCTTGAGCGTCCCTATTTGGCTTGGGTTTGGGCGCGGCATGGGTCCCCTGGGAAAGAGCTGGACGATTAGTTACGCACTCTGTGCGACGAATACCCGGGGATCAAGGACCGAGGCTTTCGTGATAGCAAAGAAACGCTCTGCGCGACCTCATACAAGGGGGAAACAGTCCCATGCTCATCACTCGTCTGCTAACGTGTCTTGGAGTCGTAGCGCTAACAGCGCCCGCGCTTGGCGCTCAGTTTTTCATTGCTCAAGACCCGGGACAAATCGATGCACGATTACCGACCAGCCACCTGCCCCGGGCGCTGGTGAGATAGTCGGTGATGCCGTTCGGTCACGTTCGCCGCTCGCCATAAGCGGGGGATTAAAGGGCTGATTTATTGGCGCGATCGCTGCTACTGCGCCAAATCCTCGCGCTGCGCAAGGAATCTTGGATTCAGCTGCATCCGTGTGCGCCCGCCCCACGTAGCTCCCGGGGTCGGCGCGGCGTCATGGCTCGCGCCGCCATAGACGGATCATTTTTCAGGGAGCGACCACCATGTTCGGAAAGACCAGAATCCTCGCGCTCACGGGCGCGCTCGTCGCCTCGAGCGTCGTTGCGGGCGAGGCCCAGGCGGCAGGTTGGATCGTCGGCCTCGTCGACGGCAAGTCGATCGTGACCATCGACCCGGCGACGCGCAAAGTGATGTCGAAGGTCGATATCAAAGGTGCCGGTCCACTGATGGGCATCGACGTACGGCCGGCCGACGGGATGCTTTACGGCGTTGCCGGCGATGGCACGATCGTCACCATCGATCCCAAATCCGGCCAGGCCGCGATGAAGAGCAAGATGTCGGAGGCGCTCAAGCCCGGTGTCGCCGCCACCGTCGATTTCAATCCGGTGGCCGATCGATTGCGCGTGATGGGATCGGACGGGACCAGCCTGCGCATCAATGCCGACGACGGGAAAGCGACGGTCGACGGCTCGCACAAGTACAAAGACGGCGAGGCCAATGCCGGCAAGGCCCCCAAAGTCGTGGCCGGCGCCTACACCAATTCGTGGAAGGGTACCAAGGCGACGACGCTCTACAACATCGATGCCGCAACCGGCGTGCTGGTGACGCAGGCGCCGCCGAATGACGGCGTGCTCAATACGGTGGGATCGCTGGGCATGGCGGTGAGCGGCCCGGTTGCGTTCAATATCGTTTCGATCGGCGAGGACAAGAACGAGGGCTGGCTCGTCGCCAACGGTGCTCTCTATTCGGTCGACCTGAAGACCGGCAAGGCCAGCATGGTCGGCAAGATCGAAGGGTTGGGGGGCACGCTCGGCGATATCGCCTGGATCGACTAGTCCGTATTGACCTATGCTGTGCGGCCCGCGGGGATCCGTCCCCGCGGGCCGCCGCCGCGTTTTTGGCATCCACCCGCACTGCAACCCCGCAGCTGGGCCTATGGCGTTACCCGTGAGCTTCGACCACTGCGTCGTGCACGTCTCCGACTGGGAGCGCTGCAACGCGTTCTACCGCGACGTGCTGGGCGCCGAGCTCGTTCGGCGGCCGCAGGGCTGGGCGTACCGTTTCGGCGCCGCGCAACTCAACCTCCATGGGCCCGGATTTCACCCGGCGGAGGTGGCGCGGATTCCGGTCGCGCCGGGCAACAGTGATCTGTGTTTCCAATGGCATGGGCCGATCGCGGACGCCGTCGCCCACCTCAAGCGCTGCCGCGTCCCGATCGATGCGGGTCCGATCGAGCGCTTTGGCGCCAAGGGCTCCGGCACCAGCATCTATTTCCGCGATCCCGACGGCTCGTTGCTGGAATTCATTTCCTACCACCCCGAAGGGGAAGACCGCGCATGACCACTTTGCACGATCCAAACGTTCTGCCCGCCGATCTCCCAGTACCGCAGGACGATGGCGCCGCACGCCATCTCACCGGTATGCGGCTGCCTTCCCTCCCGCTCGAGGCAACCGATGGTTCACAGGTCGATCTATCGAAATTTCCCGGCCGCACGGTGGTCTATATCTACCCGCGCACCGGCGTGCCGGGGCGGTCGATGCCGGAGGGCTGGAACGAGATTCCAGGCGCGCGCGGCTGCACGCCGCAATCGTGCGGCTTTCGCGACCATTTTACCGAGCTCAAGCGGCTCGGCGTCGCGCGTGTGTTTGGCCTGTCGACGCAGGACAGCGCGTATCAGCGCGAAGCGGTCGAGCGTCTGCACCTGCCGTTTGCGGTGCTTTCCGACGAACGGCTCGAGCTTGCGCGCGCCCTCAAGTTGCCGACGTTCGAGGTTGCCGGCATGACGCTGCTCAAACGCATGGCACTCGTCATCGACGATGCCCTCATCACCAAAGTGTTCTATCCGGTGTTTCCGCCGGACAAGAATGCTGAGGAAGTCATCGCCTGGCTTCGCCAAGGGTAGGACCGGCGAGGCTTATCTCACAGCGACGGCATTGCGCGCGGCGCGATCGCATTGCCTCGCGATGAGCTAGGTTCAATCGCCGAGATAGGCGCGGGCCGCTGCGAAGACGTCGCGAAACATCTTCGGCGTCAGCACGCCAGTGCTCGTGTTGTAGCGGGAGCAGTGATAGCTCACGAAAATCCGCAGCCTGCCGATGTCGTGCGATGTGCCGTGACCGAACGGCGCGGCCGAGCGGCGGTGGTCAAGCGCTGCCACGGTGCTCTCATGCGAAATCCGGCCGAGCGTCACGACGGCGCGCAGATTTTGCATCTCGGCGATGGTCGCTTTGAGAAAAGCGCGGCAAGTTTCGATCTCCTTCGGGCTTGGCTTGTTCTCCGGCGGGGCGCAACGCACCGCATTGGTGATGCGCGCATCCACGAGAGTGAGATCATCCTGCGGCGTGGCACGATAACTGCCGCGGGCAAAGCGGAAATGCTTGAGCGTGTCATAGAGCAGTTCGCCGGCGAAATCGCCGGTGAACGGCCGTCCGGTGCGGTTTGCTCCCCGAAGTCCGGGAGCGAGCCCCACGATGAGAAGCCGCGCGCTCGGCGGACCGAACGAGGCGACCGGGGCGTTGAACCAAGTCGGCTCGCGGCGGCGCCATTCCTGCCGGAATTCCTGGAGGCGCGGACAAAGCGGGCAGTCGCGGCCGGGTTTACCGGACGCGTCGGACATCGCGGGGCGCTCAGTCCTCGAAATCGTCGTCGTCATCTACGCTCGCACCGGCGCCCGCCCGTTGCGGCGCCGTCGAGCGCTGCAGGAACTGCGGCGTGTGGCGCTCGCGCGGCTCGCGCGCTTCGCGTGCCGCACGCTCGGCCGGGTCGCGGCCGATCTTCGGCTGCAACTCGACGATGTCGAGGAAGATGTCGGCCTGCCGGCGCAGCTCGTCGGCGACCATCGGCGGCTGCGTCGAGATGGTGGACACGACGGTCACGCGCACGCCGCGGCGCTGCACCGCCTCGACCAAGGAGCGGAAGTCGCCGTCTCCCGAGAACAACACCATGTGGTCGATCGAGCCTGCGATCTCCATCGCATCGACCGCCAGCTCGATATCCATGCTTCCCTTGATCTTGCGCCGGCCGGTTTGATCGACGAATTCCTTGGTCGCCTTGGTCACCACGCTGTAGCCGTTGTAATCCAACCAATCGATCAAAGGCCTGATCGAGGAGTATTCCTGATCCTCGATCACTGCCGTGTAATAGAAGGCGCGTAAGAGATAGCCGCGCGACTGAAACTCACGCAGCAGACGCTTGTAGTCGATATCGAAACCGAGCGACTTGGCGGTGGCGTAGAGATTGGCGCCGTCAATGAATAGAGCGATCTTTTCCGTTTTAGGTTCCATGATTGCTCTCGTGTAAGGTTATTGAAACGATGATAGCTGCTCCGGACACGCGCAGCCGCCGGCTAATGGTGCCGGATCCTTGGCTCATCGGGATGGAGTGATCGCCTGCCGCTCAATTGCGGGTATGCGCTCGTCGTCACAACCCAATCCGAAATACAAGACTAAGGATCGCACAGCGGTTCCACCTGCCTAACAGAGGCACGCCGGGACGCCAAGGAAAATGTGAGGCGTGAATTTCGCCTTGCACTTTGACGGCGAGATCGCTACCTAACAGCCGCATTTCACAAGTTCCATTGCAGGAGCGATACCAGCATGGCCCGCGTCACCGTCGAGGACTGCATCGATAAGGTCGAGAACCGTTTCGATCTCGTGCTGTTGGCAAGCCACCGCGCGCGGATGATCTCGTCCGGTTCTCAGATCACGATCGATCGCGACAACGACAAAAATCCCGTGGTCGCGCTGCGCGAAATTGCCGAGAAAACGATCTCGCCCGACGACCTCAAGGAGGAACTCGTTCATTCCCTGCAGAAATATGTCGAGGTCGACGAGCCGGAGCCCGAGGCGGCGCCTTTGATCACGGCGGCCGGCGGCACGGTCGATGCGGACGACACCGAGGTCACGGTCGATCGGATGACCGAGGAAGAACTGCTCAAGGGACTGGAAGGCCTCACCCCGCCCGAGGAACAGCCCGAAGAAGAAGAGTAAGGGCTTGGCCTCTGCTTGGAGCGGGCAGGCAACTAACGGGGATGCCTTGTAGCCGTTAACAACGGTGATGATATCCTTAGGGTATTATGTCCGCCGATCCATGCGGAGCATGACCCAAGGATAGCGATGGCGCCTTCCTCGCCCAATCTGCCCCGGATGCAGAATCAATCGCGGACGCGGGCGCCGCTTGAGCGCAGCCTTAACATTGTCTCTCAAGTCTTTGAAAAAGCGGTAAAACCAAAGAAGCCCTCACAGCCGCAAATGATGCGGCAATACGACCTGATCGAGCGCGTGAGGCGCTACAATCCCAAGACCAGCGAGGCGCTGCTCAATCGCGCCTACGTCTATGCCATGAAGGCGCACGGCGAGCAGAGGCGCGCCTCGGGCGATCCCTACTTTTCCCATCCGCTCGAAGTGGCCGCCATTCTGACCGACCTCAAGCTCGACGACGCCACGATCGCCGCCGCGCTGCTGCACGACACGATCGAGGATACCACCGCAACCCGCGCCGAGATCGACCAGATGTTCGGCAAGGACATCGGTGCTTTGGTCGAGGGCCTCACCAAGCTCAAAAAGCTCGACCTCGTTACCAAGGAGGCCAAGCAAGCGGAGAACCTGCGCAAGCTCCTGCTGGCCATCGCCGACGACGTGCGGGTGCTGCTGGTCAAGCTGGCGGATCGGCTGCACAACATGCGTACCTTGTCCCACGTGCCGCTTGAGACGCGCCGGCGCAGCGCCGAGGAGACGCTCGACATCTACGCTCCGCTTGCCGGACGCATGGGTATGCATGGCATGCGCGAGGAGCTCGAGGATTTAGCGTTCCGCGAGCTCAATCCCGAAGCCTATGCCGTCATCAGCGGGCGCCTCGACACGCTCGAAGCGAAAAACGTTGGCCTTGTGACGGAGATCGAGCAGCAGCTCACGCGAAAACTCTCCGAACGCGGCATCACCGCGGAGGTCTCCGGGCGCCGCAAGCGCTCCTATTCGATCTGGCGCAAGATGGAGCGCAAATCGGTGGGCTTCGAGCAGCTCTCCGACATTTTCGGTTTCCGCGTCGTGGTCAAGACGCTCGCCGAGTGTTACCAGGCCCTCGGCATCGTGCACACGACTTGGCCGGTGGTCCCGGGTCGCTTCAAGGATTACGTCTCGACGCCCAAGCAGAACGACTATCGTTCCATTCATACCACCGTGATCGGCCCGAGCCAGCAGCGCGTCGAATTGCAAATCCGCACCCGCGACATGCACGAGATCGCGGAGTACGGGATCGCCGCACATGCGCTCTACAAGGACGGCCTGGGCTCGCCGACGGAGATGCTCTCGCGCGAATCGAGCGCCTATGCGTGGCTGCGCCGCACCATCGAGCTGCTCGCGGAAGGCTCCAACCCGGAGGAATTCCTCGAACACACCAAGCTCGAGCTGTTCCACGACCAGGTGTTCTGCTTCACGCCGAAAGGCAAGCTGATTGCGCTGCCGCGCGGCGCCAATGCCATCGATTTCGCCTACGCGGTACATACCGACGTCGGCAACATGGCGGTCGGCTGCAAGATCAACGGCGGGATCGCGCCGCTGGTCTCGGAACTCGCCAACGGCGACGAGGTCGAGATCATCACCTCCCGCGCGCAGACGGCGCCGCCGACGGCCTGGGAATCGCTGGTGACCACCGGCAAGGCTCGGGCGGCGATCCGGCGCGCCACTCGCGCCGCCGTGCGCAACCAATATGCTGGTCTCGGCCGCCGCATCGTCGAACGGCTCTGCCAGCGCGCGAAGATCATCTATTCCGACGAAAAGCTGCAAGGCGCGCTGGCGCGACTGGCGCGCGCCTCGGTCGAAGAGGTGATGTCGTCGGTGGGCCGCGGCGAGATGAGCGCCGCCGACGTCGTGCGCGCCATGTACCCCGACTACAAGGAGGAGCGGGCCGCCGCCATGGCGCAGCAGCCGAAGCCGGAAAGCGGCTGGTTCGGCCTCAAGCGCGCCAAGTCCGTCAAGGCGAAGGTTCCCGGCGAGCCGGCCCCGGCAATTCCGATCCGCGGCATCAACTCCGATTTGCCGGTGCGGTTTGCGCCCAACGGCGGAGCGGTACCGGGCGACCGCATTGTCGGCATTCTCACTCCCGGTGAGGGCATCACCATCTATCCGATCCAATCGCCGGCGTTGAAGGATTTCGAGGACGTGCCGGAGCGCTGGCTCGATCTGCGCTGGGACGTGGAAAAACGCACGCCGCAGCGATTCCCAGCCCGCATCGTGCTTCAGACCGTCAACGAGCCCGGATCGCTCGCCCAGGTCGCCCAGATCATTGCCGAGCACGACGGCAACATCGACAACATCAGCATGGAACGCTCATCGCCCGACTTCACGTCGGTGACGATCGATCTCGAGGTCTTCGACATCAAGCACCTCAACTCGATCATCGCGCAATTGCGGGCGAAGGACGTGGTGGCGCAGGCCGAGCGGGTGAACGCTTGAAGTGCTGCCCCTTGCCCGCGCCCTCCTGCGCAAATCTTGCAACTCACAAATCTTGCAACTTGAGCGTAGGCAGCTAGATCGTGGGCGGCACGATCTGACGGCAAAGACATGTCGGCTCCACACCTTCGCCTCGGCGTCAATGTCGACCATGTGGCCACCATCCGCAACGCACGCGGCGGGCGCCACCCCGATCCCGTGCATGCGGCACAGATCGCGATTGCGGCGGGCGCCGACGGTATCACCGCGCATCTACGCGAAGACCGTCGGCACATTCGCGACGACGACATTGCCCGCCTGAGGGCGGAAATCGCAAAGCCGCTCAATCTGGAAATGGCAGCGACCGAGGAAATGGTGCGGATCGCGGTCGATACGCGTCCGCACGCCGCCTGCCTCGTGCCCGAACGACGCCAAGAGCGTACCACCGAGGGTGGCCTCGACGTGGCCGGCCAGCATGAGCCGCTCGCTTCCGCTGTTGCCAGATTGCGGCAGGCCGGGATCCGGGTGTCGCTATTCATCGCCGCCGAGCCGCGGCAGATTCAGGCCGCGCTCGCCATTGGCGCGCCGGTAATCGAGATCCACACCGGCGCATGGTGCGACGCCCTTGCCGCCAACCGGATTTCGGCCGCACAGGCCGAATGGGAGCGCATCCGCCATGGCGCCCAGCTGGCGCGACGGCTCGGGCTCGAAGTGCATGCTGGCCACGGTCTCAATTTCACCACTGCCGAGGCGATCGCGGTATTGCCCGAAATCGTCGAACTCAACATCGGCCACTTTTTGATCGGCGAGGCCGTGTCCTGCGGGCTTGCCGATGCCGTCAAAACCATGCGCGCTGCGATCGACCGGGGGCGTGCATGATCCTCGGCGTCGGCTCCGATCTCATCGATGTCCGCCGCATCGAGCGCACGATCGAGCGGCACGGCGAGCGCTTCTTCGAGCGTATCTTCACCGCGAGCGAGCGGGCGAAGGCCGAGGGTCGCGCCCGGCGGGCGGAAACCTATGCAAAGCGTTTTGCCGCGAAAGAGGCCTGCGCCAAGGCGCTCGGCACCGGGCTGCGGGCAGGCGTATTTTGGCGCGATATGGGCGTCGTCAATCTGCCGTCGGGCCGCCCCACCATGACACTCACCGGCGGAGCGCTTGCGCGCCTCAACGCCATTACGCCGGCGGGCTGTGAGGCGCGCATCGATGTCACCATCACCGATGAAGGTCCCATGGCGCAAGCCGTGGTGGTGATCTCGGCAGTGCCACGCATGCGCTCCACGTAGCGATTCAGCGCTGGCTCACGCTTCGGCGCAATGTCCGCGCGCGCCTCCGGTCGGCTCGTCCGCATGTTCGATGGATTGCCGCCTCCAGGTCGCAACCCCATATTTGCCAACGTTTGCGCCTTTGCTGGCGAGCGGCTACAAGGGCGCAGCGAAAACGGTCGCGGCGGTTAGGGGTCCGACGCGGCTCCGAAGGATTAACATACTGAAACTAAAGTAATTTCCACATAGCGGTGGACGGGGTTGCCGACTCGGGCGACGCCGCGGGGCGCGCGCCACCTAAAGGATGCAGAGGCAAATGAGCGTGACAGCAGGAGCAAAGAGAAAAGAAGGCGGTATTGCCGAGACCGGCCGCGTGATCTTTCACGCCCTCATCATTGCACTCGTCATCCGCACGTTTCTCTTTCAGCCCTTCAACATTCCCTCGGGCTCGATGAAGGCAACGCTGCTGGTCGGCGACTATCTTTTCGTATCGAAATATTCCTACGGCTACAGCCACTATTCCTTGCCGTTCTCCCCGCCGCTGTTTCAGGGACGCGTCTGGGCGTCGCCGCCCGCCCGCGGCGATGTCGTCGTGTTCCGTCTGCCCAAGGACGATTCGACCGACTACATCAAACGCGTAATCGGCCTGCCCGGGGATCGCATCCAGATGCTTGACGGCGTGCTGCAGATCAACGGTGAGCCGGTCAAGCGCGAGCGCATCGAGGATTTCATCGACACCGAGGAAGGCTCACGCGCCACCAGAGTGAAGCGTTGGCGTGAGACCTTGCCGAACGGCGTGAGCTACACGACGCTCGATCTCGTCGACAACGGCTTTTACGACAATACCCCGGTCTATCAGGTGCCGGCCGGCCATTATTTTATGATGGGCGACAATCGCGACAATTCCACCGACAGCCGCGTGCTCAGTCAGGTCGGGTACGTGCCGTTCGAGAACATCATCGGGCGGGCGCAGATCATCTTCTTTTCGATTCTCGAAGGCGAGCACGCGTGGATGGTGTGGCGCTGGCCTTGGGCCGTGCGCTGGAATCGACTGTTCACGATCGTAAGATGAGCCGCGGGCGAGCAAGCAAGCCGGCTTCGATCGAAGCACCCAATCCAGGATCCGACGGCAAGCCGGCTGGGCTTGCCGCTGCCGATCAAAATACGAGGTCGAGCACAAAGGAGCGCCGGCGCCGCGATTTGGCGGCGTTCGAGGAACGCATCGGCCACCGCTTTAAGGACCCCGCGCTGCTCGAGCAGGCGCTCACGCACATTTCCGCCCTGAGCGGGGCGCGCAACCGCGCCGCGTCGTACCAACGCTTGGAGTTTCTTGGCGATCACGTGCTTGGGCTCGTCGTCTCGGACATGCTGTTCCGCGCCTTCGTAAAGGCCGACGAGGGCGAGATGTCGCGTCGTCTCGCCGATCTGGTACGCAAGGAGGCCTGCGCGGACGTGGCACGGGCGATCAATCTTGGTGCGGCAATCAGACTCGGGGCATCAGAGGCCAATGCTGGCGGTCGCGGCCGCACTGCGATCCTCGCCGACGCTTGCGAGGCGCTGATCGGCGCAGTTTTCATCGATGGCGGATATCCCGCCGCCGCCGCGCTCGTCGAGCGCTTGTGGAGCGAACGCATGCGCACGCCGGCGCGGCCGCTGCGGGATTCCAAAACCGTGCTGCAAGAATGGGCGCAGGCGCGCGGACTGCCGACTCCGGCCTATCGTGAGGTCGAGCGCAAGGGTCCCGACCATGATCCGGAATTCCGCGTCACCGTCGAGCTCCCGCATCTGACGCCCGCCGAGGGGCTGGGCCGCTCGAAGCGCGCCGCCGAGCAGGCCGCCGCAGCCGCAATGCTCACGCGCGCCGGCGTCAAATCCGACCGTCTCGATGGCTGACGCGAAAGGCTCTCGCCGCGCTCCCGTTTCCTCGCCGGAGCGGGAGAATGGCGAGGGCATACCCGGGGAGGGCGAGAAAGAACGCAGGCGCTGCGGATTCGTTGCGTTGATCGGCGCACCCAATGTCGGCAAATCAACGCTGGTCAATGCGCTCGTCGGAACCAAGGTCGCCATCGTATCCCACAAGGCGCAAACGACGCGCACGTTGTTGCGCGGCATCGCGATCGTGGACGGCTCGCAGCTTGTGTTCATCGATACGCCGGGCATCTTTGCGCCCAAGCGTCGGCTCGACCGGGCGATGGTAACGACGGCATGGACGGGCGTGGAGGACGCCGATATCGCGGCTGTGCTGATCGACGCGAAGCGCGGCCTCGACGAAGAGGCGGAAGCGATCCTCGAGCGGCTCGCCGAGATCGGACGGACCAAGATCCTCCTCATCAACAAGATCGATCTCGTCGAGAAACCCGTGCTGCTGGCGATTGCCAAGACCGCGAGCGAGCGTGCGAGGTTCGCCGCGACTTTCATGATCTCCGCGCTCACGGGCGACGGGATCGCCGATGTGAAGAGCTGGCTCGCCAGCCACGTCCCGGAGGGACCCTGGCATTATCCTGCGGACCAGCTTACCGACGCGCCGCTGCGCCAACTCGCGGCGGAGATCACGCGCGAGAAGCTCTATTTGCGGCTGCAGCAGGAGCTGCCATATCAGTCCACGGTCGAGACCGATGTCTGGACGGAACTCAAGGACGGCTCGACCCGGATCGAGCAGACGATCTATGTCGAGCGCGAGAGCCAGCGTAAGATCGTGCTCGGCAAAGGCGGGCAGACCATCAAGGCGATCGGCGCGGATGCACGGCGCGAGATCGCAGAGATGATCGAGGCGCCTGTGCACCTGTTTCTGTTCGTCAAGGTGCGCGAGCGCTGGGGGGAGGATCCGGAACGCTACCGCGAGATGGGACTTAGGTTTCCCGAGGACTAGCGATGCAGTGGACCGATGAAGGCATCGTGCTCGGCAGCAAGCGTCATGGCGAGTCCAATGCCATTCTCGAGGTGATGACCCGAGCGCATGGGCGCCATCTCGGGTTGGTGCGAGGAGGCGCGAGTTCGCGCCTGCGTCCCGTGCTGCAGCCGGGCAACCGCATCAGCTGCACCTGGCGGGCGCGGCTCGACGAGCACCTCGGTCACTATACGCTCGAGGCTCTCGATGCGCGCGCGGCTGCGCTTCTGACCGTTCCACATGCGCTTTATGGGATGACGCATCTTGCCACGCTCTGCCGGCTGCTGCCCGAGCGCGATCCGCATCCGCAAATCCATGGCGCGCTCGAGCACGTGCTCGACGCGCTCATCGATCCGCAGCGTGCCGCACTTGGCATGGTCCGCTTCGAGTTGCAGCTGCTGGCGGAGCTGGGCTTTGGACTGGATCTTTCGAGCTGCGCGGCGAGCGGAGCACAAACCGACCTCGTCTACGTCTCGCCGAAATCGGGACGTGCTGTATCGCGGCAAGCGGGCGAACCCTGGCGGGAGAAGCTTTTGGCCCTACCCGCATTCCTGTGCGACGCGTCTGCCGCCGATCCTTCGCTGCAGGACATCAGCGACGGCTTTACGTTGACCGGCTTCTTTCTGGCCCGTCATGTGCTCGAGCCGCGCAACATCAGACTTGCCGACGCACGCGCAAGCTTCATTGCCGCGGTGCTGCGCGACACCCGCCCGGCAGTTGTCGCCGGCTGAGCCGAGCGGGCCGAGGCTCCGCCCGGCCCGCCCTTCGGGGTCAGTACCACCAGCGATGATGCCGGTGATGCCGCCACCACCAGTGCCGGTAGCGATACGCTCGCCAGTGCGCCTGATCGACTGTCCGGCCGGACTCGGCAGCGGTTGCTATGGCGCCGCCTTGCCCCGGCGCCGCCAAGCTCGACGACACGCCGAGGAGACCCAAGCTCACCAACGCAGCGATGAAGATTGCACGCATTCTCATCCTCCTTGCTTCCTCGAGAAGACCCTGACGCAGCGCCTTCCATGCTCTGGCGTTTGGCGAGCGTACGCGGCGCTCCGAGAGTCGGTCGCGCCGCGCATTCATCCGTCGATCGGCTTGCGGCCAAATCGCCCCGTGCCGCAACGACAGACGCCATTGGTCGAAAATCTACGCTCTGAAAGCAGAACAGCGCGTGGCTGGCACATTCATCGCTTGTTCATGGCGCGATGCGGCATTAATTCTTGTCCATGGGCACACAACTGATTCCCCCTCGCGATAGCGAGGTCGAAGAGATCGCGCTGCGCGAGGCGCTGGAGGAGCGCTATCTCCAGTACGCGCTCTCCACCATAACCGGTCGCGCATTGCCGGATGCGCGCGACGGCCTCAAGCCGGTTCACCGGCGGCTCTTGTACGCGATGCAGCAACTGCATCTCGATCCCGGTGCTGCGTTCAAGAAATGCGCGCGGGTGGTCGGCGACGTGATCGGCAAGTTTCACCCGCATGGCGACCAGGCGGTGTACGACGCGCTCGTGCGGCTCGCGCAGGATTTTGCCCAGCGCTATCCGTTGGTCGATGGACAGGGGAACTTCGGCAATGTCGACGGCGATAATCCCGCTGCGATGCGCTACACGGAGGCGCGGCTAACGCAAGTCGCCTACCTCCTGCTCGACGGTATCGAGGAGGACGCGATCGATTTTCGGCCGACCTACGACGGCTCGGAGAAAGAGCCGGTGGTGCTGCCGGGCGCGTTCCCAAATCTTCTGGCCAACGGCTCGCAGGGCATTGCCGTCGGGATGGCCACAGCGATCCCGCCCCACAACGCCGCCGAAATCTGCGACGCGGCACTCCACCTCATCGAGACCCCGAATGCCCGCAGCCGCACGCTGTTGAAGTACGTGCCGGGTCCCGATTTTCCGACCGGTGGTGTCATCGTCGATTCTCCCGCCGACATTGCCGAAGCCTATACCGGCGGGCGCGGGTCGTTCCGGGTGCGGGCGCGGTGGCACAAGGAAGACACCGGTCGCGGCACCTACCTCATCGTGGTCACCGAGATTCCGTGGCTGGTGCAGAAGGGCCGCCTGGTGGAGAAGCTCGCGGAGCTTATCAACGAGAAAAAGCTGCCGTTAGTCGCCGAGGTGCGCGATGAATCGGCTCAAGACATCCGCCTGGTGATCGAGCCGCGCGCGCGCACGGTCGACGCCGAGCTGCTGATGGAATCTCTGTTCAAGCTCAGCGAACTCGAGACTCGCATTCCTCTCAACATGAACGTGCTGGTGCGTGGGCGCATCCCCAAGGTCGTCGGCCTTGCGGAGGCGCTCACGGAATGGCTTGCGCACCGCCGCGAGGTGCTGCTGCGGCGATCGCGATTCCGCCTGGGACAAATCGAGCATCGACTGCAAGTGCTCGGCGGGTACCTCGTCGCCTATCTCAACCTCGACAAGGTCATCAAGATCATCCGCCGCGAGGACGAGCCGAAGCCGGTCCTGATGAGGACTTTCAAGCTCTCGGATCTGCAGGCCGACGCCATCCTCAACATGCGGTTGCGCAACCTGCGCAAGCTCGAGGAAATCGAGATCAAGCAGGAGGACAAGCAGCTGCGCGCCGAGCGCAAGTCGCTGAACCAGCTCATCGGTTCCGAAAAGGAGCAATGGAAGAAGGTCGCCGACGAGATCAAAGAGGTGCGCGCGACGTTCGGACCGAAAACCGCATTGGGCAAACGCCGTACCACATTTGGGCAGGCGCCCGAGCACGACGAGGCAGCGATCGAGCAGGCGCTGGTCGAACGCGAACCGATCACCGTGGTCGTATCCGAGAAGGGTTGGATCCGCACGCTGCGGGGCACGATCAGTGACCTGTCGAGCATCGCGTTCAAGGCCGACGATGGGCCGAAATTCGTGTTTGCGGCGGAGACCACATCGAAATGTTTGGTGTTCGCCAGCAATGGGCGATTTTATACCCTTGACGCGGCGAAGCTGCCGGGCGGGCGCGGTCATGGCGAGCCGATCCGGCTCTTTCTCGATTTGGAGCAGGAGGCGGATGTGGTGGCTGTTTTCCGCCACCAGGGCGGGCGCAAATTTCTCCTGGCCAGCGCAAAGGGCCGCGGCTTCGTCGTGCCCGAGGACGAATGCCTGGCCAATACCCGCAAGGGAAAACAGGTGCTCAACGTCACCGCCCCCGACGCGGCGCGAGCGGTCGCGATCGTGACGGGCGAGTTGGCCGCCTCGATCGGCGAGAACCGCAAGATGCTGATTTTCCCGCTCGATCAGGTGCCCGAGATGGCGCGCGGACGCGGCGTACGGCTGCAGCGCTACAAGGATGGCGGACTAAGCGACGTCAAGACGTTCAAGGCAGAGGAAGGGCTATCGTGGACCGATACCGCCGGCCGCGCGTTCTCGCTCACGCTCGCAGAGCTTGCCGACTGGCGCGGCAATCGCGCCGATGCCGGACGCTTGGCGCCGAAGGGGTTTCCGCGCACAAATACGTTTAGCCAATTGCGCGCGAGCAGGAACGGAGAGGGGAGGCAATAGAAGGCGCCGCCCGAGGTTTTGCGCAGGAGCCTTGATGCGCGGGAAGAGCGCGCGCATCGCTCGAGCGGAACCCATGCATTGCCGTATGGTTTAGATTCCCAAGGTTCTGGAAAAATCAAATGGACAAGATCGTAAAGCTCAATCATCGCCTCAAAAAAAGATCGTCGAAGCAAGGGCCCCTCGTCCGGCCCTCGCGCGCGGAGGCGGAGGACGCGGTGCGCACGCTCATCCGCTGGGCGGGCGACGATCCCGATCGCGAGGGGCTCGTCGGAACTCCCGCTCGCGTTGTTCGTGCATACGAGGAGTGGTTCGCCGGCTATTTCGAGGATCCTCGCGATTATTTGAAGCGAACGTTTGAAGAAGTCGCCGACTATGACGAGATCGTGCTGCTGCGGGACATCCGCTTCGAATCTCACTGCGAGCACCACATCGCGCCGATCATCGGTCGCGTTCACGTCGGCTATCTTCCGCGTCAGCGCGTCGTTGGAATTTCCAAGCTTGTTCGTCTGGTCGACGTCTATTCGAAGCGGCTTCAAGTGCAGGAGAAAATGACGGCAGAAATCGCCGCATGTCTGGACAGCGTGCTCAAGCCCTTCGGAGTCGGCGTCGTGGTGGAAGCGGCGCACCAATGCATGACCACCAGAGGCGTGCACAAGCCCGAGGTCAGCATGGTGACCAGTTGCATGCTGGGAACGTTCCGGACCAAGGCCGCAACTCGGCAGGAATTTTTGTCGGCGATCAACCTGCGGGGCGGCCCTTCCGGCAGTGCCGTCGGCTGATCATGCGTTTGCGGAGGCTCTTCAGCTGGCGAGGAACACGATCGACGCTGGCGACTTTTCGAACACGGCGGCCGCGGTGTCGCCGAAGAAGAGCTTGTCGCCCGGACGGCGGCCGACGCCCATGACGATCAAATCGTGGGCTCCTTTTTCCGCTTCCCCCAGGATGGCGTCGCGCGGCGCTTGATCGGAACGCACCGCGGTTCTTGCGGTCACGTCGTAATGCCCGGCCATTTCGACGATGTCCTTCATGATCGCCTGCTCCTGCTGACGTGGGCGGACATTACGACGCTTATGGTTTGCGCCGCTCGTGGCGACGTAGAGCGCCGTGACCGGACAGTCGCAGGCGCTGGCAATGGCCATCGCGAGCTCGGCGGCACGGCGCGATACCTCGTTTCCGGTGACCGGCACGAGAATATGCGACGGACTGCGCTGCGGCTCGCTCAGTTGATCGCCGTTCCCGGCCATGATGGCGAGCGGCCCCTCGAAGGCTGAGGCGATGCGGCTGACACCCGCATCAAAGCTGCCGCCCTTGCCCCGCGTCTTGTCGAGGCCGACGACCAGAAGGTCGTATCCTTTTTTCGCCTCCTCCGCCACCGCGTCTCCCGTCGCAGTCTCGGGCTTCCGAATCGTCACATCGATGTGCGCGGTCTCGTCATCGCCGTTGTGCTCAGCCTTGGGGTCATCCGTGGCGGGCTTGAGCGTCGCCTGAAGGTCATTGCCACCGTCCGACTTGTCCGATTTGTCGTTGCGTCTCGATTTCCCCTTCGCCGATAGCGATACGACCGTTACCGGAATGCTGCGGGGGCCGGCCAAGAGCGCTGCGAAAGCGGACGCGAACTTGCCGTTTGGACTCTCGTCCACGGCGAGCAGCAGGCGCTCGAGGTTCGAAACGAAGCCGCGCGCCTCGAACTCCTCGCGCTCCAGCCGCTGCTTTTCCGCCTTACGAATCGGCACGCGCCGCAAGGCCCAGCGCAGCATCGGCGGCATGGCCATGGTGGTCGCCACCGCCATCGTCACGATCATGGTGAAGAGATCTTGGCTGAGCGCGCCCATCGACAGTCCGATCGTCGCGATGATCACCTCGGTCGATCCGCGCGCATTCATGCCGCAAGCAAGCGCGAAGGCTTCGCGCCGCGTCAGCCCGCCGATTTCGCCGCCGATGAACGCACCAGCGAATTTGCCGAAGCTGGCAATCGCGATCAGCCCGAGAGTCATGAGCAACAGGGCGGGCTGCTTCAGCACGGTGAGGTCGGCAGACAATCCGGCAATGCCGAAGAACACCGGCATGAAGAACGCGAGGATGAGACCGCGCAGCTGCTCGTCGATGTGCTTGCTGAGAATCGGCGATTCGCCGATCAGCACGCCGGCGACGAAAGCGCCGAGCACCGTGTGCACGCCGATGAACTGCGTGGTCAGCGCCATCACGCCCATGATCACCAGAATGGTCGTAATGACGGGAAAGTCGCTTTCGAAATTGTCGTTCGTCCAGCGAATCAGGAAATGGACGATCCGGCGGCCGATGGTGAAGCTTGCGATCAGGAAGACCGCGGTCCCCAGCACGCTCTTGGCGACGCTCAGCGGGTCGATCGTGCCCGCTTGGGCGAGGCCGAAGATTATGGCGATGATCACCCAGCCGATCGAATCTTCGCAGATCGCCGAGGCCACAATGATCTGTCCGAGGTTGCGGCGGGTGAAGCCCATTTCGCGCACGATCGCCGCCACGATCTTGATCGAGGAAATGGACAAGGCGGTACCGAGGAATAGGGAAGTGAGCAGGCGATGGTCGGGATGCGGAAGAAGCGATTCCGGCAGCAATTGGCCGAGGATGAAGCCGCAAATGAATGGAACGGCGACACCGGTGACAGAAATGCTCAGCGCCGCCTTACCGACCGTTCGCACGAGCTTGAGATCGGTCTCCATGCCGGTCAGCAACAGCAGCAGGAGAATGCCGAACTGCGAGACGCCGTCGAGCATGGCTTTCTGCTCGGGGCCGCTCGGAAAGATGCTGTGCTGCAAGTCGGGCCACAGCCCTCCGAACACCGATGGTCCCAGTAGGATGCCGCCAAGCAACATCCCCATTACTGACGGCTGGCCGATACGACTCATCGCCTCGCCCAAAAGGCGTCCGACGAGCATCAGCGTGATGAGCTGGGCGAGAAAGATGACCTCGGAGGCGCCGCTCTTGCCGCCCTCGGCCGCAAAGGATGGCCCTGCGCCAAGGAGCAATCCAAGGAGGGCGCAACCGCCGATGCGCAGGCTCGCGCGCCCGGACATGAAGGTGGGGGTGACGCAGGTCATGATCGCTGCCGCCCCTCAATCCGTCGGTCAATCAATTGTTCCCATGCGCTAAGACGGTGCGGAAGGGGGTAGGGGGTCGCGTGCCGCTCCCGCGAATTCCAATGCAATTGCAAATTATTTGCAACAAGGTTATGGCTTGGGGCCAGAATCATCAGCATGGCTGTCTCATTCGTGCAGCAAGAGCGATCGTCTTCAATCCGTGCTTATGCCGAAGCCGGCTGGCGGCGCAGCCGAAGCGCGCCCTCGCTCTCCGAAGTCTTCGGTTCGATCCCCACGCGGCCATACGGACCGCTGTGGAAGAAGCTCCTGGCCTTTCTCGGACCGGGTTATCTGGTCGCCGTCGGATACATGGATCCGGGAAACTGGGCGACCTCTCTCGCCGGCGGTTCGAAGTTCGGCTACGCGCTGCTGACGATTGCGTTGCTGTCCAACCTGATCGCGATCCTGTTGCAGTCGTTGTGCGCCCGGCTGGGGATTGGCGCCGGCCGCGATCTCGCGCAGGCCTGTCGTGACGCTTTTCCGCGGCCGGTGTCATGGTCGTTGTGGCTCGCAGCCGAGATCGCGATCTGTGCCACCGATCTTGCCGAGGTGATTGGCACGGCGATCGGGCTCAACCTTCTGTTCGGCATTCCGCTGGAAGTCGGCGTCATCCTGACCGCCCTCGATGTGTTTCTCATTCTATGGCTGCAAAACCTCGGTTTCCGCTGGATCGAGGCCTTCATCGTGACGCTGCTGGGAGTGATCGCGATCTGCTTCGCCATCCAGATCGCCTTGGCCGATCCGAACTGGGGCGCGGTCATCCGCGGCTTTGCGCCCACCACCGATATCGTCACCAATCCGGAGATGCTCTATCTCTCGCTTGGCATCCTGGGCGCCACCGTCATGCCGCACAATCTCTACCTGCACTCGGGTGTGGTGCAGACGCGACGTTTCGGCGACACCGTCCCGGAGAAGCGTGAGGCGATCAGCCTTGCCACCATCGACTCGACCGTCGCCTTGATGTTCGCCCTGCTCATCAATGCCTCGATTCTGATCCTTGCGGCGGCGACCTTCAACAAAGCGGGGAAGACCGACGTCGCCGAGCTCGATCAGGCGTATTCGTTCCTGGCGCCGCTGCTCGGATCGGCCGTGGCGCCGACCCTGTTCGGCATTGCGCTGCTGTGCTGCGGCATGAACTCGACCGTCACCGCAACGCTGTCCGGACAGATCGTGATGGAGGGCTTCCTCGACATCCGGCTGCCGGCGTGGGCGCGCCGGCTGCTGACGCGCGCCATCGCGATCGTGCCGGCGGCGGCCGTGACCATCTGGTACGGCGAGTCGGGTACAGCGAAGCTATTGATCCTCAGTCAGGTGGTCTTGAGCCTGCAGCTACCGTTTGCGATCGTGCCGTTGGTCATGTTCACCGCCGACCGGCGCAAAATGGGCGCGCTGGTTGCGCCGTTCTGGGTGACGATGCTGGCGGCGCTCGCGGCGCTGCTCATCATCGCTCTCAACGTGAAACTGATCGTCGATCAGATCCTAGGTTAGCCGGCGATCGAATTCGGGCTCAATGCCCGGACCTTACCGTTCCACCCGCATCCAACCGTGCGGCGTCAATCGCTCCTGCGGCAGGAACCGGCCCTTGTAACCCATTTTTCGCGAACCCTCGACCCAGTATCCGAGATACACATAGGCAAGCCCCATCTCGCGCGCCCGTGTGATGTGATCGAGGATCATGAAGGTGCCGAGCGAGCGCGACGCCGCATCAGAATCGAAGAACGAGTAGACCATCGAAAGCCCGTCGCTGAGCACGTCAGTGAGAGCGACCGCGAGCAGCTCCCCGTTGCGGCGGCCGTCGCTGTCTTCGGGACGCCGTCGGTATTCGACCACCCGGGTTTCGACGTGGCTGTCTTCCACCATGATGGCGTAATCGAGCACCGTCATGTCTGCCATGCCACCGTCGCGGTGCCGCGCGTCGAGATAGGAGCGGAATACCGCATATTGCTCGGCGGTCGGCACTGAGATCCGCATTTCGCCGACGATATCGCGATTACGCTCGAGAATGCGCCGCATGCTCCGCGTCGGCTGAAAATCCTCGGCCACGACCCTGACCGATACACAGGCGCGGCAGTGCTCGCAGGCGGGTCGGTAGGCGATCGATTGGCTTCGGCGAAAGCCGCCGTGGGTGAGTAGATCGTTGAGCTCGGCGGCGCGCTCGCCGACGAGATGTGTAAACACCTTGCGCTCCTCGCGACCCGGCAGATAGGGGCAGGGCGAGGGCGCCGTAAGATAGAACTGCGGAGTGTTGCGCGAGTGCTGGGTCACGGCAGTATCGGGCAGGCGATTTATCGCCAATCAGGATCGCGCGGCCGATCCCTTTCGTCAAATCCCTTGTTGCTGCCGGGGAGCGCGGCGCAAAGCTTCGGCGCGGGCGCGATTGTTGATGACGATCGTGCCGACCAGCATGTCGTGCAACAGCCGCCGCCGTTGATTGAACAAGGCCACCAGAAGAATCAGCGGGGTCAGGAAGGAGATTGTGATCCAATACACGATGGCGTGAACGGCGCCCAGCACGAAATAAGCGGGTGCGCCGTACCAGGTGCGCATTTCGAGGTCCATCACTCGCATTCCAATGGTCGCCGATGCCGGGCTGCCGAACGTCAGCCCATAGTAGCAGATCGCCCAGATCACTGCTGCAGGCGACAATATCCAGTACAAGAACCAGCCCAAGCCGAGTGTGACGAGGCCAATGATGAAAATGAACACAGCCGCAAGCACCACCGGAATGGCGATGATGATGACGTCAACCACGAATGCGATGCAGCGGCGCGCCAACACGCCTTCGAAGAGCTCCGGGTTGGCGACCGGGTCGTACGCGTGGGGCTTGACCTCGATCGACACGCCGATCTTTCTCGGTCCGCCGTCGCTCATGTGCAAATATCCTCGCTGTCCATTGTTGCTATGCTTCATATCCCGGCAGATCGAGCATAGACGGTCTGCGCGCGAGAGGCACGGCCATTGTGGCAGGAACCCGAACCTAAGGACGTACGCGCAATGCGGTCGAGCCTGCGCTGGTGGAGCGGCAGCGGCCGGACGAAGTCGGCCCGCGTTCTTCGTGGGCAGGAGTTGAACGCATGAGCGTCACCGTTGCCGACGTAGAGGCGGCGCGACGGACCATCGCGGGAGAGGTGGTGCGCACGCCCATGCTGCCGGCGCCCAAGCTTTCCGCGCTGACCGGCGCCGAGGTTTACGTCAAATACGAAAATCTCCAGGTCACCAATTCATTCAAAGATCGCGGGGCATTCAACAAGCTTGCATCGTTGAGCCCCACCGCGCGCGCGCGGGGCGTCATCGCTATGTCGGCCGGGAACCATGCGCAGGCGGTGGCCTATCATGCCGCGCGCCTGACCATTCCGGCCACCATCGTCATGCCGCTGACGACGCCGTTCGTGAAGGTCGAGGCGACGCAGGCGCACGGCGCCGAGGTAGTGCTGGAAGGCGAGTCGGTGGCGGAGGCGCAGATTCGTGCCGAGACCATCGCCCGCGAGCGCGGCCTGACCCTGGTCCATCCCTACGACGATGCCCTGGTCATCGCCGGCCAAGGCACGATCGCGCTGGAAATGCTGGAAGACGCGCCTGAGCTCGACGCGCTGGTGATTCCCATCGGCGGCGGCGGGCTGATCGCCGGCAATGCGATCGCCGCCCGGGCGCGCAAGCCCGCCATCGAGATCGTCGGAGCGGAGGCTGCACTCTACCCCTCGTTCTGGAATGCACTGCATGGCGAGAACCGTCCGCTCGGCGGTGCGACGCTGGCGGAAGGCATCGCCGTAAAGAACGTGGGCGTGCTCGCCCTGCCGATCGTGCGCGAGCTCGTGTCGGAAATCGTATTGGTGGACGAGGCGCATCTCGAGCAGGCGGTCAACGCCTATCTCACGCTGCAGAAGACCATGGCCGAGGGCGCAGGTGCCGCTGGGCTTGCCGCCATGTTGGCCAAGCCGGAAAAATTCCAGGGGCGCAAGGTCGGGCTGATCTTGTGCGGCGGCAACATCGACGCGCGCATCCTCGCTTCCATTATGGTGCGCGAGCTCGAGCGCGAGGATCGCATCGTCTCGTTCCGGTTGACCATCCCCGACCAGCCGGGCGTGCTCGGGCAGATCGCCACCCGGCTCGGCCAGCTAGGGGCCAACATTCTCGGAGTCGAGCACCGCCGCCTCTTCCTCGACGTGCCGGCCAAGGGCGCCAAGCTCGACGTCACCGTGGAAACGCGTGATCGTGCGCATGGAACGCGAATCTTCACGGCACTCGAGGGCGACGGCTTTCAGCCAGTCTGGATCGATACCGCAACTAAGATGGAATGACGGCAGCAAATGCTTCCGAGCGGCGGTTTGCCTCATGATTCCAGCGCAGGTGCGAAGCGCCGGGACCCAGCGAGCGAGGCCTTGCGCGAAAAAGAACTTCGTATAGCGCTCGTTTGCTTCGGCGGCATTTCGCTCGCCGTCTATATGCATGGCATCAGCAAGGAAATTCTCAAACTCGTGCGTGCCTCGAGCGCGTTGCACGCGATCACAGACCGTTCCCGGCGCGCAAACGCCTCTTTCTTCGATGGCATCGATCGCAACGACCCGGAGTACGACACCGAGGGCACGTATTTCGAGCTGCTGCGCGAGATCGGCCGCACCATCCAGATGCGCGTGGTCGTCGACATCGTCGCCGGCGCCTCGGCGGGGGGCATCAACGGCACCATGTTAGCGCGTGCCCTGAGCCACGACCTGCCGATGGGTGCGCTGCGCAATCTGTGGCTCGACAACGCCGACGTCGCCGTCCTGCTTGCGCCCGACGCGCGCGCCGGCACTTGGAGCAAGTGGTTTCTCAAGCCCCTGCTGTGGCCGATCACCCGCATGGCGAGCTTCGGTGCCATCACCGACATGGAAGTGCGGCAGAAACTTTCGTTGTTCGTGCGCTCGCGCTGGTTCAAGCCCCCGCTCGACGGCCGCATCATGGCCGGCCTCATGTACGACGCCGTGATGTCCATGGGCGCGCCCAAGAGTGCGCGCGCCTCGCTGCTCCCCTCCGGTCAATCGCTCGATTTGTTCGTCACGCTGACCGATTACTACGGCTATCAACAGCTCGTACAAATTCACGATCCACCGCTCATTCATGAGCGCGATCACCACCACGTTCTGCACTTCGCCTATAGGCGGCATTCGAATGGCAAGGTCGAGAGCGACTTCGACCTCGACAACGCGCCCGGTCTCGCCTTCGCCGCGCGCGCCACGTCCTCGTTCCCTGGCGCGTTCCCGCCGGCGCGAATCGCGGAAATGAAGGAGGTGGTGGTGCAAAGACAAGGAAGCTGGCCGCGCCGCGCGGAATTCATCGCAAAATCCTTCCCCAACCACCTGCGCGCCGGCATCGACCCGACAACAGCTTCCTTCCTCGACGGCTCCATACTCAACAACCGTCCATTTCAGCAAGCGATCTCGGCAATCCACGGCCGACCGGCCTTTCGGGAGGTCGATCGCCGTCTGGTCTACATCGATCCGCATCCGACGTCCGCCGTTTTGCCGCGCCAGCATGCAATTCCCGGCTTTTTTGCAACGCTGCGCGGCGCGCTATCCGACATCCCCGGCTCGCAGCCGGTGATCGACGAGCTCAGTCGAGTGATCGAATTCAACGATCAGGTGCGTCGGCTGCGGGCGATCATCGACAGCGCTCGTCCGCAAATCAGTGAGTTGGTTTCGAAGGTCGTAACCACCACGTTCGATCGGCGGATTTCCAGCGAGGAGCTTCGCGCTTGGCGCGAGCAGGTCAACGCGCATGTCGCGCGCGATGCCGGATTTGCCTATCAAGCTTATGTGCGCCTCAAGCTCGCGTCCGTGCGCGCCTTCGGCGCGGAGCTAATCGTCAAATTACGGGCCGTGCCCGCACAATCGCCGTTGTCGCGCGTCGTTGCGGAAGTCATCGACGCCTGGGCGCTGCGCAAAGGGATCGTCTACGAGCGGGCCGAAAGCGAAGCGCTCGAATTCGAACCCCAGACCGCCGGCCACCTGCCCACGTGGGTGAAATACCTCCTGGCTTTCGACGTGAAATACCGCGTGCGCCGCATGCATTTTTTGATCAAGGGGCAGAATAGGCTTTATCAGCTCGTCGATCAGGACCAGTTCACTGGGCTCGATCCCCTGGTCATCGATCGGCTCAAGCGCGAGTTCTACGGCCGCCTCGACGAGCTGCGGCGCCGGGAGACTGCCGAGTTTTACAGCCGCGAGGTGCAGGAGCTGGCGGCGGACTTATTTCCGGCCGCACCCTCGGCTTCGGAAATCAAGCGTCTCGAGGCCTATGCCGCCGGCTTCGTGGAGCAGCATTTCGACAAGCTCGATCGGCTGATCGCGCAACTGGCGGCCGAGATCGATCTCAATGCGAGCACCCGCGACGTCGACGACCTGTTGGCTTCGCTTGATCCGGCCGAATGGCATCCCGACGCGCGCCGCGAGGTGCTCGTCAACTATCTGGGGTTTCCGTTCTGGGACGTCTTGACCTTCCCGATGACGCGTGCGCGCGAAATGGGCGAGCTCAACGAAATTCTGATCGACCGCATCAGTCCGCAGGACGCCCATACGCTTGCTGGTATCGGCGGTGTTCAGAGTGTGAAAGGCATCGGCTTCGGTCATTTCGCTGCTTTTTTTTCGCGCGCCTATCGCGAAAACGATTATCTCCTCGGCCGCCTACATGCGCTTGATCGACTTATCGATATCGTATGCGATGCGGCAGGCCTTGATCCTAAAGCGGATGGAATTGACGTGCTGGCGCTCAAGAAACGGGGCTTCGCGGCGATTCTCGACGCCGAAGAACCCCATCTCACGCGCAGCAAGGAGCTGATGGCCGCTTTGCGCCGCTCAATCGGCGAGATCTAGCGGAGTCACCACCGGCCCCCTCGATTGACCAGCCGGAGAATGACCAGGAGGATAATCGCGCCGATCGTGGCCGCGATGATCGCCGAAATGATGCCGGCGCCGAGGTGGATTCCCAGCTGCGGTAGCAACCAGCTCCCGATGAGGGCGCCGATGATACCAATGCAGATGTCGGCGACGATGCCGTAGCCGGTGCCGCTAACAATTTTTCCGGCAAGCCAGCCGGCGATCAGGCCGACCAATAAAATCACGAGAATGGATTCGTTCGACATGCTCGTTTCCTCCCATTCGCGACAACGGTGGTCGCGGACCCAGACAACCAACGATACAGAATGCGCCTCGACCCGACCAGCGCCGAGGCGTCCGAAGGGATGCCGATAAGGCGAGAAAGCTCCTCAGGAACGCCTAACCGGCTCGTTTCAATGCCTCGGCTACATGCGGCGCGAAATAGGTGAGCACACCACACGCACCCGCGCGCTTGAACGCAATCAGGCTCTCCATCATCGCCTTTTCGCCGTCGAGCCAGCCGTTCTGCGCCGCAGCCGTGATCATCGAATACTCGCCCGACACCTGATAGGCGAACGTTGGCACGCCGAAGGCCTCTTTCACGCGGCGCACAATGTCGAGGTACGGCATGCCGGGCTTGACCATGACCATGTCGGCGCCTTCGGCGATATCGAGCTCGACTTCGCGCAGCGCCTCCTCGCTGTTGGCCGGATCCATTTGATAGGTGCGTTTGTCGCCGATCAACGTCGCGGCCGAACCGACCGCATCTCGGAATGGACCGTAGAAGGCCGAGGCGTATTTGGCCGCGTAGGCCATGATTGACACGTCGGCAAAGCCGGCACGGTCGAGAGCCGCGCGGATCGCCCCGACGCGCCCATCCATCATGTCCGACGGCGCGATGATGTCGCACCCGGCCTCGGCCTCGACCAGCGCCTGCTGCACCAAGATTTCAACGGTCTCGTCATTGAGGATGACGCCGTCGTGCAACAGGCCGTCATGGCCGTGGCTGGTATAGGGATCGAGCGCCACGTCGCAGAGCACGCCAACCTCGGGCACTGCTTGCTTGATGGCCCTTATCGCCCGACACACCAAATTATCCGGATTTAGTGCCTCGCTACCCTCCTCGTCACGCCGCACGGGGTCGGTATAGGGAAAGAGTGCAAGGCAGGGAATGGCGAGGCCGGCGGCGCGCTCAGCCTCGCGCACGGCCTCGTCCACCGAGAGCCGCTCGACGCCGGGCATGGAATCGACCGGCACGCGCCTGTTCGATCCATCGACGAGGAACAGCGGCCAGATCAGATCGTGCGTGCTCAGATCGTGCTCGCGCACCAGACGCCGCGCCCACTCGGCCTTGCGGTTGCGGCGGGGGCGTTTGGCGAGATCGAGGCCGACCTTGCGCTTGATCTTGGCCGCGAGCGGCGTGAGAGGGGTTTCGATCCGACGGCCGTACTTGATGGCCATTGCATCGCTCCGGGATGAATACGGTCCTGTTTTAGCTTGTCATTAATCTTGGTGCCAGCAATCTTGGTGCCAGCCGGTCCCGCTCATCCCCCGCCGCACCTATTACGCCGCAGTATCGGCGAGTTGGACGGCTCGGTCCATTTCCGCAGCTCGGTCCGCCGGAAAGCGGCGAATCCTCCGGTTGCTCTCGCCTGCTTGCGGCTCCATGCTCTTTACGGCCAACGGTGGCTTGTCCGGCGAGCGAACATCGGCCATTGCCGTGCACGGCCGTAACGGGAGGATGACATGCGTGTTAGGGCAATTGTCGGTGCCGCCGCGGTTTTGGCGCTCTGCCCGATCCCGCCGGGTCATACGCAAACTTTGCCGAGCTTCTACAAGGGCAAGACTGTCGATCTTTACATCGGCTACAGCGCCGGGGGCGGATACGACGTCTATGCTCGGGCGCTCGCGCGCCACATGGGGCGCTTCATTCCGGGTAATCCGACCATCGTGCCGAAGAACATGCCGGGTGCCGGTAGCCTCGTGCTCGCCAACTGGCTCTACAACGTCGCGCCCAAGGACGGCACCGCATTCGGCATGATCGGACGCGGTACTGCTTTCGATCCCTTGCTCGGCTCCACGAAGGCTCAATTCGATGCGGTCAAGTTCAACTGGATTGGCAGCATGAACGATGAGGTCAGCGTCTGCGTCGCCTGGCACACGAGCGGCATCACCAAGCTTGAGGACGTCGTGCACAAAGAGCTGACAGTGGGAGGAACGGGTCCGGCCGCTGATACGGATCAATTTCCGAAGGTTCTCAATGCGACGCTGCGTACCAAGTTCAAGATCATTCCGGGCTATCCCGGCGGTAATGACATCGACCTGGCAATGGAGCGCGGCGAAGTAATGGGGCGATGCGGCTGGTCTTGGTCGAGCGTCGTCGCAACTCACCAATCCTGGCTGGATGAGAAAAAGATCAACGTCTTGGTGCAGTTGTCCCTCGACAAGCATGCCGATCTGCCGAATGTTCCTCTGATTATGGATTTCGCGAAAACCGAGAAGGAGCGGCAGATCTTCAAGCTGGTCTTTGCTCGCCAGCCAATGGGACGGCCGTTTTTGGCGCCCCCCGGCATTCCCGCGGAGCGCACGGCGGCGCTGCGTAACGCGTTCATGGATGCAATGAAGGATCCGGGTTTTCTCGCTGAAGCAGAGAGAATGAAATTGGAGATCAACCCGGTGTCCGGCGATGCGGTACAGACCATCGTGCAAGAGGTCTACCAGACACCAAAGTCGATCACGACCGCCGTTGCGGACATGATCAATCGTTAGACGCGATCAGCACGGCGGCAATGGGTCCGCGCCTCTAGCGGTTGCGGGATCGATTTTTCCGAGAAGGAACCCGGGAGAGCGACCGCAGTCAGTGCGATGGCGCCGAGGCACCAAGGGTATCCGGATTTGGCGCTAGACTCTGCCTCGCTATCGCTCGTATCCGCATAGGCTTCAGTGCGCCCAACGCCAATGTGGCCGCGGTCAGGTTGAGCACCGTTGCCACTACGAATATGGCAGTCCAGCTTCCGGTAGCCGCGGTCAGCACATTGCCTAACGGGACCAGGAGAGCGGCCGCTCCCTTGGCGGTGTACAGCATGCCGTAGTTCGCCGTCGCGAACTTCCTGCCGTAGATGTCGGTACAGGTCGCCGGGAACAAGGCGAAGATTTCACCCCACGCGAAATACACCAGTCCCGATAACAACACGAACAACAGCGGGTCGCCGGCGAATGCGATCAGCGCATAGATGCCAATGCCCTCCAACGCGAAGGCGATGAACATCGTGTTCTCGCGGCCGATGTGATCGGACACCCAGCCGAAGAACGGCCGTGACAAACCGTTGAGCACGAGCCCCAAGGACAACGCGAAGCTCAGTGCCGGCATCGTCAGCCCCAGCATCGATACCGGTACGGCATCGATCCCGAAGTCCTTGGCGACGGGAGCGAGTTGTGCCGTTGCCATCAGACCGCTGCTTCCGACCATGACGAACATCGCGTACATCAGCCAGAACGGCAGCGACTTCAGTACGGCCCCAGGCGCGTAATCTCGTTTGCTTTGCTCTACCCTTGCCGGTATCGGGGCCGCGATCTCGGCTGGCCTGGGCGCGCGCAACAGCAGCGCGACAACCATGACCACGATGCCCTGGCCCAAGCCGAACCAGAGATAGGCAGCCTCGTAGCCGTGGGATTGGATCATGTTGGCAATAGGCACAATGGTGAGGGCCGAGCCCGCGCCGAAGCCCGCGGCGGTGAGGCCAGGCCGCGCCGATCCGGGAACCATTTCATCGCATTGCCGATGGTGCCGCCCAGGATCGGACCGGCGCCCACCCCTGCGATGACCGCGGCGAGATAGAGCAGGATGAGTGAATCGGCGATGGAATTGATTACCCAGGCGATCGCGACGAGGGCCCCGCCGCCGCAGACCACAGCCCTCGGGCCGAAGCGGTCGATCAAATATCCCCCGATCGGCTGCGCCCACGTTTCAGTCACGATGAAAATCGTGAAAGCGACCTGAATGGCCGCGCGGCCCCAGTGGTACTTCGCCTCGATCGGGTCGATGAATAGCGTCCAGCCATATTGCAGGTTGGCAATCATCACCATGCAAGTGATGCCAAGCAGGAGTTGGCCCCATCGCGTCCACGCCGAGCCAGCCGTGGAGAACTTTCCTGGTGTTGTGATGATCGCGGCCCCCCTATGTCGTATTGTCCTGCTACTATAATTGCCCAGAAGCGTCCAAGTCTCTTATATCGCCGACACCTCATTTCATACGCGAGGCCGGTCGATTGACGCTCGCACGCGCTGCCGTTATCGGTCGCGACGATGGACTTCGAGCTCACCGAGGAACAGCGCGCGATCAAGGAGACCGCTCGTGCCTTCGCGCGCGAGGAGATGATGCCGTTTGCGCGTCAGTGGGACGAGGACGAGGTCTTCCCTGTTGACACGCTACGGGAGGCAGCGGCTCTCGGCTTTGGCGGCATTTACGTCGCCGCCGACGTCGGCGGCTCGGCCCTCTCGCGACTCGATGCCGTGTTGATCTTCGAAGAGCTGGCGCAGGGCTGCCCGTCGACCGCCGCGTACCTCTCGATCCACAATATGGTGGCGTGGATGATCGATGCTTACGGTTCGAGCGAGCTGCGGCGACGCTTTCTTCCCGGTCTGTGCAGCATGAAGACGTTCGGCAGCTACTGCCTGACCGAGCCCGACTCCGGCTCGGATGCTGCGAGCCTGAAGACGCGGGCACAGCGCCAACAGGATTACTACGTGCTCGACGGCACCAAGGCGTTCATTTCAGGCGGCGGGAGTTCCGATGTCTATCTCGTGATGGCGCGCACCGGGGAGGGAGGGCCGCACGGTATCTCTTGCTTCCTCGTCGAGAACGGAACGCCGGGACTTAGCTTCGGCGCGCAGGAAAAGAAACTCGGCTGGCACTCGCAGCCCACCGCTATGGTGATTTTCGAAGCATGCCGCGTGCCGGCGGCGAACCGCGTCGGCGCTGAAGGGCAGGGATTCAAGATTGCCATGAGCGGGCTCGACGGCGGGCGCCTCAATATCGCCGCCTGCTCGCTCGGCGGCGCCCAGTTCTGTCTCGAGCGCACGATCGCACACATGAAAGAGAGAAAGCAGTTCGGCACTCGGCTCGCGGATTTCCAGGCGCTTGGTTTCCGCGTCGCCGACTATGCGACCGAGCTTGAGGCCGCACGGTTAATGCTCTATCGCGCCGCGGACGCGCTTGATCGTCGGGAGGGTGGCGCTACACGGCTCGCGGCCATGGCCAAACGGCTTGCGACCGATACCGGCTTCGAGGTGGTCAATGGCTGTCTGCAGCTCCACGGCGGCTATGGCTACTTGCGCGACCACCCGATTGAGCGCGTCTTGCGGGACCTGCGCGTGCATCAGATTCTCGAAGGCACGAACGAGGTGATGCGGCTGATCGTCAGCCGAGATTTGCTGGGCAATTGACGATTACAAGCGATGAATGAAGAAGTCGCGCTAACGCACGGAGGAACATGATGGAAACTCTGCCGAAGATCACATTGTCCCGGGCCGAGATGATCAAGCGCGTGGCCCGTTTCAAAGACCTCAAAGGGTTCGACGGGGGGCTGCCCGACAGCAAGATGCCGGGTTGCGAACGTACCCTCTACAATGTCATCGGATTTCAGCCGCCCAAAGGTGCCGGGGGCGCATTGACGTCGCCAGTCGGCGACCAGGCGGCCGCGCTCGCTGCGATCAAAATCAGCGAGGGATTCAATCTCGGCTATTGCCGGGCCAAACCGGGCCGCGGCGCGATGATGCACAATCATGACACCAACGAGACCTTCATCCCGATGACCGGCCGGTGGCGCGCGAGCTGGGAGAACGAGAACGGCGAGGTGGAACACGTCGATCTCGACCCGCTTGACGTGGTCTCGTTCCCGCCGGGCCTGATCCGCCGCTTCGAGAACATTACAGATGGCGACCCCAACGAGGAATCAATCCTAATGTTCGTCATCGGCGGGGACGCGCCGCGGGCTGAGTTTACCGATCAGGCCATGCAGGAGCTGGACGCCGCGGGCGTGTGGCCGTCGCGCTCCTAGCCTTTGCATGGCGCTCGAAAGCTTCATGGCGAAGGAGTTGGCGCTCGCGACTGCGGCCGCCTTCACGGGCGCGGCGATCTACGTCAATGTCGCGGAACAGCCGGCCCGCCTTGGCGTCGATGACAAAGCGCTCCTCGCGCAGTGGAAGGCGAGCTACACGCGCGGTTTCGCCATGCAAGCGAGCCTTGCGCTCGCTTCCGCGCTGTTCGGGCTGTTGGCATTTTGGTTCACGCGCGACTGGCGGTCGCTTGTTGGCGCGGCGCTGATCTTCGCCAATTGGCCCTACACGTTGCTTGTCATCTTACCGACCAACAAACGCATCGCAGCAATCTCGCCCGACGCAGCCGTTGCCGAGGCCCGCGCTCTCATCGAGACGTGGGGCGGGCTCCACGCCGGCCGCAGCGCGCTCGGACTCGCGGCCACGCTGGTCTATCTGTGGGCAAGCGCGTGAGGTCAACCGATCTCCTGTTCGAGCGACGGGATGCGGCGGGCGTCATCACACTCAATCGGCCGCACGCGCTCAACGCGGTGTCGCTGGCCATGGTACGCGAGCTGACGCGACAGCTCGTGGAGTGGGAGACGGATCCCGCAGTCAGTCGCGTGATCATTGCCTCCAACGATACGCGCGCCTTCTCGGCAGGTGGGGATTTGCGCGCGCTCTATGATCTTGGACGCGCCGGACGCTACGATGAGATGCTCGGTTTTTTTCGTGAGGAGTACGCCCTCAACGCCCGCATCAAACGCTATCGCAAGCCCTACATCGCGCTCATCGACGGCATCGTCATGGGCGGAGGTGTGGGCATCTCGGTCCATGGCTCTCACCGTATTGCCGGCGACAAGTTCACATTCGCCATGCCAGAGGTCGGCATCGGCTTCTTTCCCGACGTCGGAGGGACCTTCTTCCTGCCGCGCCTGCAGGGAAGGATCGGCACTTATTGCGCGCTTACCGGCGAGCGCCTCGACGCCGCGGATGCCGTGGCCGCGGGTGTGGCAACCCACCGGGTGCGCTCGGCGCAGTTTCCCAGCCTGATCGAGGCATTGTCTCGCGCGGTTCCCCTCGATGTCTCGCTTGCGGAATATGCGCAGCCGGCTGCATCCGGGGCGGTTGCGGCGCGCGCGGCGACGATCGAAACGCTGTTTGGAGCCGATCGGATCGAGGAGATGCTTGCCGCCCTCGACGCTCAGGGTGCCGCAGGCGAAGCTGATGCGAGGTTCGCCTGCGCCACTGCCGCCTTGATCCGCTCGAAATCGCCGACAAGTCTCAAGATCGCGCTGGCGCAGATGCGGCACGGCGCGAGCCTCGATTTCTCCGAGTGCATGCGCACCGAGTTCCGCATAGTCTCTCGTGTGGTGCGTGGACATGATCTCTACGAGGGGATAAGGGCGGTGATTATCGACAAAGACCAGGCGCCGCACTGGCAACCGTCCACGCTCGCAGCGGTGAGTGCGGCCGACATCGAGCGGCACTTTGCTCCGCTCGCAAGCGAGCTCGAGCTGCCATGATGAATGCCGAAGGACCTCACGTCCTAGAGCCGGTCCAGAGCACGGAAGGGGAAGCGGACAGCTACCGCTGGCCCCATCGCTTACGCGTCTTCCTGCGGGCGATGGCCACGATCTCGCTGTGCAAGGGGCTTTACCATTGGGCCGTGATTTGCGGTATCGGGGCCCCGCTTCCATCCGGCTTCGACGCCTATTCGACGCCCTATCAGGTCGCGACGGTCTTCTTCGCTGTGATCGATCTGGTGGCGGGGGTTGGGTTGTGGCTGGCCGCGCCTTGGGGCGCGGTGGTGTGGCTCACCTCCGTCATCTCCATGGCCGCGGTTGAGCTGTTGTTTCCGCAGATCTACGGGGGAAACACATGGGTCATCGTCGTCGAGGTCCTGCTGCTCGCCAGCTATCTATGGCTCGCGCTTATGGCCGCGCGCGAGCAGCCGGGATGAGGTGACAGTAACCGGGGTGGAGGACGCCATGGCAAAGGTCGGCTTCATCGGACTCGGCAATATGGGGATGCCGATGGCCCAAAACCTGCTTAAGGCCGGTTATGAGGTGACAGGGTTCGATCTCAACGCGGATGCGACCCAGCTGCTTGCGGCAAACGGCGGGACCAGCGCGAATTCCGTGGCCGATGCGTGCAAGGCTGCCGAGGTCGTCATCACCATGCTGCCCGCGGGCGAGCAGGTGCGCGACGTGTATCTCGGCGCTGGCGGCGTGCTGGCGTCGGCCGCGCCAGGAACGCTGCTGATTGATTCCTCGACCATCGACGTGCAGACCGCGCGTGATGTGGCGCAGGCCGCGCAAGATAGTGGGCTTGCCATGGTCGATGCGCCGGTCTCGGGGGGCGTAACCGGCGCAGAGGCAGCGACGCTCACCTTTATGGTCGGCGGCAGCGATGACGCCTTCGAGCGCGCGCGGCTCGTACTGGAAAAAATGGGCAAGACCATCGTTCATGCCGGTGGGCCTGGGAACGGCCAAGCGGCGAAGATCTGCAACAACATGATTCTCGGCGCCTCAATGATCGTCGTTTGCGAGGCGTTCCTACTGGCGGAAAAACTCGGACTCGATGCGCAAAAGCTGTTCGACATTTCCTCGAAGTCGTCCGGGCAGTGCTGGTCGATGACGAGCTATTGCCCGGTCCCGGGCCCGGTGCCAGCCTCGCCGGCAAATCGCGATTACAAGGCGGGCTTCACCGCGGCCATGATGCTCAAGGATTTGAAGCTCGCGCAAACTGCCGCCCGCGCAACCCAGGCGACCACGCCGCTTGGCGCCGGTGCCGCCGCCGTCTACGAGCGGTTCGTCGACAATGACGGCGGCAGCGTCGACTTCTCCGGCATCATTCGTTACCTGCGCGGAGCATGAGCCGCGCGCTGATGCTCGCCCCGAAGGGTTAAGTGAATCGATACGCGGCTGCCGGGCGGAATTATTCGTAAAGAATTTCCGCTCACAAATTCTTTACGCTGACTTCTGGCAGGTCGAGCGACGCGTTATCGCGGTCCATAGGACACAACCGCTCGCTACCGTGCGTTACACGGCTCCAATGCGCCGGCGCTCAGCGTGAATGCACGGTTTTGCCAAGGCGCGGCGAAGGTGTGTCAATGGAAGATTCACCGTTCCAAATAAACCTTGTCTTTAGCGTGTTGATTAAAGCGATTTTAGACCCTGCGACCTAGGCTGCACGTCGAGCGAGGAAAAACCTCGCACCACAAAAACAACGAGTCACGGGGAAGGTGTCATGTTGAGAAGCGTTCCGAAAGCATTGGGGCCGGTCGATCGCGAGGCAATTATTGACCAAGTCCGTCCGCACTATCTCGAAACCTTGACGTTGGTCGAGCGACTGCATCGCCGGCTGCTCGACGTGATCAAGGACGAGTTCGACCGCAGGAGCCGCGACGATATCAATCCCGTACAGGCGCTGCTGCTGTACAACATCGGCGAGAAGGATCTCACGGCCGGGGAACTGCGCACGCGCGGATATTATCTCGGCTCCAATGTGTCCTATAACCTCAAGAAGCTGGTCGAGATGGGATACCTCGATCATCAGCGCTCGCGCATCGACCGCCGTTCCGTGCGCATCAAGCTCACGGATAAAGGACGCGAGGTGCGCGACATTGTCGATATGCTCTACCAGAAGCATCTGGCCAGCGTGGCTCAGGTCGGTGGCATCGACTGCGACGAGTTCGCGATGCTGAACAGGTCGCTGCAGCGTCTCGAGCGGTTCTGGACCGACCAGATCCTCTACCGATTGTGACCGCAATTTCAGTTTGTCGGCTCTCGCCCCGGTGCCCCGTGCCGGGGCTTTTTTCATCGAGCGAGGGGGCAAAATAAGGCCAGCATGCACGGGTTCACCGCTATATGTGGGCAACAGGTCCACGGCGGCACCCATAGCTTGGCGCTCCGGATCGGGTGTGCTATCGCCCGGCGGACCCTCCGGGCGTGGAGGACCGTCCAACAGCCGTGAGACGTCCATGACCGATCCGTCTCGAGCCCATGCCGATGCCGCGAACCTGTTCACGCTGTCATTGGCAGAGGCCGACCCCGAGGTGGCCGACGTCATCAGGCGCGAGCTCTCCCGTCAGCGGGACGAAATTGAGCTCATTGCCTCGGAAAACATCGTCAGCAAGGCCGTGCTCGAAGCGCAGGGGTCGGTGCTTACCAACAAGTATGCGGAAGGGCTGCCGGGGCGACGCTATTACGGCGGATGCCAGCATGTCGACGTGGCAGAAAACCTTGCGATCGAACGGGTTACCAAGCTTTTCGGATGTAAGTTCGCAAACGTCCAGCCGCACTCCGGCGCCTCGGCAAATGCCGCCGCCTTCATGGCGCTCATGGCGCCGGGCGACACGTTCTTAGGGCTCAACCTCGCCGCCGGCGGCCATCTGACCCACGGATCTGCGGCGAATATGTCGGGGCGCTGGTTCAAGCCGGTGCCCTACGGCGTGCGACGCGACGATCATCGTATCGACTTTGACGAGGTGGCAAGGCTGGCGCGTGAACATCGGCCGAAGGTCATCATTGCCGGCGGATCAGCCTATCCCCGCGTCCTCGATTTCCGGCGCTTCCGCGAGATCGCCGACGAGGTCGGTGCCAAGCTGCTAGTCGACATGGCGCATTTCGCGGGCTTGGTCGCCGGCGGCGCGCATCCCAGTCCGTTCCCGCACTCCCACGTCGTCACCTCGACCGCGCACAAGACGCTGCGGGGCCCGCGCTCTGGGTTCGTCCTCACGAATGACGAAGAGCTGGCGAAGAAGGTCAACTCCGCAGTTTTTCCCGGCTTGCAGGGTGGGCCGCTGATGCATGTGGTCGCCGCCAAGGCTGTGGCGTTCGGCGAAGCCTTGCGCCCAGCCTTCAAGCTCTACGCCCACAATGTGGTCGCGAATGCCAAGGCGCTGGCCGAAACGCTCAAATCGAGAGGTCTCGATATCGTCTCCGGCGGCACGGACACCCATCTGATGTTGGTTGACCTGCGGCCCAAGGGGCTGACCGGCAAGGTGGCCGAGCTGGCGCTTGGACGCGCTCACATCACCTGCAACAAGAACGGCGTTCCGTTCGATCCGCAGAAGCCGACGGTCACGTCCGGAGTGCGCCTCGGCACTCCCGCCGGGACGAGCCGCGGTTTCGGCATCGCCGAGTTCCAAGAGGTGGGCGAGCTGATCGTGGAAGTGCTCGACGCGCTCTCGCACAAAGGCGTTGAGGAGGATGCGGTGACCGAAAGTGCGGTGCGCGAGAAGGTGAGGAGACTCGTCAGCCGATTTCCGATTTACAACGGATGAGACACGTTCGCGAAAGCGGACGATCCCGCACACACCGGATGTGATCTGCGCACCGCGGCAGCCGACAGCGGCCGTTATGATTGGTGGATGACCGACGACGGGGCTGGAGTGAACGCGGTAAGGGAAGGCACCCATGCGCTGTCCGAACTGCGGCAGCCTCGATACGCAGGTCAAGGACTCACGGCCGACTGAGGATTCCTCCGTCATCCGCCGCCGGCGCGTGTGCCTGGCCTGCAATTTCCGCTTTACTACGTTCGAGCGGGTGCAGTTGCGCGAGCTGGTGGTCATCAAGCGCAACGGTCGCCGCGTCCCATTCGACCGCGACAAGTTGTTGCGCTCGATGCAAATCGCGCTGCGTAAACGTCCCGTCGAGCCCGAGCGCATCGACCAGGCGGTCTCCAAAATCGTGCGCGAGCTCGAGAGTCAGGGCGAGAGCGAAGTCTCTTCGGAGACCGTGGGCGAGATGGTCATGGAGGCGCTGCGCGCGCTCGACGACGTCGCTTATGTCCGCTTCGCTTCGGTCTATCGCAATTTCCACGAGGCCAAGGATTTCGAGAGCGTGCTCGACGAATTGTCGGAGGACGCCAAGCCGGGTGCTGTGCTCAGGAAGTGAAACGAGCCAGCGATATCTGCCGCGGCGAAGCTCTTCATTCACTAAACTGACGGCGGGAAGCGGGCGTCTCAACGCGTTCGAGCAGCCCGTGCACAGGGCATTGCAGTGAAGCGGCGCCTGCGAGCGGCTGACGTTGGTATAACGTAGATTGGTCACCGGGAAAGAACTTGGGGCTAAACGCATTGAGCGACACCATGAATAGCGCGGAAGACACCCGCTTCATGGCGCTGGCGCTCGCGCTCGGCCGTCGCGGCCTCGGCCGCACCTGGCCCAACCCCGCCGTGGGCGCCGTCATCGTGAAAGACGGGGTGATCGTTGGCCGCGGCTGGACGCAGCCCGGCGGCCGCCCGCACGCCGAGACCGAGGCGTTGCGCCGCGCCGGTTCCGCCGCGCGCGGGGCGACGCTCTATGTCACGCTCGAGCCATGCTCGCATTACGGCAAGACCGCGCCCTGCGCCGACGCAATCATCAAGGCTGGGATTTCGCGCGTGGTCTCGGCGCTGGTTGATCCCAATCCGGAGGTTGCGGGTGCCGGCCACTGGCGCTTGGCCGAAGCTGGCATCGTGGTCGAGGTCGGTATCGGTGCCGAAGAGGCGCGGCGGGTGCATGCCGGCCACATCCGGCGCGTCGAGGCTGGCCGTCCGCATGTGATGTTGAAGCTCGCCGTATCGGCCGACGGCAAAGTCGCCGGTTCCGACCGCCGCCCCGTTACCCTTACCGGCGCGGCGGCGCGCGCCCGCGTCCATCTGATGCGATCGAGGAGCGATGCCGTGCTCACCGGCATCGGCACAGTCCTCGCGGACGACCCGCTGCTGACCTGCCGATTGCCCGGCATGTCCTCGCCGGTGCGTATCATCCTCGACGGAACGCTGCGGTTGCCGCTCGCCAGCAAGCTGGTTGCAACCGCGCGCCAAGCGCCGCTGTGGGTCGTCACCGGCGAGGCCGCAGAGGACGCGCGCGAACAAGCGCTTGCGGCCAAAGGTGCCGACGTCGCGCGTGTAGCGGCAACGGACGGCAAGCTGGACCTTGCGAACGTGCTCAAGTTGTTGGCCCGACGCGGCATCACGCGGCTCATGGTGGAGAGCGGGCCCGTTCTTGCGGCCGCCCTCCTGCGCGCCGATGTGGTCGACGAGGCCGTGCTGTTTCGCTCGCCGAAACTCATCGGACCGGACGGGCTCGATGCTCTCGACGGCCTGCCGCTTTCCGCATTAACTCGGTCGCCACGTTTCAAGGCGGTCGGCGGCGAAACTATGGAGCCAGATACGGTCGAGACGTTCGAACGGGCGTGACATGTTCACCGGCATCATCACCGATATTGGCGAGGTGACTGCGGTCGAACCGCGGGGGCAGGGGCTCGCGCGCCTCACGATCAGCTGCGGCTATGATCCGGACAGCATCGACGCTGGCGCGTCGATTGCCTGCAGCGGCGTGTGCCTGACCGTCGTTGCGCGCGGCAGGCAGGGCAATCGCGGCTGGTTCGCCGTCGAGGCCGCCGCCGAGACGTTGCGGCTGACCACGGTAGGGAACTGGCGACGGGGCACGCGCATCAATCTGGAACGCGCGCTCAAGATTGGTGATGAACTCGGCGGGCACATCGTCGCGGGCCACGCGGACGGCATCGCTACTGTGCTTGGGCGCGAGGATTTGACCGAGATGGCGCGGTTCACCTTGCGCTCGCCCCAGCAGCTTACTCGGTTCATTGCCCCGAAGGGCTCGGTCGCGATGGATGGGGTTTCGCTGACCGTCAACGAAGCTGCCCGCGATACCTTCTCGGTCCTGATCATTCCGCACACCCTTAAAGTCACCACGCTTGGACTGCTCGCTGCCGGCGACGCGGTCAATCTTGAGGTCGACCTCATGGCGCGCTACGCGGCGCGGCTGATGGAGCGCTCCTAGGGATGCTCGCCGCTCACTTGCTTCAGACCCGATCCGCTTGGTACGACGCCCCGGCACTGGAGACTGGTCATGGCCGAGCGCCGTCGCTCCGCCGGGAAGAATGCCTCGGATGGCGATTCAGGCGACCTCGAGGGCGTGCGGATCCTCATCGTCGAGGCGCGCTTCTACGAGGATATTGCCGACGCCTTGTTCGCCGGCGCGATCCGTGCGCTGCAAAAGGCGGGTGCAGTCTGCGAACGCGTGAGCGTGCCCGGGTCGCTCGAAGTCCCGGCTGCCATCGCCTTCGCGGTCGATGCCGCCGAGCGTTCAGGCCGGCCCTATGACGGTGCGGTCGCGCTCGGTTGCGTCATTCGCGGCGAGACGCTGCATTTCGAGATCGTGTCGCAGGAATCGGCGCGCGCTCTGCTTGACCTCTCGATCGCGCGTCGGCTGCCGATCGGCAACGGGATTCTCACCGTCGACACCAGCGCCCAGGCCTGGACGCGGGCGCGGCCGGAGGAGGCAGATAAGGGCGGCGATGCGGCGCGCGCCGCACTTTCGCTCGTGCGTTTGAAGCGGCGTCTCGCGATGGGGTGAGCCATGGCCCGCAACGGCGCGCCGAAGGACGAACGCAAGGCTAATCGCCGCGGCGCCGCCCGGCTCGCGGCGGTACAGGCGCTCTATCAAATGGATATCGCCGGCACCGGGCTCAATGAAATCCTCGCCGAATTCGAGAGGCATTGGATCGGCCGCGAGGTCGAAGGTGCACAATATCTGCCGGCCGAGGCGGCGTTCTTTCGCGACGTCGTTTCGGGGGTGGTCAGGGAGCAGCGCAGCCTCGATCCTCTGGTCGACAAAGTGCTGTCGGAGGGCTGGCCGCTCAAGCGCATCGAAGCAATCTTGCGGGCGGTGTTACGTGCGGGTGCGTATGAACTTGGTCATCGCGGCGATATCCCGGCGCGTGTCGTGGTCTCCGAGTACGTGGACGTCGCCAACGCCTTCGTCGACAGGGACGAGACTGGAATGGTCAATGCCGTGCTCGATCGGATTGCGCGGCAGTTTCGGGCCGGCGAATTTGCGCCGCTCACACGGTAACTATTTGGGCGAGCGATGAGCGCAGACAGCGCAGCGCAGTCCGGCGAGGAGCGGCTGATTGCGCGCTATTTCAAGCCGCTTGCGAAACATCCCGGCGCCTTTGGGCTCGCCGACGACGCGGCCGCGATCGCGCCGCCGGCGGGTTGCGATCTCGTCTTCAAGACCGACGGAATCGTCGGCGGCGTGCATTTTTTTCCCAGTGATCCGCCTGATACGGTTGCCAGGAAGGCGCTGCGCGTGAACCTTTCCGATCTGGCGGCCAAGGGTGCAAGGCCGCTGGGATTTCTGCTCACGCTGGCGCTGCCGCGGGACATCGACGATGCATGGCTTGCACCATTTGCGCGCGGACTTGCGGCAGATGCCGAGGCGTTCGGCTGCCCGCTTTTGGGCGGTGATACCGATCGCACGACAGGACCGGTGACCATTTCGATCGCGGCGTTCGGCACGGTCCCGCATGGCAAGATGCTGCGCCGCGCCGGCGCCAAGGCCGGCGACCGCGTCGTGGTCACCGGCACCATCGGCGACGCGGCACTCGGCTTGCTGTTACGGCGCGATGCCTCCGTCGCTCGGCGCTGGGAGCTCGACCGCGGAGCATGCGATTGGCTCGAGAGCCGTTATCTCGTGCCGGAACCGCGCAATGCTATCGCCGAGATCCTGCGCACGCACGCTTCGGCCGCCATGGACGTTTCGGATGGTCTTGCCGGCGACCTCGCCAAGCTCTGCCGGGCCTCTGCTGTCGATGCCGAAATCGCGGTGCTTCGGGTCCCGCTTTCCGACGGCGCGCGCGCCGCCCTTGCGAAGGAGCCGGCGCTGACGGAAACGATTCTTACCGGCGGCGATGACTACGAAGTTGTGGCATGCGTGCCGGCGGACAAGGTCGACGCGTTGCGCCAGCAAGCATCGGCGGCTGGCGTCGTGGTCACCGACATCGGCGCTGTGGTGAAAGGCCAGGGGAAGCCGCATTTTCTCGCTGCGGACGGGCGTCCACTCGCATTTGCCCAAGCCGCGTTCAGCCATTTCTGAGGAGCATGGCGCGATCAACATCCGCCTTCCGCAAAGCCGTCGACCATGGCGAGGACACAGCTCGGCCGGCTCGTCGTGTACTATAATCTGCGTGCGAAGATTTAAGGGCATGCCATGCACGATATGACCGGTTTGGTTCGGCCGGCCAACGACTACACGCCGGCCGACAATCCGCGCTTTGTCAAGTTGCATCGCCGCTTTCCAACCATTGCTTATCTGCGTCAGCATGCCCGCCGCCACGTGCCGAGCTTCGCCTTCGAGTACATGGATGGCGGCGCTGGTGCGGATGGCGGCATCGCGCGCAACTGGAGCGCATTCGACGCGATCGAGCTCGTGCCGCGCTATGGCGTGACCACGGCATTGCTGCCGGTCGATGTCGAACTGTTCGGCCGGCGCTACTCGGCGCCGATCGGAGTTGCCCCCATGGGAGGGCCCTCGATCGTATGGCCCGGCGCCGACCAGTATCTCGCGGCCGCGGCGCAGCGCGCGCGTGTGCCTTATGTGCTGGGGCTCGTGGGTGGAATGACCGTCGAACACGCCGCCGAGATTGCGCCCGACGTCCTGTGGTTCCAGCTCTATCGCTGTGCCGGCAACGAGCATGTCATCGGCTTCGATCTTGTCCGCCGTGCCCAAGCCGTCGGCGTGCACGTCCTCGTTCTCACCGCGGACGTGCCGGTGCGCACGACCCGCCCGCGCGAGGTGGTGGCGGGCATTACGTCGCCGTTCCGACCTGATTGGCGCATGCTCGCGGGAATTCTAAGTTCGCCGGGCTACCTCAAATCGCTTTGGCGGCATGGTCAGCCGCGCTTCGGCAATCTCAAGCTCTATGCGGGCGACACCACGGACGTGAACGAGGTTGCGTCCTTCGTGCGACGGGAGATGGGTGGCGCCTTCACCTGGGAGGAGGTCGCGCGCTATCGCGAGCGCTGGAAAGGACCGTTGGTGGTGAAAGGAATACTTCATCCCGCCGATGCCGAGACTTGCGTGTCGCTCGGTGTCGACGGAATCGTGGTGTCGAATCACGGCGGACGGCAAGTCGAGGCCTTGCCGGCGGCCATCGACGTGCTTCCTGCCATTGTGCGCGCCGTCGGCGGCCGAGCAACCGTGATGGTGGACAGCGGCGTGCGCTCGGGCCTCGACGTGGTGCGCGCGCTCGCGCTCGGGGCGGACGCCGCGTTCGCCGGCAAGGCGTTCCTGTGGGGCCTCGGCGCGCTCGGCGCGGAAGGCCCGCTTCATGTCATCGATCTCATGATCGACGAGATGAAATTTGCATTCGGTCAGATCGGCGCGCTCAAGCCGGCGCAAGCGCGCTCGGTGACGATCCGCCATCCGGGGGCGTTGCGCTTCTGAGTTGCGTCGGGAGTACTGGCGGTTCCGCAGATCCGCCGCTAACGAAGGGTGCTCGCGGTGAACGCCTCTTTACAAGGGGCCGTGACAAGGAGAAAGCGATGCGAACTGTACTAGGCGCGATTGCCATGTCGGCAGCTTTGGTCGCAACCGACGCCTCGGCGCAAGGCGTGAACCTGACCGGCCCTTATCGGTGCGTTGCGGGTTGCGCCGGTCCTGGTGTCGCTTTCATTACTCAGAACGGCTGGGAACTCAATTTGGTGAACGAGGTCGGGCAGCCATCCCGAGGGTGGGTGGACTATCCCGGGCGGCTTTGGATCGCGAGGGCCAATCTCGGTGCGATCTATTCGCCGGATGGCATCACCGTTCAATTCGACAACGGAACGATCTGGCAGCGAGCGTTAGAAGGTCCACCTCCGCCGCAGCGTCGTCGCCGCCGATAACGCCCGCCGCCAGCTCTCGGCCGAACTGAGGCGGCGTGTTGGGCGTTATGAAACGCCGGGTGTGGCCTATTGCGACTGGGCTTGGCCAAGGCGCGGGCGACAGTGTGCGTAAATGCCCGGTGTTCGAGCACGTGGCATTTGGGGTATACTGAAATTGGAAACGCTCTCGCGTGTAAAAGGCTCAATGATGATTGGTGATTCGGGCTCGCAGCCCAATTGCGCGGGGCGCGCCGCATTTGTGAAATTGGCCGCCGTTGCAGTTATTGCCGGTGCCACCCTTCTCTCGGCTTGCAGCCAGCCTTCGGAGACGCAACCGCCGGCTGCGCAACAACAAGCAGCGGATGAGCAGGCGCGCCGAGACGCAGACGAAAAGGCGTGGGCGGATGCCGAGAAGACCGGCACCGTCGCGGCCTATACCGGCTATCTGCAGAACTTCGGGTCCGGCGCGCACGTGGCCGAGGCGAGCCAGCGCATCGTCGCGCTCAACGAGCAGGCGCGCAAGGCGGCGGACGAGAAGGCGTGGGCGGACGCTGAGAAGGCCGGCACGGCTGCGGCATACATGGCCTACATTCAGAATTTCGGCGGCGGCGGGCACATCGCCGAGGCGCGCCAGCGCGTTAGCGAACTAAGCCGCAAGGAGTCCGACGAGAAGGCCTGGGCCGATGCAGTGCGCGCCGGCACCTCCTCCGCGTTCACCGCATACACGCAGAACTTCAGCTCCGGCGCCCACGTTGCCGAGGCGCGTCAGCGGATCGCTGCTCTCGACGAGCAGACCCGCAAGGCGGCGGACGAGAAGGCGTGGGCGGACGCTGAGAAGGCCGGCACGGCTGCGGCATACACGGCCTACATTCAGAATTTCGGTTCCGGCGCACACGTCGCCGAAGCACGCCAGAAGGTTGCTGCCCTCGACGAACGTACCCGCAAAGAAGCAGATGAAAATGCCTGGGCCGATGCACAGAAGGCAGGCACCGCTGGGGCATACAGCGCGTATGTGCAGAAGTTCGGCTCCGGCGCGCACGTCGCCGAGGCGCGCCAGCGGGCTGCCGCCCTCGAAGCGCAAGCGCGTAGGGACGTTCCCGCGATCGATATTCAGAAAACCTGCAAGGCTGCCGCAGGAGCAATGGTCAGCCTAATGGGCGGCAGCACGACCGAGCAGGACGTCAATGCGTGCCTCGATTCCGAGCAAAAGGCGCGTGATCAGATCGTCAAGGACCAGGCGACGTATTCAGCCGCCGACAAGAAGCAGTGCATGCGAACGGGGGTCTATCTCCCAAGCTACGTAGAATGGCTCACCTGTCTCGAGATGGAGCGGGACGTGAGAAAGATGGAGCGCCAACCGGCGGGTTTTGGCGTGGGTCCTTGGACGCTGCCGAAAGTGAACCCGGCCATCAATACCGCCGGGCGCTGACAAGCCAGCCATTCTTTCGAGCGTTGCGTCGCGGGAGCGTTTTTGGCAATGTCCGCGCCGTTTTAGCCGCGCCCTAGGCAATACATCAGCAGGGCGCAGGCGGCGGCCGGCATTCGTTCGGCCGTTTCCTCAACTGGGGTTTCGACAATGACTGCTCTTTGGCTGATCGTCCTTTGTGGCGTGCTCGCTGTCCTTTACGCCGTCTGGGCGATTCGGTCCGTGCTGGCATCGGACCCGGGCAGCGCACGGATGCAGGAGATCGCAGCGGCCGTAAGCGAAGGCGCCCAGGCTTATCTCAAACGCCAATACACCACGATTGCAATGGTCGGGATCGTGATCTTCTTCATCCTGGCCTATTTCCTCGGATGGTTGGTGGCGGTTGGATTCTTGATCGGCGCCGTGCTCTCGGGGGCAGCGGGCTTCATCGGCATGAACGTATCCGTGCGTGCCAATGTGCGCACCGCCCAGGCGGCGATTCGCTCGCTCGCGGATGGACTGGAGCTGGCGTTCAAAGCCGGCGCGATCACCGGGCTGCTGGTCGCCGGCCTCGCGCTCCTCGGGGTCACGCTCTATTTCGGTTTCCTCATCGGCTCGCGCCATATGGCGCCAGACAACCGTACCGTCATCGACGCTCTCGTGGCGCTCGGTTTCGGCGCGTCGCTCATCTCGATTTTCGCTCGTCTCGGCGGCGGCATCTTCACCAAGGGCGCCGATGTCGGTGGCGACCTCGTCGGTAAGGTCGAGGCGGGGATTCCGGAGGACGATCCGCGCAATCCCGCGACTATCGCCGACAATGTGGGCGACAACGTCGGCGACTGCGCCGGCATGGCCGCCGACCTGTTCGAGACCTATGCGGTGACGACAGTCGCCACGATGGTACTGGCGGCGATCTTCTTCCGCACCGCCGGTGCCGAGGTGCTGCTCAAGATGATGACTTACCCGCTGGCCATTGGGGGTATTTGCATCATCACCTCCATCATCGGCACGTTCTTCGTGAGGCTCGGCGCGAGCCAGTCGATCATGGGTGCGCTCTACAAGGGTGTCATCGTCACCGGCGTGCTCTCTCTCGCCGGCGTAGCGCTGGTCACGCATCTTCTGGTCGGGTTCGGCACCGTGCCGGGCCAATCGTATTCCGGCACGTCTCTGTTCATCTGCGGAGTGGTTGGTCTTGCCGTCACCGGGCTGATTATTTGGATCACCGAATACTACACCGGCACCAACTTCCGGCCGGTGCAGTCGATCGCCAAGGCATCGGTCACCGGTCATGGCACCAACATCATTCAAGGCTTGGCCATTTCTCTCGAGGCGACCGCGCTTCCCGCAATCGTCATCATCGCCGGCATTCTGATCAGCTACAAACTCGCCGGTCTCTTCGGGATCGCGGTTGCCGTGACCACCATGCTCTCGCTCGCCGGCATGGTCGTAGCGCTCGACGCCTTCGGCCCGGTCACCGACAATGCCGGCGGCATTGCAGAAATGGCAGGACTACCCAAAGAGGTACGCAAATCGACGGACGCGCTCGACGCGGTCGGCAACACCACCAAGGCGGTGACCAAGGGCTACGCGATCGGCTCGGCCGGACTTGGCGCGCTGGTTCTATTCGCGGCCTACAATGAGGATTTGAAATTCTTCATCGCCAATGCGGCGAGCCATCCTTATTTTCAGGGCGTCCAACTCGATTTCTCGCTGAACAATCCGTACGTGGTGGCCGGACTCTTGTTTGGCGGATTGCTTCCCTATCTGTTCGGCGCGCTGGGCATGACTGCGGTCGGGCGCGCCGCGTCCGCGATCGTGGAGGAGGTACGCCGCCAGTTTCGTGACAAACCGGGCATCATGCAAGGCACCGATAAGCCCGACTATGGCCGCGCGGTCGATCTTCTCACCAAAGCCGCCATCAAGGAGATGGTCGTGCCCTCGCTGCTCCCGGTGCTCTCACCAATCGTGGTTTATTTCTTGGTCTATTGGATTGCCGGCGGCGGACCGGCCGGCCGGTCGGCGGCTTTTTCCGCGGTCGGTGCGATGCTCCTCGGTGTGATCGTCACCGGGCTGTTCGTTGCAATCTCGATGACTTCGGGCGGCGGTGCCTGGGACAATGCCAAGAAGTTCATCGAGGACGGCCACTACGGCGGCAAGGGCTCGGAGCCGCACAAGGCAGCGGTCACCGGCGACACCGTGGGCGACCCCTACAAGGACACAGCCGGTCCCGCGGTCAACCCGATGATCAAGATCACCAACATCGTGGCGCTCTTGCTGCTTGCCGTGCTCGCGCACTGGCGATGACCGCGGCGTAAACCGATGCCGCCGCCGTTCGCGGCGGCCGCTCTAGAAGACTTTAAACAGCGCGTTGAGATAAGCGACGTCCTTGCCGCCCGTCGGCGTGGCGCGGCTGACGAAGTCGAATACCCTGCCGTCCTTCAGGCCATAATTGGCCAATCGCTCCACTCGGCGATTCTTGTCGAAATATACCGCTATGACCCGCTGATCGACCACTTTCTGCGGCATGAAGCCGATTGGCCGCTCCGCGCGCTGTGAGATGTAGTAGAAGGCCTCGCCGCTGACGGTTGCCACTGTTGACGGCGTGCCGAGCACGATCAGAACCTGCTCTTGGGTGGAACCGATTGGAATCTGCTCGAGCGCTCCTTCGGGGACGATGTAGCCGCGTTGATAGGTCTCGGAGAAGCAGCCGCCGAGCAATACGGCGATGATCGCCGCCGCCGCAAGCTTGGCAGCAGGCAGGCGGAGCAGGCGCGTCGGTCTGTTCATGCCGCCTATGACCCCCATATCATTGTCGCGGGCGCTGGCGCAGCGATCTAGCCGGCACTATCACCGTCTCCCCGTCGGTCCTCTAATCCCCGGCCGCCGAGCTAACCCGATGATGTTGAAGCTGTTTCGTCGCAAGCCGTGGGACGATACCATCGCGCGTCTCTATGGCACGATCGTGGCACAGGCGCGCGCGCCGGCCTTCTACCGGATCTATGGGGTGCCGGACACGGTCGGGGGCCGATTGGAGATGATCATGCTCCACGCCGTGCTGCTTTTGCGGCGCCTGGAGGGGGAGGCGCCTTCGATCCGCGCACTCGGCCAGGGGCTGTTCGACCGGTTCTGCCGGGACATGGATGATAGCATGCGCGAACTGGGCGTGGGCGATCTCGCAGTGCCGCGACGTATGCGTCGTATTGGCGAGGCGTTTTATGGTCGGCAGGCGGCCTATCGGGACGCATTGGACGCTACAGACGACGAGCGGCTTGCCGCAGCCCTGCAGCGCAATGTATTTGCCCGCGCGGCGAAACGTCAGCCGGCCAGCGAACTTGCAGCCTATGTACGCGAGGCCGCGCGGCGGCTGGCGGCGCAGGATGGATTTGAGCGGGGGCAACTCGCCTTTCCCGACCCCGAACAGGTAATTTCAGGCGCGACATGGATGGGGATAGACCAATGACGAGGTCTGAACGGAGGCCCGCACGCCTCTGGAGCGTCCCGCTCGCACTCAGCGACGTGCCCGAGAGCGGTCGGCACCTTGATCTGATCGCCGAACAACAGACCCGAGCTGCAGTCGCCGAGCACGCCGGACTTAGCGCACTGCCACGCCTGGAAGCGAGCTTCGACGTCATGCCGCATGGGCGCGGAGGCTTGCATGTGGTCGGCCGCGTGTCGGCCACTGTCGGCCAGACCTGTGTGGTCACCCTCGAGCCGCTCAAGAATGAGATCGAGGAGGCGATCGATCTCGTCCTCACTCACTCCGACAGGCCGGCGGTCGGCGACGCCAACGTCGAGATTCCGACCGCCGGTGCCCCGGAACCATTGATTGGCGGCACAGTCGATCTGGGCGAGATCGCGACCGAATTTTTGATCCTTGGCCTCGACCCTTATCCGCGCAAGCCGGACGCGACCTTCCAGTCGCCGGCAGCCGAGGAGAACTCAGCGCATCCATTCGCGGCTCTCGCCGCGCTGAAGAAACGGCAGCGTGGCGAGGAGGGATGATTGTGCCGCCCCCTGTTGTGACTCTCATCGACACGGTATTGTTGGGCCATGCCCCGTAAAGTCCGCATTGCGCTCGACGCCATGGGGGGCGACCATGGGGCAGCGATGGTCGTTCCCGGCGCCGAACTGTCGCTCAGCCGGCACCCTGATATTGAATTTTTACTGTTCGGCGATCGAATTGCCGTGGAGCCGCTACTTGGCGCGCGTCCGCAACTCAAGGCGGCGTCGCAACTGGTGCACACCGATGTGGCGGTGCAGATGCATGACAAGCCGAGCCAAGCTTTGCGCAAAGGGCGCCGAAAATCGTCGATGTGGCTTGCCATCGATGCCGTCAAGCGGGGCGAGGCGGACGTTGCCGTGTCCGCCGGGAATACCGGGGCGTTGATGGCCATGGCGAAGATCGACCTGCGAACCATGGCAGGTATCGATCGTCCGGCGATCGCCGCACTGTGGCCGACGCTCAGGGGCGAATCCGTCGTGCTCGATCTCGGCGCTTCGATCGGTGCCGATGCCGGGCATCTTGTCGAGCTCGCGGCGATGGGCAGCGCCATGGCCGCGGTTCTATTCGGTCTCGATCGGCCGACGGTGGGACTGCTCAATATCGGGGTTGAGGAGGTGAAGGGCCTCGAGGCGGTGCGCGAGGCTGGTCAAATCCTGCGCGCGGGCCAGTGGCCGCAATTCGAGTATGCGGGCTTTGTCGAAGGTGATGATATCGGCAAGGGAACGGTAGATGTCGTGGTTACGGAAGGTTTTTCCGGCAACATCGCCCTCAAAGCCGCCGAAGGCACCGCGCGGCAACTCGGCCAATATCTCAAGCTCGAAATGAACCGCTCGCTGGTGAGAAGGGTCGGTTACCTTTTGGCGCGCGGAGCGTTTCAGGCGCTCGCCAACAAGATGGATCCGCGGAAGTCAAACGGCGGTGTTTTCCTGGGCCTCAACGGCATCGTGATCAAGAGTCACGGCGGCACCGATGCCGAGGGCTTCGCATACGCGGTCGATCTCGGCTACGACATGGTGCGCCACGAATTGCTGGCCAAGATCGGCCAGAGCCTCACGCGCTATCGCAGCGAGGCGGCGCCGGCGCGCGCCGTCGGGGGGGCGGCTTCGTGACCATGTTGCGGTCCGTAGTCCTCGGCTGCGGCAGTTATCTGCCCAGCCGGGTCCTCACGAATGCCGAGTTGTCGCGGATGGTGGACACCTCCGACGAATGGATCACGCAGCGCACCGGTATCCGCGAGCGGCACATCGCAGCAAAGGGGGAAACCACTTCCGACATGGCGCTTGCCGCCGCCCGCGCGGCGCTCGCAGCCTCCGGAGTGGATGCGCAATCGATAGACTTGATCGTGCTCGCGACCTCCACGCCGGATAATACGTTCCCGGCGACCGCAGTCGAGGTGCAGGCGGGTCTCGGCATCACCCAAGGTGCAGCCTTCGATTTGCAGGCGGTATGCTCCGGGTTCGTATTCGGGCTTGCGACGGTCGATGGTATGTTCAAGACCGGTGCATTCAAGCGTGCGCTGGTGATCGGTGCGGAGACCTTTTCCCGCATTCTTGATTGGAGCGACCGCAGCACCTGTGTCCTGTTCGGCGACGGCGCGGGCGCGGTCGTCCTGGAGGCGCAACGCGAGCCCGGCACGCGCGAGGATCGCGGCATCCTGAGCTCGCATCTGCGCTCGGATGGGCGCTACAAATCCAAGCTCTACGTGGACGGCGGTCCATCCACGACCCAAACGGTAGGGCACCTTCGCATGGAAGGGCGGGCGGTTTTCAAGCATGCGGTGGCGATGATCAGCGATGTGATCGAGGATGCCTTCAAGGCCAGCGGCTATAGCGCCCGCGATATCGACTGGTTCGTGCCGCACCAGGCCAACAAGCGCATCATCGATGATAGCGCCAGGAAGCTCGGCATTGCGCCGGAGAAGGTCGTCATGACCGTCGACAAGCACGGCAATACCTCGGCGGCTTCGATTCCACTCGCGCTCACGGTGGCGGTCGCGGACGGCCGCATCAAACGCGGTGACCTTGTCATGCTGGAAGCGATGGGGGGCGGCTTCACTTGGGGGTCGACGCTGCTGCGCTGGTGAAAAGGATTTATTGAAATCTTCCTCTCACGCCCCGTTGACCGCTCCGAACCAAGCTAATATCGTCTTTGAATTCAGAGAGATATGCTGATCGCCGAAGGCGGGGCTGGCGATGACGGGAAAAACAGTCACACGCGCCGACTTGTGCGAGGCGGTCTACCAGAAGGTAGGCTTGTCGCGTACCGAATCGGCCACGCTCGTCGAACTCGTGTTGAAGGAAATCACCGATTGCCTCGAACGCGGCGAGACGGTCAAGCTCTCGTCATTCGGCTCGTTCGTGGTGCGCAAGAAGGGCCAAAGAATCGGGCGTAATCCCAAGACCGGCAAGGAAGTCCCGATTTCACCGCGCCGCGTGATGGTGTTCAAACCATCCGCGATTCTCAAGCAGCGCATTAACGACGACGACTCGAGCGCGCAAAAGTAGCTGCATCCATGGCCGAGGGGAGCAGGGCGGAGGTCGAGAAGGCACCGGGCGCATTCCGGACGATCAGCGAAGTGGCGCACGAGCTCGAGCTTCCGCAGCACGTGCTGCGGTTTTGGGAAAGCCGTTTCCACGAGATCAGGCCGATGAAGCGCGGCGGCGGGCGCCGCTATTACCGCCCCGAGGACCTCGATCTCCTGCGCGGAATACGCCATCTGCTCTACGGCGAGGGGTACACGATCCGCGGCGTTCAGCGTCTTCTGCGCGAGCAGGGGGTGCATTTCGTGCAGAACGTCTGGCAGCCGGGTGCGCCGCAACCTTCGCGGCAGGCCGGCGAGGAGGGCGAGGAAGCCGAGCGGCGGGTGCCGGAGGCGCAAGGCGTGCCCTTGCCATCTTTGAATGACGTCGGCGATGAAAGCTCGCAAGAGCATTCCGCTGCGGCGGGCGGTCTCGCCCCCGAGGACTTGCAAAAATTACGTGCGGCGCTGCGCGAGCTGACCGAATGCCGCCGCGTTCTCGACGCCGCCCTGGGCGGAAAAGTCTGACCTGCTGCACGCGACGGCGCTCGTCAGCCGCGGCGTAATTGTTCGCGCCGGCGGTGCGGCTGCCTTCGTTTGCGGGAATGCTTGCTCGCGCCGCTGGTTGGATCCTCAAATGGACGGAGAGGGGCTATACCGTAGATTTAGTATCATAAAGGCATGCCATCTTTGGCTGTATAGTTCTCTGGCCTATCGATAGCGCTCTGGCCTATCAGCCAGAGGAGGAGGCGATGATGCAGCGAGTCATTCGAAAGCGCGGATTGATGGTTCGTGTCGGCATCACCTGGATCGGCGTGACTGCGCTCTTGGCGGTCAATGCAGTTTCGCTCGCGCAAACCGTTACCCAGAGCCAGGACTCGAACCAGAAGCAGGTTTTCCTCGTTCGCAAAGACACCGCCGAATGTTCCGGCAGCGACGTGCCCAATGTCGATTCACCGCTGGTCGGCGGCAACGTCGTGGTGACCAGGCTTCGCGATGAAACGACCCGCGCGGAGGTCGCCATGACGGCCAAGCCCAACACGACATACCAGTTCTCGCTCAAATGCGTTCGCCGGCTGGGCGACATCACGACCGACGACGAAGGCGTGGCAATTGTCAGCTTTACGTATCCGACGAATTCCGTGGGGAATGCATATGCTTTCGAGATGCATCCGGAGGGCGCGCCGCCGGGAAATCGGTACCAGAGCGCGCAGGTCGCGTTTTAGCTGCTGGCGAAGGAGATATCCCGCTGCGGAGCGGATGCGCCAGCCGCCGGCGGCACGTTCAGGTCGGAGGGCACCATGCGTAAGACTTCGCTCACGCTCGTTGCAACGTCGCTCGCGTGCTTGCTGCAGGGCGCGCCAGCTCACGCCCAGGCGTTCCGGACCTGGGTCTCCGGGGTAGGCGATGATGCCAATCCGTGCAGCCGCACCGCGCCGTGCAAGACTTTCGCGGGCGCCATCTCCAAGACCGCCCTCAACGGCGAGATCAACTGCCTCGATCCCGGCGGCTTCGGCGCGGTGACCATCACCAAATCGATCACCATCGATTGCCACGAGGTGTTCGCGTCCATCCTTAATGCCGGGACCAACGGCATCAACATCCCCTTCGACAGCTTCAACGCGGCGCTGGACGCGAGAAGGACCGTTCGCCTGCGCAACCTCATCATCAACGGCGTCAGCAGCGGCCTGATCGGAATCCGGATCACCGGCGGAGCCACGGTTACCGGCGGCGCGGTGTTCATCGAAGACTGCTTGATCGACGGCAATTTCGGCGGCTCGGCGCGTGGCATTTCCGAAGAGCGTTCCGGCGGAGGCGAGTTGTTCATCTCCAACACAACTGTTCGGAACATGGGCCAAACCGCCATCCAAATTAATCCAATTGGTCCGACCGGCGCTGCGGTCGCCGGCCAAAGAATTAGCATCACCGTGGACAACGTGCAGGTCCAAAACGCCAATTTCGGCATTGCAATCGGCAACAATGGCAGGGCGACGATCAATCGCTCGGTATTTGCGGGGCACACCGTGGCGGGCATTGAAGCAGAAGGCCCGCTTGCGGCCGTGGAAGTGCACGTCAGCAATAGCCTGATCAGCAACAACGGCATCGGCGTTCAAAACGCCACCGGGACGGTCACGATCCGGCTCTCCCACAACGAGATCGTCTTTAACACCACGGCGTTTTCCGGAGCGACGCAATCGTTCAATAACAACAGGGTCCAGGGCAACGGCACGCTCGCCACGGCACCGACGCCGATCGGCGCGGCCTCCGGTCCGACGGGTCATCAGTAACCGGGCTGCGCATACCGGAGCGGGTGCTGCCGGCGTTGCCACAATACTGAAGACGAGCGGACTTTTAGCAAAATCCTTTTTCCAAAGGCCAGAGAGTCTCTTCGTCTTTGCGGACGATTAACGATCTCGGTGTCCCTCGGTTTAATCGCCGCCTGCGATAGCAAAGATCAGAAGGCGAGGAAGAAATTCGAATCGTCGCCGCGTTTCCAGGGTTCGAGGTGGTCACCGCACGGTCATCGCATATTGTTCGAAATGATCCGGTATCATGCTGGAGGTTGGTGAAAGGTTGCGAATTCGAAGTTGGCGTCTCTCTTTCAACGGCAACAAAGTCGATGAGGGGATAGATCGCTCGCCACCTTGGTATCGTTTCTGGTCATGTCGACGGCCCGGTACGCCAACTGAGCCAGCCGCTCAGTCCGAAATATGTTGGCGGGCCGACATAGCCGGCATTGCAGTGAACCATCATGGACGCCGCGCGTTAGACGAAACGGATGTGGAACAGAGGAGACATTTCCATGTGCGATTATAGCCTGATGCACGTCAAATCGCGCCCCGCGAGCGTCGGCGACAAGTTACGAACGACCAACTTCGGGACGGGCACGCGCGGATTTGCTGCTCCGAGCGACCCCGGTACTGCGGTATGCGTGCTTCCGGGCACCGAACTCGCCTTCAATTCGGAAATCGCCGTTTATGGTGCTTGTGGCCCCACTCAGTACAAGACGGCAATTTTCCGCCAGGTCAATCGTGAGCAGCCGCATATGCACCACGACGCGCTCGAATTGCCCGACGGGCAAACGCTGCTCCTGACGTTCTTGTGCGAGGGCCAGGAAGCAACCGTGTTGCAGCTGCCGGCAAAGCCGGCGACGCAGGAAGAGGCGCACGCCCAGAAACGCGTGGCAATCGCCGGCTAGTTTGCGTCGCGAGTTTCGCGTCGCTAGTTCGCGTCATATGCGTGCGGCACCATTCAAGGTGCCGCATAGGTGGGCGATCGTACCGCGCGCCTCTCGACGTCTTGATCAGGCGTGACGGCGCTGGACGCCGGAGTTCGTCAACCCAAACCGCCCCGCCTTTGCGTTGGGACAGGAACCAATCCTAGGACGCCGTGGTTGTTCTGATGTGCGCAGACGCACATCAGAACAGGAATGGAACCCGAGCGTGCGGCGGTTGGGACGCGCATCAGGAGTCGAAAGATGTCCTCGACGCATAAGCCCGTTCAACTCCTCGAGCCTTCGGACTTGCTGGAGCCGCTTGATCTATCGGACCGTCAGTCCGATCTCTTTTATCGCTCCGCTCGCGCGGAACCACCAGCTGCAAGCTCGCAACGAGGGGTTGCCCGGCCGAGCGGCGGCGCACCCGGGCCGCGGCGGAGCGAAAGCGAACGGCGCTCGCCGCTCAAATCGATTTTGATGCTTGCAGGCGCGCTCGCCTGCTTTGGTGCAGGCACGGCATTACCGCAGTTTCAAAGTCTCATGCGCGAGCTCACGCCTGGAGCAACGGTTGGTGTGAGTCAGTCTGCTGGTCCCGACGTGGCCGCCAAATCAGATGTGGCGGCCAAGTCGGATGAAGCGAAGCCGACATCAAATGAAGCGAAGCCAGCCGATGACAGTTCGGCCACGCCGAGCTCGAACGAACCCAAGTTAGACACCGCGCTGAATACGACCGGCACCACGCCGCCTGCGCCAAATTCTCCGGACCGCGCTGGTTCCGCAGTCGATCGGGCCGCTCCATCTGCGCCAGCGCCGGCTGCTCCGGTAGCGAATGATACAATTGCCAAGCAGCGGCCTTGCCCCAAAGGCGACGCCAATTGCCTCGAAGGCGGCGCTCCCAGTCCGGCGAAAGAACTCACGAATCCCGGTGGCACTGCAGCCAGGTTGACAGAGCCAGCGCAGCCGCCAGAGCCGGTTCGCCAAGCAGCCGGGGCGGCGCAATTGGATCGCCAGGCCACCAGGGCGGCGCAGCCGGATCGCCAGGTCACGACGGCGGCGCAGCCGGATCGCCAGGCCACCAGGGCGGCGCAGCCAGATCGCCAAGCCACCAGGGCGGCGCAGCCGGCTCGCCCGACGGCCGGAGTGGCGCAGCCTCGTCAGGGCGCCGGTGCGCAGGAGCCCGAGCGGGTCGAGTCGCGAGTGTCCAACGGCCAAGAAGCGTCCAGCAGCCAACAACAACAAGAGGCGGCCAACGGCCAAGATGAGCGCGCGCAATGGTCTCGTCGTGCCAAGGCGACGACGACGCAACGTGAGCGCGCCGATCAGCAGTCCGGCGCTCGACGTAACGTCGCCACCGTCGGTCGTTCGAGCCGCGCACAAGATGACACTCGCGCATCGGAGTCATTTTGGGACTTCGGTTCGGACGCCTCCTGGACTTCTCCTGGCCGAGGGCAGAACCGTGACGAGTGGCGCGAGCGCGAGGGGCGGCGTGAGCGCGATGGCTGGGGTGGGCGTGTCGTAGACGAGAATGTCCCGCCTGCGCGTTTTTCTGGCCGAAAGGAAAAGCTCGATCGGGCGGCGAACTGGCGTCAGGACCGACCGTCGGAGGACCGCTGGGAGGAGCGGAATGTGGATCGAACATCGAACCGGCGTCGCGACCGCTATGACGAAAATTCCCGCGACGACCGTCGCGGCAGGGCTGGACGAGAGGACGATTTCGTCATGGGCAGATCTGAGCGCAACGACGGTCCGCTGATGATTTTTCCTTTCTTCAGATAACAGTAGTGAGGCTGTTCACATCGCGAGCCACTTGCATCCGAGTGAGCGCTGCCGCCACATCGTCTTGACGCTATCGCTAGATCCGCGCGGCAATCACCTGCTCGGCGGCTGTCACTCCAGTCAGATACGCGCCGTGCGCGGTGGAATAGTCGTTGCGTGAGCAGGCCTCGCCGGCGAAAAACAGGCGATCATCCACCGGGACAGCAAGTGCGGCTCGACACTCCGATTTGCCGGGCAGGGCATAAGAATAGGAGCCGCGAGAGAACGGATCGATGCCCCAGGGGTGAAGCTTGAGCAGTTTCACGCGGCGCGCAAAATCGCTGCCGAGCAAGCCGACCAGCTCGCTAACCGCGAAGTCGACAAAAGCATCATCGCCGCCCCCTTCGAGCTCTGCGGCCAAGCGCCCGCCGAAATACGCCTCGATCTGCGGACGCCCGAACGGCCTGAAGTGATAGACACCGGTCCCGCTTCGATCGGTGTGTCCGAAGAGACGGCTCTCTTTATTGAATTCTTCGGCGTCCGAGAGGGACAGAAATAATTTGTCGGCAAGGCCCAAGGGCAAGCCCAGCGCGGCTTCCGTCTTCTCGGGCAAGGATGGGATGAATACGATCTTCTCTTCGGCGAGCACGGGTGTCGGTACAGTAATAATGGCAGCGTTCGCGGTGATTGCGCCATTCGACGTTTCTATTTTCAATCGTTTTCCGCGGCGGTCGATCAAGCGCACCGGGCAGCCGAGCATGACCGGCAGCCCGTGGCCATGGGCGGCGATCACCGTTCCGTAGCCCTCCGCAACCCGCCAGTTCACGCCGCTATCGGCATAGCGGTCGAAGTCCCGAGCCGAGACCCGATCGAGCTCCGCCCCGCTGACATAGGTGCTCACCGCGTTGATCAAGGCGTTCCAGCGGCCGTGCGACTCGAGAAACGTGGCGGCCGCGACGTCCGGCTTGTCCTCGGAAAGCGAGTCGAGCCGCTCATAGAATTCTCGATGCGCCTGGAGAAAGGCGTCCTGCTCAAAAAAGGGAAATCCGATCGGAGCCGAACGTCGCATCCATGGTGGCGGCGTCTTGTCGATCGAGCGGCCCTGCACCTCGGCAACTTCTCGCCAGGGGTTGCGATCGGCCGAATGCAGCCAGCCGCAGCCGAGATCGATTGGAAATTCCGAGTTGATGGTCCAAGCCCGTCCGCCAAGCCGCGACCGCGCCTCGACGAGGAGACAATCGAGTCGCGCGTCCGCGATCCGCCGGGCGGCGGCGACGCCTGCCGCGCCGCCACCAATGATTACAACTTCCGTATCGCTGCTGCTGGCCACGCTTGTCCTGCGGCGATTTGAACGCGAGCGGCACCTTGCTCAAGCAGCCATCCCGAGCATTTCCGCTCATTGGTCTCAAGCTGCAAATAATCACGCTGCCACGAGGGACAGCGCCTTAGAGTGCCGAGCGAATGCTCGCGTAGGGAGATCCTGGGAACGTTCCGCCACCCCTGCGCGTTGAATCTTATGCCTCGGAAAGCCGTGAGGAGTTGCCGTGCGCTTCGCCATCCCGGTCATTGCAGCGTCGCTCGCCTTGGCACCGGCCAATGCGGCGCTCGGGCAATCACGCGCGAATCCACCTCCCGAGAATGGGGCTGCATGTCCGCCGGATACCAAAGGCGAGCCGCCAACCGTAGGCGGCGGCAGTTCGAAGCCACTCAGCGACAAGCTTGCTCAGTCCAAGGGCGTCATTTGTCCGCCCGCAGGCGTTGACCGCGAGATGCAGGTTACCCCGCCAAGCGACGGTCATCTCAAAGTGATCCCCCCGCCAGGCTCGCCGGGCGGGGATCCAAACGTGCAGCCGAAGTGAGCGGCCCCGCCGCGGATGACGTTCGCAAGCGCGTCCGCGCCATAGCCAGCAGGGTGGGCAACCGGTCGCGCCGCTTGCAAGTCGCAGCCCCGCCGGTCGGTGAATGCTAGGCGTGCATCTCTCGGTCGAACTTGGCGTGGAGGCGGCCGATCGTCTCGATCTGCGCGGCTAAGGCATCGTCGCTGAGAAACCGGCTCTCTTGCGCAAGCGCAATCCAGAACTCCCGGATATTGCTCAAAGTCTCGCGGCGTATGGGATCAACGGTGATCCGAAGCGCCCGCTCGCAGTCCGCCGCCTTTTCCCAGGGGTCGACTTGAGGCATGCAAACCTCCTGCTCGCGAAAACCGACCATCTTTACAGGATTTTCCATGGCCTTGCGAGCCTCGAATTTGGGTTTTTCCCCGCAGCCCACATTCGCACAGAGGATTGGTGCTCTTGCCCAATCCGGCGGCTTCCCTGCCGATCGCGTTCGCCGAGCGCTGCCCGAATGTCATCGCCCGCTGGAAAGGGTCATTCAGTCAGGGGTAGAGTGATACGTGGGATTCAGCGCGGGTCATATCATGCGTACTCTCATCGCTCTCGTCTCGGCGTTATTGCCGAGCGCATCGCTTGCAGACAGCGTTCGCCACCTCAGCGTGCCGGAGCGCTTTTGGGGAACATGGGCGCCGAGCGCGGATCTCTGCGCCGACAACAAGTCCGTCTTCGTCGTGTCGGCAAAAGGCTATACGGCATTGAATGAGAGTTGCGCGGTTCAATGGGTCACCGAAACGGCAGGCAGGGCCGGGCCATTCTACTCTGCCCATATGCGTTGCTCCGATCCGGCCACGCCGAATGATGTCACCGAAGTCAATCGGATCATCGTGGCGAATGAGGACGGAAAGCTTTCGGCGGGGCCCGATTTCAATCAACTCAAGAGCTACCTGCGCTGTCCGGCCAAGTAACGTTCCTGAGACGAGGAGCACGCATGCATATGGGTTCTAGGTGCGCCGCCGCCGTCCCTTGCGCGACGCTGGCCACGATGCTTGCCGCGCTCGTGAGTGCGTGCGCTGCCGCCGCGCAGACACCTTCGATCGAGGAGCTCGTCGCCGCGGTGGTACGGATCAATACCCACATCGCACCGGAGGGCCGCACTGTCCAAGGCCTGGGCCGTGATCGTGAAGGATCAGGCATTCTTATCGACAGCGACGGCCTCATCTTGACGATCGGCTATCTGATGGTCGAGGCCTACGCTGCCGAAATCGTCGACAATGACGGACGAACCGTGCCGGCGGACGTCGTCGGCTACGACCATGAAACGGGCTTCGGCCTGTTGCGCACGATCGAACGCCTCAAACACAGGCCGATGCCGCTGGGCAAGTCCGCCGACGTGAAGGAAGGCGACCCCGTGCTGATCGCGAGCTTCGGCGGCCCGGCCATGGTGGCCGGGGCCTATGTCGTGGGGAAACGCGAATTCGCCGGCAGCTGGGAATATCTGCTTGACGAGGCGCTGTTCACGGCGCCACCCCATCCGGCCTGGAGCGGGGCGGCACTGATCAATCGCGAAGGCAAGCTCGTCGGCGTCGGCTCGCTGATCGTCGGCGACGCCGCCGGCGACGGCGACAATTCACCGGGAAACAAGTTCGTGCCCATCAACCGGCTGCCGCCGATCCTGGGCGACCTCATCGCCGACGGGCGGCCAGGGGGAGCGCCCTATCCCTGGCTCGGCGTGACCACGAACGAGATGCACGGCCGGCTGTTTGTTGCGCGCGTGACGCCGGGCGGCCCGGCCGAACAGGCCGGCCTGCAGCGCGGCGACATCATCGTCGGCGTCAACGGCGAGAAGTCGGCAACGCTTGCC
>Ga0081455_10000375_pt1 | contig 59255 bp, 49 predicted proteins | sample TabmetS3T2R1_FD_70207 | JGI IMG/M metagenome (GOLD analysis project Ga0081455, IMG submission 70207) | Tabebuia heterophylla rhizosphere microbial communities from the University of Puerto Rico - S3T2R1 | ecosystem: Host-associated > Plants > Roots > Rhizosphere ...
TTTGCGTTCGCCGAGCGCGCCGCCGCGCATCGTACCGCTGATATCGAGCACCACGTACAGCGTTTCCTGCACTTCGGATTCGACCTCGCGCACCATCAGCCGGCCAGCTTTCGCAGTCGCTTTCCAAGCGATGGTTTTGAACGCGTCGCCCGGGAGCAGCTCCCGGATCTCGCGCAAATCCGTGCCGCCGCCCGGGCGCCTTCGCAACGTCTGGCCTGCGCGTTCCGCGGCGACGCTGGCGCTCGGCCGCGCGGGCAGTGCGGTTTGGGCAGCGGCCCGCGGCAGCGCGCGGATCACCAGCGGAATCGGAAAGTACAACGGCGCTCGAAATAGATGAAACGGCCCGTGCACCATCACCGACAAGCCATGCAGCACCAGCCGACCGGGTGCGGCTGCGACGAACACCAAATCGAATTCGCTGCGACTCTCGCCTGGCAGCACAATCGCGCCGTGCGCGCCACGCACGCAGCGCAGTGCGCTGCCGTGCGCGGGCACCAGATCCGACAGAACCAACGGCCGATTTCCATGATGCCGCAGCGAAGCTCGGACTTCGAAGCGCGCGCCCGCCACCACCGAACCGCGCGTCGCAGCGGCTTGACCGTGCGTGTGCCACCACGCCAGCTCGAGTCGATCACGCCGCAGTCGCGCGCCGATCGGCAGCGTGAACGCCAATGCCGTCGCTAGGCCACACAACACGCTGCTGCCTAGCACGACCGCCGGCGCAGACCCGAACACGATGCCGAACAACACGGCGAGGCTCGCTCCGATGAACGAGGCGATGGCGCTAGTCGTCGGCAGCGGCAACATGGTTCATCATGATAGCGCTCACCTGCGCGCTTCGCGCCGGTGGCCGACTTTCTCGAGTGCCTCGCGCACGACGCGTTCGCCCGTGACCCCTTCCATCTGGGCCTCCGGGGTCAGCACCATGCGATGACACAACACCGCCGGTGCTAGGCGTTTGATGTCATCGGGCAGCACGAACGCGCGGCCGTGTACCAGCGCCTGCGCCATCGACGCCTGCACCAGCGCGAGCCCCGCGCGCGGCGAAGCCCCGAGAAACACCATGCCGTGACGGCGCGTGAAGTCGCACAGCCGCACCACGAAATCGAGAATCGCGTCCTCGACGTGCACCGCTTTGACGAGCTGCTGCGCGAACAAGATCTCCTCGGGTCGGAGCATCGGACGCACATCCGGCGTGGCGGTCGTGAAGCGGCGCAGCATGGTCTCTTCATCGCGCGCGTTCGGATAGCCGATGACGAGGCGCATCAAGAAGCGATCGATCTGCGCTTCGGGCAGCGGATACGTGCCGGCCTGCTCTACTGGATTTTGGGTCGCGATCACCAGGAACGGCGTGGGTAGCTTACGCGTCTCACCGTCGATCGTGGCCTGGAACTCCTGCATCGCTTCCAAGAGCGCACTCTGGGTCTTGGCGGGTGCGCGATTGATCTCGTCCGCGAGCAGGACGTTCGTGAATACGGGGCCTTCGCGCAGCTTCCAGGAGCCGTCGTTGGGCGAATGCACGTAGGTGCCGGTGATGTCTGCAGGCAACAGATCCGGGGTGAACTGCACGCGTTTGAACTCGCAGCGCAACGTCGACGCAAACGCTTTGGCGAGGGTGGTCTTCGCGACCCCGGGCACGCCTTCGAGCAGCACGTGCCCGCGCGCGAACAGCGTCACCAACAAGAGCTCCGCCACTTCCGGCGCGCCGATGAACACCCGACTGACTTCGCGCGTGACTTCGGCGGCGCGGGCCGCGATGGCGGCGAGACGCTCGGGGTTGAGGGCTTCGTTCGTGTCGTTCATGAATACGTGCCGGCAGCGGCTTCGAGCTCTCCGAGAATACGCCGTCCCACGGCCACCAGCTCAGAGAATTGGCGGCCGGATACGCGGCTGTCCGTCCCGACCGACGCATTTTGCAAATGATCCACGTGCTGCATGAAGCCGGCGAGCTCGCGGACCCGTTCGTCCGTCCAACCCGCGGCACGCAAGCCGCGCAACAGGTCTTCGCGTTGCAACTGTCCCGGAATGTGCAACTGGGTCGCGAGCCTGCGTTCGAGCTCGGCCCGCTCGACCGGGTTGGTGCTGAGCTCGATCGCCCGGCCGTACGCGGCGCGCGCGGCGCCGGTCGCGCCGGTACGGCGGAGCAGGTCGGCGTGGGTCGCGTGCAACGGCTGGTACGACGCTAGCGCGGGGTCGTCGAGCAGCGGGGTGAGCGCGGACAGCCCGGCCTCGGGGCCGCTGGTGAAACCGACCGCGGCGGCGTGGTTGACCGCGACCACCGGCGACCTGGTGAGGGCGGCCAGCCGGGCGTACAGGTGCGCGATCGCCGGCCAGTCGGTCTCGCCGGTGTCGGCGCCCCGCATCTGCAGCGCGGTGATCGCGGCCTGCAGCAGGTACTCTCCGGCCGGCCCGAGCCGCAGGCCGCGGTCCAGCGCGGACAACCCGGCGGCGAGACTGTCGCCATCCCAGCGGGCGGTGTCCTGCCCGGGCAGTCCCACCCAGGCGCCGGAACCGTCCACCCGCGAGGCGCGCCGGGCGTCGTGCAGCAGCATCAGCGCCAGCAGCCCCCACACCTCGGGCTCGGCCGGCAGCACGTCGGCCAGCAGCCGCCCCAGCCGTACCGCCTCCGCGCACAGTTCGGCGCGGACCAACCGGTCGCCGGCGCTGCCCAGGTAGCCCTCGTTGAAGATGAGGTAGACGACCCGCAGCACGCCGCGCAGCCGGGCCGGCAGGTCCGCTTCGGACGGCACCCGGTACGGGATGCCGGCGGCGGCGATCTTCTTCTTGGCCCGCACGATCCGCTTGCCCATCGTCGGCTCGGCGACCAGGAACGCCCGCGCTATCTCCGCGGTGGTCAGCCCGCCGACCACCCGCAGCGTCAGCGCCACCCGGGCCGGCAGGTCCAGCGCGGGGTGGCAGGCGGTGAAGATCAGCCGCAGCCGGTCGTCGGGTACGGCGGCGGGCTCGGCCGGGTGCGTGTCGCCGTCCATCCGGATCAGCTCCGCCAGCCGCTCCGCCCGGTCGGCCTGCGCCCGGCCCCGCCGCACCAGGTCGATCGCCCGCCGCCGCGCCGCGACGGTGATCCACGCGGCCGGGTTGTCCGGCACGCCGTCCCGCCGCCAGGCGCCGACCGCGGCCGCGAAGGCGTCCTGGACGGCGTCCTCGGCCAGTTGGAAGTCGCCGACGTGGCGGATCAGGGTCGCCAGCACCGCGACCCGCTCGTCCCGGAAGGCCGCGGTCGCGACCTCGTCAGGCCCCACTGTCAACGCCGCTCCCGCGCCCGCTAGCCGGGAATATCCTCGACGGTGAGCACCGGCCGGACCTCGATCGAGCCGTACCGCGCCATCGGCAGCCGGGCGGCCGCCGCCACCGCCTCGTCCAGGTCCGCGCAGTCCAGCAGGTAGAACCCGCCCAGGATCTCCTTGGTCACCGCGAACGGGCCGTCGGTCAGCGTGGTCTCACCCTCGCGTACCCGTACGGTGGTCGCCATCTCCGGCATGTGCAGGCCCGCGTTCTCCACCAGCAGGCCAGCCTCCGCCAGCGAATTCGTGACCTTCTCCCACTCCGGCATCTCCGCCCACCGGGCGGCCCGGTCCGCGGCGTCCACATCGGACGCGTACAGCAGCAGCAGGTACCGCGGCATGAAACCCTCCTCATCCTCGCCGTTGATTGTCAGCCCAGGCCGAGCTTCGGCCGGACCCAGGCGGCCAGCCGGTCCAGCGCGTCGTCGGCCTCCGGTGCCCGCCCCGCCGCGATCTGGAACGTGTGCAGTTGCTCGGGGAACACATCCAGCCGGGTCTGTACGCCCGCCTCTGCGGCCCGTACCTCGAACATCCTGCTGTCGTCGAGCAGTGCCTCGGCACCGCCCACCTGGAGGTAGACCGGTGGCAGGCCGGCCAGGTCCGCGCGCAGCGGATTCACCGCCGGGTCGTCCGCGGCGGCCTTCCCGGCCAGGAACATGTCGACCAGCATGCGTACCAGCGGCTGGGTGAAGTACGGATCGCTGCCGGCGTTGCGCTGGTAGCTCTCGCCGGACAGGGTCAGGTCGGTCACCGCCGAGATCAGCAGGATCGCGGCCGGCGGCGCGAGACCCGCCGCCGGCCCGCGCAACGCGGTGGTCAGTGCCAGCCACCCGCCGACCGAGTCACCGGCGAAACCCACCGGCCCGGCACCCTGCCCGAGCAGCCAGCGGTAGGTACCGAGCGCCTGCTCCGGCTGGGCCGGGTAGGTGTGCACGGGCGTGTGCCCGTACGAGGCGACCAGCGCCCGCACCCCGGCCCGCTTCGCCAGGTGCCCGAACAGCTTCCGGTGCGTGTAGATCGACCCACCGGCGAACCCGCCGCCGTGCCAGCACAACAACACCGGCCCGTCCGCCGCGCCGGTCGGGACCGCCCACATGCCCGGCACCCCGCCCGCGTCGACCTCCAGGTAGTCCACACCGCGCGGCTCCGCGGTCAGGTCCCCCCAGTGGTCGTCGGTCTCCCGCGGTTCCCGCTCCTCGGGCGGCAGCGCGAGGTCCGCCGCCCACTGCTCGTACATCCGCCGCACCGCTCCGGCCTGCCGGCTCGCCATCAGCCCTCCACCCACGTCGTCGTCAACAGGACGACGCAGCCGGCCCGCCCGTTTGGACACCCGGCCTCGGTGAGTACCGCGGTCAGCCGAGCACGCCCAGCCCTGTAGGGCACCTCGGCCCGACCGCCCGCGCCGGCTGGCCGGTCAGGAGGGCGGCGTTCCGGTCTGGACGTAGGTCTTGATCTGCTCCAGCGACATGCCGGCCAGGCCGAGGTCGTCGGCGCTGCGGCCCTCGCGCCACCAGTCCCGCTCGTGCACCAGGTTGTAGATGTTGACCACGGAGTCGATCACAGGGGTGGCGACGCCGACGGCCTTGCCGATGTGGCTCCACGGCACCAGGCCGTACGGCGCGTCCTCGGTGAAGTACCGGCTGTCGAGGTCGTGCGGCCCGGAGATCGGGGTGAGCGAGATGTTGCCGTGGATGCTCATGTACAGCTCCTGCCAGGTGTAGCCGGCCGGCAGCCCGGTGAAGTCCTCGATAGGCGTCAGCGTGTAACCGAGCCGGCGACCGATCTCCTTCCGCTCCCTGTCGATCTGGACGTTGACCCGGCACGAGCCCGGCGTGACCCCGTGCTCGTACAGGAAGAACGACCGCTTCGGCGAGTTCTCCACGGCGGTGACGCTGAGCAGGCACGGTCCGGTGTGTACGGCCGGGTTGACGATGCTGAGGCCGGCCTCCAGGACGTCGGAGTAGACCTTCTGGAAGGGGTGGATGGCGCGCATCTCCTCGATCAGCGCGGGTCCCCGCTCGGCGGGCAGGAACGCCACGTTGACCGGGTTGCGCCCGTAGACGGCAACCTCGCAGGGCGCGGTCAGCCTGGCGTCGTACGGCAGGTTGTTGACCTCGGCGACGACCGGGCACTCCAGCTCGCCGAACACGGTCCGGAACAGCAGCCCGGCGAACGCGCCGGGGTAGACCACGACCACCTGGTCCGGCCGTACCCGCCCGCGTAGCAGGCGGGCGTAGCTCTCGTGCGCGAACGCCGGGGTGACGATGAGGATGTACGTCACCGCGTCGATGGCCTCGTCGATGTCGGTGGTGACCAGGTTGAGCGTGAACGCGCCCTCGACGGCACCGGTGGCGTGGATGGTCCGGGTGTCGAACAGCCTGCGCAGCCGGCCGCCGAACTCGGGCATCTCGAACATGTTCACGCCGAACCCGCGGGCGGCGAGGTCGGCGGCCATCGCGTGTGCCCCGTGCCCGCCACCGAGAACCGCGACGGCCGCGCTCATCGCCCAGCCTCCTCAAGTCCCGCCGGTGAGTCGTCGGCGAACGTCTTCAGGAAGTCCCGGGTGCGTTGCTGGACGGGCCGGTCCAGCACGTCCGCCGCGCTGCCCTGCTCGATGATGCGGCCGCTGTCGAGGAACACGACCGAATCGGAGATGCGGCGGGCGAAGGGCACCTCGTGGGTGACGATCAGCATGGTCATGCCGTCGTCGGACAGCTCCCGCATCACCTGGAGCACCTCCCGGGTCGACTCCGGGTCCAGTGCCGACGTCGGCTCGTCGAACAGCAGCACCTTCGGCTGCAGGGCCAGCGCCCGGGCGATGGCGACGCGCTGCTGCTCACCGCCGGACATCTGGTCGGGGAAGGCCAGCCCGCGATGGGTGAGATGGACCCGCCGCAGCAGCCGTACCGCGTTGTCGAGCGCCTGCGGTGCCGCCACCCCCGCCGCCTTCATCTGCGGCAGGACGACGTTCTCCACCGCGGTCAGGTGCGGGAAGAGGTTGAAGCGCTGGAAGACCATGCCAACCGACTGGCGCAGCCGGGTCAGGTCGCGGCACACCACGCGGGTGCCGGCGAACACCGGCTCGCCGGCCACCTCGATCGTGCCCCGGTCGGGCCGCTCCAGCAGGTTCACGCAGCGCAGCAGGGTGCTCTTCCCGCCGCCGCTCTGCCCGATGATGGTGACGATCGTGCCGGGCTGTACGTGCAGGTCGACGTGGTCGATGACGACCCGGCCGTCGAAGGACTTCACCAGATCGGTGATCGCGACGACGGGGGTCACGCGCCGCCGCCCGGTGCCGCGGCGAGCAGCCGGCGGGCCGCGCGCAGCCGTTGCCGGCGGCGGACCGACAGCGCGGCGCCGGCCCGTACCCGCCGCTCCAGCCACAGCAACGCCTGCGACAGCGGGTAGCACATGGCGAAGTAGATGGCGGCCAGGACGAGATACACCTCCATCACCTCGAAGGTCTGCGACGACACCGACTGGCCGACGCTCATGAGTTCGCCCGCCGTGATGGTGATCAGCAACGATGTCGACTTGAGCATGTCCACGAGCATCGTGTTGGTGCCCGGCAACGCCAGCCGCAGCGCCTGCGGGAACACCACGTGCGTAAAGATCGACCAGCGGCCGATACCGAGGGCCTGCGCCGCCTCACGCTGTCCACTGTGGACACTGGAAAGCGCGGCCCGGAAGGTTTCCGCGAGATATGCCGCGTAGAAGATCGCGAGGCCGAGCGCACCGGCGTTGAAGGCGCCCAGTACGACCCAGTCGCCGAATACGCTCTTGGTCTCCGGCAGCCCGAAATACAGCACGAAGACGATCACCAGGAGCGGGATGTTCTTGAACAGCTCGGTGTAGATGGCCGCCGGGAGCCGGACCAGTCGCAGCCGGCTCATCCGCATCAGCGCCAGCACCAGGCCGAGCACCGCCGCCGCGGCGAACCCGACGGCGGTGTATTCCAGCGTCCGCAGCAGGCCGGCGAACAACTGGCCGGTCCACTCGGACCAGTGCACGTGGAACGGCCCCCACCCGTGCGCCCGCAACGAATCGATCATGTCGGCTCCCCGGTCCGGTGGGCGCTAGATGGTGGGCGGTGTCCAGTCGGCCGGCCGGTCGACGCCCTGGCGCAACGAGGTCAGGTACGGCGCCGGTTTGCAGAACGCGTTCGGGTCGCCGCCCCACTTGGTGATCATCGCAGCCAGCTTGCCGTTCTGGTACATCTTGTCGATCTCGGCGTCGAGTGCCTTCTCCAGCTTTGGCGCCTCCTTCGCGACATAGAATGCGATCTGGATCTGCCGGAAATCCTTGAAGTCCGGCTTGGCGGCGATCTGCGCGTCGGTGGGTGGCGTGAAATACACCAGCTTGAACTTCGTGTCCGGGTTCTGCTGTGCCTGGTAGGTCACCAGTAACGGGTCGATGAACCCGACGTCCAGGCGCCCGGTGCCGAGGTCGCGGAAGAATGTGGCCGCGTCCTGGTAAACCTTCACCTGGGCGCCGTCGATCTCCTTGATCGGCTTCTCCCAGACGTAGCCCGTGACGGTGCCGACGGTCTTGCCCACCAGGTCGTCGACGGTCCTGTACTGCTTGTCGCCGACCACCGCCATCGCCGGCGGCGAGTAGTAGACGGGATCGGTGAACAGCCCCTTGTCCGCCCGGTCCCTGCTCCAGCCGACCCCGCCGATGGTGAGGTCGACACGGTGCGACTGCACGCCGCCGAGCATGCCCTTGAAGTCGGTGACGTTGAACTCGACCTTCAGGCCGAGGTTGGCGGCCGCCTCCTGGAGGATCTCCGCGTCCAACCCGACCAGCTTGCCGTCCTTCACATCGGTGTAGGGCATGTACGGCTCGACCGCGACCTTGACCACGCCCTTGTCAATGGTGTCGAGCCCCGCCGCCACCGTCCCCGCGGCCGGAGCCGCCGTCTCGTCCTTACTGCCGCAGCCACCGGCCAGCAGCACGCTGCCGACCGCGACGAGTGCCGCCATTCGAGGTCTCATCCGGTCCTCCTTCGTGGCACACACGGTAGAGTGACCCGGATCACTGGTCACTGGACGATCAGTACGAATCACGACCTCCCTGGAGGGCGTGCATTGTGCATATCGACCAGCCCTCTGGAGGTGGTATGGACGTCTCGGCCCTGACGCCGGTGCTCACCTCGGCGCTGGCGCAGGAGATCGCCGGCGAGACCAGCGGCATCATCGGCTTCAACGTGCTCATCACCGACCGTGACGGCATGGTGATCGGCAGCGGGGACCGGAGCCGGGTCGGCACGTACCACGAGGCGTCTGTGGAGGTGATGCGCACGCTGCAGCCGGCCGCGCACAGTGCCGTACAGGCCCGGCCGCTGCGCGGGGTACGCCCTGGGATCACGTTGCCGATCGTGCTGGCCGGGACGGCGCTGGGCACCGTCGGCATCACCGGCTCACCCAGCCAGGTCCGCCGGTTCGGGCTGGTCGTGCAGCGGCAGACGGAGATCCTGCTGGAGGAGTCGCTCCTGCTGCGCTCGCGGCTGCTGCGCGAGCGGGCACTGGAGGACCTGGTACGCGACATCGCCTATTTCGACGGCGATGTCGTCGAGGCGAACCTGATCACCTACCGGGCGGCCGAGCTGGGTTACGACCTCGGCATCGCCCGGGCAGCCGTCGTCGTCGGCCTGGTCGCGCCGCCCGAACACGACGCGGCAACCGCCCAGCTGGGCGTGCTGCAGACACTGCGTACGACCTTCGCCGGTACCCATGACATCGTGGCAGCCATGCCCTCGGACCGCTTCGTGGTCCTGCACCGGGTTCGGGGCGCCGACCTGCCGGCGCTGTGTCGCGGCGTGATCGAGGAGATCAGCCGGCGGCACGGGCTGACCGCGGCCGCCGGCATCGGCGACGTCGCGGCCACGGTCGTCGAGCTGCACGAGTCGTACCAGGACGCGAGCGGCACCCTGCGGCTCGGCACGGGGGGTGGCGTCAGGGCCATCGGCGACCTGCGCGTCCACCAGCTACTCGCGGCGGTCGGGCACCGGCCGCGGGTCCGGTTCGTCGAGGCGCTGACCGCGACGCTGCGCGCCCAGGCCGACTGGCCGGCGCTGCGCGAGACGCTCGTCGCCTGGTGCGACGCCGGCTTCAACCTGGTACGGGCCGCCAACGCCCTGCACATCCACCGCAACACGCTCGTCTACCGGCTGAACAAGATCAGCCAACTGACCGGCAGGCCGACCCACGACTACCGCGGCGCCGTGGCGCTGTACCTGGCCTGCCTCGCCTACCAGCTGGACGACAACCGTTGAGCACGACGTGTTCGGGCTGCTGGGCAGCGGCGGTTCCGGAGGGGTTCGACGAGCGGACGTTCTTCGCGGCTGGTCACAGCGTCACCGCGATCCGGACCAGCCCGGCGTGAGTTGCCACGACGAGGTCGCCAGCGGCGAGCGGGTGGATCGCCCGCACCGGTGAGTCGAGCCGGATGTCCAGTACCGGTGTGGGCGACGCGGTCCTGCCGATGTCGTCGAGGCGCCACGCGCGCAGGGCACCGCGCCCGTCGCCGGTCCATACCACCGGCCCAGCCTGGACGATCGCCGACAGCGCGCCCACGCCGTCCCACCCGACGGCCGAGCCGGTCGACAGATCGAGAATGTGGACGCGCTGCCGCGCGGCGTCGCTGTACACGAGCAGCTCGCGATCGGGGGACACCACCCAGGTGAGCGCGGTGACCTCGCTGGACGCGCCCGCGATGACACGGCCGCGGACGTCGTTGTCCCCATCGTGGTCACCAAGGCCGTCCCGGACCGGCTCGCCGGCCAGGAGATCGGCCAGCCGCCAACCAAGCAGTCCGGCGTACGTGCCGGCCGCGACGACCAGCGGGTCGGCCGTCCCCACCAGCACGACCCGACTGAAGCCCTTGTCCTCCCAGCCGGGGAAGCGCGTCGGCGGACAGAGCGCGGTGCCGTCGGCGAGATCGGTGACACGGACCGCGTGGTCCCACCCCACCGACACCAGCCGGCCGGCGTGCGCCCGCAGGTCGGTGATCCGGTCCTCGTGTACGCGTTCGGTCCACACCACACCGAGGTCGCCGCATCGACGCGCCTGCACGACGCCGTTGCCGTCCGGCAGCAACAGCAGGCCGGCGGCGGGGACGCACTCCACCCCGGCCGCCGGGGTCTTGAACTCCGCGCGCTGCTGCCCGGTGCCGGCGTCCAGCACCCGGACACGCCGCTGGTCGGCCGCGTTCGTCACCAGCACGAACACCGAGTCGGTCCGCTCGTCCACGGCGACGGAGACCGCCTGCTCGTCGGCCGGTGCGGCGTAGAAGAACTCGTCGACGGTCCACGACCGGATGGCCCCGGACATGTCGCCGGTCACCAGCGCCGGCCGGCCGCCGTGCTCGCGGGCCGCGAGACACGTGACGGAGGCCCGTATCGCGCCGGGCTGGTCGACGCGCTGGAGCGTCGTTCTGTCCAGCAGCGACAGCTCACCCCAGCCGGCGAGCACAAGGTAGCCGTGCTCGCCGGTCTCGAGGGGGACGATCGCGTCCGCGCACCCTGGGCTGCCCGGGTTCGGCGCCGAGACCAGGGTGCCGAGTTCGGGGTCCCAGCGGTACACGGCGTCGTACGTGCTCACCGCGACCTCGCCGGACGAGCCGTGCCACGTCGCGGTCGCCATCACCCCGGTGCGTACGGCGGGGAATTCGGCGACCAGGTGCCCGTCCAGGTCGAGCACCCGTGCGAAGCGCGCGCCGTCGACGGGCTCGCCGAACGGGTCGCCGGCGGCAAGGATGCGACGCCCCGCGCTGCCGTCGGCGATCTCCAGCTGCCGCACCCCGGCACCGAACAACGGTCGCGTCCAGGCGAGCACCGGCGGCCCGGACAGCTGCCACAACCGCACCACGCCGCAGATCTGCGCGCCGGGGGAGTCCCAGCTGGAGACCAGGCCCTCGTTGTACGTCCCGATGACCAGCACCGGCGCGGCGAGCGTGGTGATCGCCGCGACGGCCGTGACGTTGAGATCGCCGGACGGGACGCGCCAGACCTCCGTACCGTCCTCCACAGCGAGCCCGACGACCGCGCCGTCCTGCTCGCCGTACCGCACCGCCACGACGAACACGGCACGATCGGCCGACATCGCCGCGCAGCCGATGGCGCCCCCGAGCGGCACGGACCAGCGCGGCGCGCCGGTCACCGCATCCACGCAGCGCACCTCGCCGTCCTGGGCGGCGGCGACCAGCACCGGTCCGCGTACGCCGGGGGCGGTACCCAGCCCGACGACGCGGGTGTCGAGGCTGGTCAGCAACGCACCGGGGTTCCCGTTCGACCAGCGCAGCCACCGCGGCCACCACCGCTGGTCGCGCGCCGGCTGGTCGTAGAGCGCGCCGGCACCGTCGATCAGGGCGGCCAGCCGGAGGTACGCCCGGTGCTCGGCCGGTCCGGGCCGCGACCGCAGGCCGGCCGCCCGGAGCACGGTGGTCAGCACCGGGTCGCGCACCGGCCCGCGCGCGTCCGCCACGACTTCGGTGAGCCGCGCCGGCTCGGCGGCGAGCACGAACCCGAGATCGCGCAGCAGCTCGCTGAGCCGTCCCGCGGCGGCGGCGTGCGCGGCCAAGTGACGCTGGACGTACGGGGGTGCGTCCGTCCAGTCCGGGCTGCCGTCAGGTCCGGGCGCGACCACCCGCCGCAGCCCGTCCAGGATCCGTCCGTGCAGCCGCGCCGCCACCGCGTCGGCCGGGTCGATCTGCTCGCCGATCACCCGCCGCACCGCGGGCGAGGCGAGCGCGGCCCGCAACGCGTCGTGGAACGGCCGGTACACGGTCTGCCCGTCCTCGAGGCTGCGGATGAGATACCCGCCCAGCCGGTGCATGAGTACGGACCGGATGTCAGCGTCGCCCAGCACCGCGTCCTGCGGCGCGAGCGCGGTCGCCATCGCCGGCCACACGCGCCGCCATGGCACGCCCTGCCCGAACGCGAGCGCGGCGGCCTGGAGCACGCAGACGATGCGTAGCCGGTCTTCGACGTCGTCGAAGGAGGCGGCCAGTTCCTCGGCGAGGACACTGCCCAGGCCATCGCCGATGAGGTCACGCCAGGCCTGGTCGTCCGGGTCCTGGACGGTGTCGCGGGCGGCGAGCGAGCGGGCCGCCACCTGGGCGAGCACGTAGGACCGCTGCGCGAGTCTGGCAACCACCGCGGCGACCCGGTGCGCGAGGTCGTGCCGCCCGGCGTACGGGCTGGCGTGCTCGGCCGTACCGGTCACCAGCAGTTGGGTGGCGTACGCGGTCAGGTCCTCCGGCGCCCAGTACGTGTCGTCATCCAGGCGGTACCGCGTCGCGGCGAGCGTCGCGACGTAGCGCTCGGACAGCGTGTGGCCGCCGCCGGTGTCGCCTTCGGCGGAGCGCAGTCCGAGGATCAGCCGTACGCTCGGATCGGTCCAGTCGCCGCACAGCGGGGCGAGCACCTCGGTCAGCAACGAGCGCGGACTGGCTGCCTCGTCGATCGCGTCCACGACGACGGTGGCCGGGTGCGCGCGCCGCCCGGCGAGGTGCGCGCGGAGCGCCGCGATCATCGACTCGCCCGATCCCGGGTCCACGGCGACGCCCAGTGCGTGGCACAGCTGCTCGACGATGTCCTGGTTGGTCTTGCCCTTCGCCAGTACGGCCGCGCTGACCTCGCCCGCGCCCGGACACACCGACGCCTCCAGCGCCGCGATCAGGTCCGGGTAGGCCGCCCGGAACGCCGGGTCGCTGAGCGCGACGAGGCGGGACAACACGGCCGACTTGCCGCAGCCGGCCCGGCCGGTGATCACATGCGCGCCGGGCTCTGCGCGGGCCGCACCGAGCACCGCACGCATCGCCACGGTACGGCCGGTGAACAGCCACCCCGGCTCGTCCGCGCGCAGCACGCCGCGGGCCCGCGGACCCCAGTGCGCGGCCATCTCGTCCGAACGGGCCGCATCGCGCCGGTGCGGGTCCCGCTGGCCCGCCTGGCCGGGGCGATAACGCGGATTGGGTAGGCACGGCGAGGGCTCGTCACGCGGATAGCGCGGGAACACCACGATGTCCTGGTCACCGACGGCATCGGTGAGCGCGTCGGTGAGCGCCCGCGGCGACAGGTACGGCTGTAGTTCCGAACCGTTGCGCTCATCGCCCGGTTCGGGATACAGGAACGCCTGGATGGCGTCGGTGATGGCGCCCACCCGGGCCGTCCCGCGCGGCGAGGAGGTCGCGACTCCCACCCAGCCGCGGGGCAGCTCGTCGACGAAGTCGAACATCCCCCTGCTCACCGCTCCCGACTGGCAGGTGTCGATGACGATGAAGGCGTGTTCGGCCTCGGTGTCCCTCAGCCAGCCGACGAGCTGGTCGGTGCGCACCATGGTGGTGTCCGGCTTGGCCCGGTCGCCGTTGCGCAGCACCAGGCGGTGCGCGTGGCCAATGTCCGCACCATGGCCGGTGGCGATCAGGACGACCGCGTCGCTCGATCGCACGTCGGAGGTGCCGACGAGCGCGGCGAAAACATCGCCGAACGACGGCTCCGCGGCCAGCCGGGGGGCGAGTTCCACGAAGCGCCGGCGCTCCAACGACGCGTCGCACAGCCACGATGTCCACACCGCGATCTCGCCGGCCAGGTCGAGGTGCGGCCACTCGGCGTCGTTGTCGTAGCTGCCGGTGGCCAGGACGATCAGGTGGCGACGGCGGATGTCTTCGTCGTTCATTGCGTGGACGAGATGCCGGCGAGCACGCTCTGGCCGCTGATCCGCTTGGACAGGTAGCGCGTGATCGCGTGCGGCTGGTTGCCGTTGTCGACGGTGTAGTCCCGCGCCGCCGGCCAGATCCGGCTGACCCGCCCACCGGCGGTGACCGGGTCGGCCTCGTCGAGAACGTTCACCCAGCTGCGTGCCGGCCCGGGCAACGGCCGGCCGGGTGGGTATTGATCGGTGGCCCGCAGTCGAGTGGCCACGGTCTTCATCGACAGCGGCGAACCGGCCGTGATGAGCGCGCCGACGCGGACCTCCGGGTTGAGCGCGAGCGTCTCGAACGCCACGACGGACCCGAGCGAGTGACCGATCAGTACGTCGCACCCGTCGCCGATCGCCGCCAGCACGCGGCTCCTGATTCCCGCGGCCAGATCGTCGTCGTCCAGGTAGACCCGCACCTGGCGCAGCGCGGCGACCAGGACGAGCAGCACCTTCAGGTCATAGCGGGACGCGAGGCGGCGCAGCAGTGGGCGAAGCGGTGCGGGCACTCCGCTGAGCCCCTTGGCGGGCACGGCATCCTCGTCTCCGGGGATCTCGGCCAGGGCGGCGTCGAGGAAGTCGAGTTCGTCGTCGGACACGATGTCCGGGCTGGTGAGGGTCGCGGCCTTGGTCATGGGAGCGCCACCGGCGGCCGCGGACAGGAACAGGTTCCCGTAGTACGCAATGTCAAAGCTCGGTATCGGCGGATTGCGCGCGTCGAGCGCGACCTCGATGCCGTCGGCCAGCGCAGCCTGCCAGGAGGCAAGCAGCTGGTGCCGGCCGAGCTGCTCCTGCGCGATGCCGTGCACCCCGACGACCTGTGCCATGCGATCCCCCCACTCCGTACCGGAAGAGGTTCTCGCGTGACCTCGGATACCGGCAAGGTGGACGAGCCGCCGGCGCCCTGTCCGCCGGCGTGGGCGCGTGCGAGGTCTGCCTTCCGCGGCCGCGGTAATGGTCGGGATTCGGGCTCTCGACCTCGTGGGGCGGGGTGGTCTGGGGTCAGGTGAGGGCGGTGTCGGCTGCGGTCAGGCCGAAGACCAGGGCCGGTGCCAGGCCGCCGGCGTACGCGCGGTGGTAGAGGCCGCCAGTGTCGGCGCCGGCGGCGAGCAGGCCGGGGATGGGGGTGCCGGTGCCGGAGCGGACCCGCATGGAGCTGTCCACGAGGAGCCCGGTGAAGGTGAAGGTGATCGCCGGGGCCGCTTCCAGTACGTAGTACGGCGGCTCGGTCAGGGCCCTGCGGTCGTAGGCCCGCCCGGGGTGTGGCTGCCCGGCCGCGGCGACGGTCGCGTTGAACTCCTCGAGCGCGGCCCGGATCGCCGGCCCCGGGTAGCCCCATTCAGCCGGCATGTCGTCGAAGTCCGCGAGCGAGTCGGTCACCGCGCACCGGGCTCCCCGCCGGCTGGCCAGGGCGAACTTGTCCAGCCCGGGGATCCCTTCGACGTACGAGCCGGTGATCCACTCCCGGTGCACGGCGGCGTCGGCGACCAGCAGCCCGCGCGCCTGCGGCTGGTCCAGCAGCGCGATCGTGGTGAGGTGGTCCCCGGCCGTCTCGTCGACGAAGCGCTCGCCGCGCAGGTTGAACAGCAGCGCGTGCTCGCTGTAGTAGAGCGCGAGGTCGACGAACATCGACGGGTCGCTCAGCGGCACACCGGCCGGCACGAGGTGGCCGTAACAGCCGGCACCGGGCTCGCCCACCGCCGCCCCGACCGCGCGACCAAGGCGCAGCCCGTCGCCGACGCTGTACGGGTTGGCCCGCAGCGGCAGCGCCCCGGCATGGGGGTGTATGAGTTCGGCGCGCAGCGCGGGGTCGCCCTGGAAGCCGCCGGTGGCCAGCAGCGTCCACCGGGCCAGCACCCGCCGGGTCGAGCCGTCCGGCAGCTTGCAGTCGGCGCCGCGGACAGCGCCGTCGTACACCAGGCTCCGCGCGCTGGTACGGGTCAGCACCTCGCCGCCGCGCTCCTTGACCAGCTGCTCGCACCGGCTGAGGTAGTGCGTGGTGTCGACCTGGTGCCCGCGCCCGTACCGGAGGACGGTGACCTGCGGCCGGCAGTCGACGCCGAGCGAACGGATCCACTCGACCCCGCCCGGGAAGCCCTCGACCACCAGCCGGGACAGGTCGGCGTCGCCCAGCGGGTTGACCTCCCGCATGACCTCCACGGTCGGCGCCGTCCACACGAACCCGGCATAGATCGCCGACCCGCCCACGTGGTCGCCGCGCTCCAGCACGACGACCCGGGCGCCCTGGCTGGCGGCCCGCGCGGCGGCCGACATCCCGGCCATGCCGGCCCCGATCACCAGCAGGTCGGCGGGTTCGCTCTCGTGGCCGTTCATACGGTGAACCGGCCGCCGTTGGACAGCAGTACGGCGCCGACCACGTTGCTGGCCTGCGCCGAGGCGAGGTAGAGCACCGAGTCGGCGATCTGCGCCGCGCTGGCGTACGCCGGGGTGCCGGGGCCGGTCATGGTGGCGCGCAGGGCGGCGGGCGTCCGCTCGGCCATGCCGGTGAGCGTCGGTCCCGGCGCCACCACGTTGACCCGTACGCCCCACGCGATGGCCTCCTTGGCCACGGCCTGGGCCAGTGCGTGCACGCCGGCCTTGGACGCGGCGTAGTGGGGGTAGCCGATCGGCGCGTCGAAGGCCGCGGACGACCCGATCAGCACGACCGAGCCGCGGGACAGCGGCGCCATGGCCCGCAGCGCGGCGCGGACGACGTGGAAGGTGCCGTCCAGGTTGACCGCCAGCACCCGCCGCCAGCTCGCCAACTCCAGGTCGGGCGTCACCCGGACGGCGCGGCCGCCCTCCAGCGCGCCGGCGATGGCGGCCTTGGCATCGGGATCGTCCACGCCGGCGGCGTGGACGACGACGTCCAGCCGGCCGTGGGCGGCCAGCAGCCGGTCGACGGCCGCCTGCACCGCCCCGGCGTCGGTGACGTCCAGGTGCGCGGCGCTGGCCGTACCGCCGAGCGTGGCCGCCTGGTCGGTGGCCGCCGCGCCGTCGACGTCGGCCAGCAGCACCGCCTGGGCGCCCTCGGCCACCAGGCCGGCGGCGACCGCGGCTCCGATGCCGGAACCGGCGCCGGTGACCAGGGCCACCTGGCCGTCGAAGCGAGCCATCACGCGCTCTCCCGTGGGGGTGTGGAGTCCGGGACCAGGACGGCGCGGCCGCGGATGGTTCCCTGCCGCAGCCGGTCCAGCGCCTGGCCGGCCTGGCTGAGCGGGAAGGTCTCGACCTCGACGCGCAACGCTCCCGCGCGGGCCAGCGCGAGCACCCTGCCCAGGTCGGGGCGGCTGCCCCAGAACGGCAGCGAGACCCGGACACCGGCCGGCAGCCCGCTGCCCTTGGCCAGCTCCAGCCGGCCACCGCCGCTGCCGACGACGACCAGGTCGGCACCGGGCCGGAGCAGGCCGGTTGCCAGCTCGAGGGTCTGCTGGGAGCCGACCATGTCCAGGACGGCGTTGGCACCGTGACCGCCGGTGGCGGCCAGGATCCCGGCGGCGCCCCGCTCGGACCGGACCGCGTGCTGGGCGCCGCACCGGGTCGCCAGCTCCAGCGCCTCGCTCCGGACGTCGGCGGCCACGATCACGGCGGCCGGCGCCAGCGCGCGGACCACCTGGATCGCCAGGTGCCCCAACCCGCCGACCCCGAGCACGGCGACGACCGGGTCGGCGGGCAGCCGCGGCAGGGCCAGGGACACGGCATGGTACGAGGTGAGCCCGGCGTCGGTCAGGGGTGCGGCCTGGACCGGGTCGAGGCCGGCCAGCGGGAGCAGGTGCCGCTCGTGCGGGACCAGCACCGCGCCCGCGATGCCGCCGTCCCGGCCCAGGCCGACCCCGGCGTAGCCGAGCCGGGACCGCTGCGCGCAGTAGTTCTCGCTGCCCTCCCGGCAGCGCGGGCACGCCCCGCAGCCCCACGGCCCGTAGACCGCGACCGGGTCGCCCGGGCGTACCGCGCGTACGTCCTCGCCGACTACAGCGACCGTGCCGGCGACCTCGTGCCCGAGGGTGAACGGCAGCGCGGCCTCCAGCGGGGCCGGCGGCCCGTCCAGCACGTGCAGGTCGGAGCCGCACAGGCCGGCCGCGGCGACCTCCACCAGCACCTCGTGGCGCCCGGGCGGCGGCAGCCGCACCGGCTCGAAGCGGGCCGCCCCGCCCGGCCGGGTCAGCCGCAGCGCGTGCGTGTGCACAACGGTCACCCCGTTTCGCCAGACCTGAACTGACTTCGGTTATAGAGCCGCACCCGCCGGCGGCGCAAGGCCGGCAGGGGTTGACACTCCCTGGTCGCGAGCCTATACATGGACTGAATTCAGTTCAGTTAAGGGGATCCCCACATGACCGTCGCTGACGACATCCAGTTCGAGCGGGACAAGAACGTCGCCCGCGTCTGGCTGAACCGCCCGTGGAAGAAGAACTGCGTAACCGTCGAGATCCTCAACCGGCTGGACGAGATCGTCACCGAGGTCGAAGCAGACCCCGAGCTGCTGGTCCTGGTGCTGCGCGGTCGGGGCAACACGTTCTGCTCCGGCTTCGACCTGGACGACCTGAAGGCCGACTGGATCGGCAGCACGGTCGCCTTCGAGGTGGCGGAGCTGTCGGCCCGCATCTGCGACAACCTGTACCGGATGCGGACGCCGTCGGTGTCGGTCGTCGAGGGGTACGCCACGGCCGGCGGCTTCGAGCTGATGATCTCCACCGACTTCGCCATCGCCGCCGACGACGCCCGCATCGGGGACTTCCACATCCGGCGCGCGCTGTTCGGCGGCGCCGGGCCTATCTACCGCGTGCCGCGCATGATCGGCATCCGCAAGACCAAGGAGCTGATGCTCACCGGCAAGCTGCTGTCCGGCACCGAGGCCGCCGCCTGGAACCTGGTCAACCTGAGCGCGCCGGCCGACGAGCTGGACGCCGCGGTGGAGGGTTTCATCGGCCAGCTCACCGACAAGAGCCCGTTCCAGATGAACATCACCAAGTCCGCGATCGACCGCAGCCTGGACGCCGACACCGAGTCGCTGATGCTGATCGAGCGGCTGTCGGTCGGGGTGACGCTGCAGTCCGAGGATGCCGCGGAGGGTGTCAGCGCCTTCCTCGACAAGCGCGAGCCGGTCTGGAAAGGGCGCTGAGTGACCGGGCAGCCACCGGCACCGCTGCGGGGCTCGCGCTGCCCGGAGTGCGCCGTGACCACCTACCCCGCCGCCGAGCGCTGTCCCCGCTGCGGCGCCGAGCTGCGCGAGCTGGAGCTGTCCCGGCGCGGGCTGCTGTGGAGCTGGACCGTGCAGCGCCACCAGCCCAAGTCGCCGCCGTACGAGCCCCCGGCGGCCGGGTTCGCGCCGTTCGCGGTCGGCTACGTCGAGCTGCCGGAGGGCGTCCGGGTGGCCGCCGTACTGGATGTGGAGCTGCCCACCCTCGCGATCGGCATGCCGCTGCTGCTGGCCGCGGGCGACGGGGTGCCGAGGGCGGTGGCGGCATGAGCGGCAGGTGGCGAGTGAGCATCGCAGCGAGGAACGAGCGAGGAGCGGAGCGAGCACCTGCCGCGGGAGGCACAGCATGACCGTACTGGTGGCCGGGGCTGCGCGTACGGTGTTCGGTCGGTCGGCCGCCTCCGGGCGGGACCACGCGGTACGGGCGGTACGGGCCGCGCTGGCCGACGCCGGGATCGGCTGGGACCGGGTCGGCGCGGCCTTCGGCGGCAGCGACAGCGCGGGGAACGCCGACACCCTGGTCGCCGAGCTGGGCCTGACCGGCCTGCCCTTCGTGAACGTGAAGAACGGCTGCGCCACCGGTGGCAGCGCGCTGGTCAGCGCGGTGAACGCGATCGGGTCCGGGATGGCCGAGGTGGTGCTGGCCGTCGGCTTCGACAAGCACCCGGCGGGCGCGTTCGACCCGCGACCCGAGGACTGGGGCTTGGACGCCGCGTACGGCCGGGACGGGCTGATGGTCACCACGCAGTTCTTCGGGATCAAGATCCAGCGCTACCTGCACGACCACGGGATCAGCGCCCACACCCTGGCGCTGGTCGCGGAGAAGGCGTACCGCAACGGCGCGTTGACCCCGCAGGCGTGGCGGCGCACACCGCTGACGGCGGCCGAGATCCTGGACTCCGGCCTGGTCAGCGACCCGCTCACCAGGTTCATGTTCTGCTCGCCGGGCGAGGGCGCCGCGGCGCTGGTGCTGGCCGCCCCCGGCGCCGCGCCCGGCGCCGCCCCGGGCACCGGCCGCCGGGTGCGGCTGGACTCGGTCGCGGTGCGCTCCCGCCGGTTCGGGTCCTTCGAGGTGTTCAGCCCGTGGATCCCGGCCGGGGAGCTGGCCAGCGTGTCCGCCGACGCGGCGGCCGCGGCGTTCGAGGCCGCCGGGATCGGGCCGGCCGAGGTCCAGGTGGCCCAGGTGCAGGACACCGAGGCCGGCGCGGAGATCATGCACCTGGCCGAGTGCGGCTTCTGCGACCACGGGGCGCAGCAGCGGCTGGTCGCCGAGGGTGCCTTCGAGCTGGGCGGCGTACTCCCGGTGAACACCGACGGCGGCTGCATCGCCAACGGCGAGCCGATCGGGGCCTCCGGGCTGCGCCAGGTCGTCGAGGTCGTACACCAGTTGCGGGGGACGGCGGGGGAGCGGCAGGTGCCGGGGCCGCCGTCGGTGGGGTTCACCCACGTGTACGGCGCGCCCGGCGTGAGCGCGTGCGCGGTGCTGTCGTGCTGACCGGCGAGACCGACCTGGCCGGCCGGGTCGCGGCGCGGCTGCGGTCGCTGCACCCGGGAGCCGAGGTGGGCGGGCTGGCCGTGCTGCCGGGCGGCCGGTCCGGCCTGACCTACCGGGTACGGGCCGGCGCGGGCGAGTACGTGGTGAAGGCGGTGCCCGCCGGCCAGCGCCCGGTCGGCCGCAACGACGTGCTGCGCCAGGCCGAGGTGCTGCGGGCGCTGGCCGGTACGGGCGTCCCGGTGCCGGCCGTGGTCGCGTCCTCGAGCGAGCACCCGGCCTGGTTCGCGATGACGCTGGTCCCCGGCCAGAGCCTGGAGCCGGCCCTGGACGGCGGCGACCTGCCGCCGGCGCTGGTCCGCGACCGGATGCTGGCCCTGATCGCGGTCATGCGCCGGCTGCACGGGCTGGACCCGGCCCTGCTGCCGCTGCCGCCGCAGCCGGTGCTCGGGCCGGGCGAGGAGCTGGACCGGTGGGCGCGGACGCTGCGGGCGGTGCCTGCCGAGCTGCGCCCGCTCGGGGAGGACCTGCTCGGCCTGCTGGGCGCGGACGTGCCGGCGGCGCGGCCGGCGGTCCTGGTGCACGGCGACCTGCGGCTGGGCAACGTGCTGTGTGCCGGCCGGGAGATCGCCGCGGTGATCGACTGGGAGATCTGGGCGCTCGGGGACCCCCGGGTGGAGCTGGCCTGGCTGCTGCTGTTCGCCGACCCGGGGAACTTCCCGGGCATCGGCCACCCGGTGGCCGGGCTGCCCGGCGAGGACGACCTGGTCCGGGCGTACGCCGGCGGTGAGCTGCCCGGCATGCGGTGGTTCCGGGCGCTGGCCCGGCTGAAGATGGCCGCGATCATGGGGCACAACATCAGGCGGCACCGGGAGGGCAGGCACCACGACCCGGTGCAGGAGACGCTGCCCCCCACCGTGGCCGCGATGCTGCGCGCCGGCGCTGAGCTGCTGGGTTGAGGGGGAGGTCATGGACTTCGGCTACTCGCCGCGGGCTGCCCGGCTCGCCGGCCAGGTGCGCGCGTTCGTCGACGAGCACGTCATCCCGAACGAGGCGGCGTACGAACGGCAGCTCGCCGCGGCAGCCGACCCGCACGCCCTGCCGCCGCTGCTGGTGGAGCTCAAGGAGCTGGCCAGGGCGCAGGGCCTGTGGAACCTGTTCCTCACCCACGGCAGCTGGGGCGCCGGGCTGACCAACCTGGACTACGCGCCCGCGGCCGAGCAGATGGGCCGCTCCATCCTCGGCAACGAGGTGTTCAACTGCTCCGCGCCCGACACCGGGAACATGGAGCTGCTCGCCCTGTACGGCACCCCTGAGCAGCAGGACCGGTGGCTGAGGCCGCTGCTGGAGGCGCGGATCCGGTCCTGCTTCGCGATGACGGAGCCGGACGTGGCCAGCTCCGACGCGCGCAACATCCGTACCAGCATCCGCCGCGACGGGGACGGGTACGTGGTCAGCGGGCGCAAGTGGTTCGTGTCCGGCATCCTCGACCCGGACTGCGCGCTGATCGTCCTGATGGGGGTGACCGACCCGGCGGCCGACCCGTACCGGCGGCAGAGCATGGTCCTCATCCCGCGTGACACCCCCGGGGTCGAGGTGCTGCGCGGCCTGCCGGTCTTCGGCTACACCGACCGGCTCGGGCACGGCGAGGTGCGTTTCAGCGACGTACGGGTGCCGGCGGCGAACCTGCTCGGCGGCGAGGGCGCGGGGTTCGCGCTCGCCCAGGGCCGGCTCGGGCCGGGCCGGATGCACTACGCGATGCGCGCGATCGGGTTCGCCGAGCGGGCGCTGGAGTTGATGACCCGCCGGGTGCTGGACCGGCACGCGTTCGGTGGACCGCTGGCCGACCGGGGCGTGGTGCGGGAGTGGATCGCGCGCAGCCGGATCGGGATCGACCAGGTGCGGCTGCTGGTGCTGCGTTCGGCCTGGGTGCTGGACACCGCGGGCAACGCGGCCGCCCGCGCCGACGTGGCCGCGATCAAGGTGGCGGCGCTGGAGGTGGCGCACCGGGTGGTGGACCGCGCGGTGCAGGCGCACGGCGCGGCCGGGGTGAGCGACGACACCGCGCTGGCCAGGCTGTTCACCCTGACCCGCGCGCTGCGGATCGCCGACGGCCCGGACGAGGTGCACCTGCGTACGGTCGTCAGGGCCGAGCTCGCCCGCTACCGGGCGGCCCGATGAGAGGCCGGGTGGCGGTGATCACCGGGGGGTCGCGGGGGATCGGGCTGGCCGTGGCCACCCTGTTCCGTACGGAGGGCGCGCACGTGGTGATCGCGGCCCGCCGGGCGCCGGGGCTGGCCGCCGCGAAGGACGCGCTGCTGGCCGTGCCGGGCGCCGGCGGGGTGCACACCGTGGTGGCCAACGCCGGCGAGCCCGAGGACGCCGAGCGGGCGGTCGGGGAGGCGGTGGACCGGTTCGGCCCGGTGGACGTACTGGTCAACAACGCGGCCACCAACCCCTACCTCGGCCCGCTCATCGACCTGGACCTGCCGCGGGCGGAGAAGACCGCGCGGGTCAACCAGTACGGCATGCTGGCCTGGATCCGGGCCGCCGCCGGCGCCAGGATGAGCGAGCGCGGCGGGACCGTGGTCAACGTGGCCTCGGTGGGCGGCCTGCTCGTCGACCCCGGGATCGGCTGGTACAACGGCACCAAGGCCGCCATGATCCACCTGACCAGGCAACTCGCGTACGAGCTGGGGCCGGCGATCCGGGTCAACGCGGTCGCACCCGGGGTGATCAGGACCGAGCTGGCCCGCGCGGTGTGGGAGGTACGCGAGCCGGTGCTGGCCAGAACGCTGCCGCTGCGCCGGCTGGGCACCGTGGAGGACGTCGCGCAGGCGGTGCTGTTCCTGGCCGGCGACGCCTCGTCCTGGATCACCGGACACACCCTGGTCATCGACGGCGGCGCGCTGTGCCTGCCGGTGGCGGTGGACGAGTGAGCACCCCCGCAACGGGGCCGGCCGAGGTCTTCTGCCTGCGCGGCCGGACGGCGGTCGTGACCGGCGCCTCGGCCGGGCTGGGCCGACGCTTCAGCACGGTGCTGGCGGCCGCCGGTGCCCAGGTGATCGCGGCCGCCCGCCGGGTCGACCGGCTCGAGGCGCTGGCGGCCGAGCACGAGGGCATCCACCCGGTGCGCTGCGACGTCGCCGCGGAGGCCGACCGGGAGGCGCTGGTGGCGGCCGCCGTGGAGCGGACGGGGCGGCTGGACATCCTGGTGAACAACGCCGGCCTCGGGGCGCACGGCGCGGCCGAGGGGGAGTCGCCGCGGGCGTTCCGCCAGACCCTGGAGGTGAACCTGGTGGCGCCGTTCCACCTGGCCTGCCTGGTCGCCGCCGGGGCGGGGCCGGCCGGCGTCTCGATCGTGAACGTCGCCTCCATCCTCGGCATCGTCTCCGGCGCACCCCTCAGCGGCGCCGGCTACGCCGCGTCCAAGGCCGGCCTGATCGGGCTCACCCGCGAGCTGGCCGGGCAGTGGGGCGGCCGCGGGGTGCGGGTCAACGCGCTGGCCCCGGGCTGGTTCCGGTCGGAGATGACGCACGAGCTGTTCGCCGACGGCCGCTCGGCCGGGTGGGTGGAGCGCAACACGCAGCTGCGCCGGGCGGGGGAGGTCAGCGAGCTGGACGGCGCGTTGCTGTTCCTGGCCTCCAGCGCCTCTTCGTACACCACCGGCCAGGTGCTGGTGGTCGACGGCGGCTGGACCGCGCGGTGATGCTGGCGGCGCATGATCGGGACTGGATGGCCCACGACGAGGAGGACGAACCGTGGCGATGCTGGACTACATGGGCAGCCTGGACGCCGGCGACCCCGCCGCCGCGCTGGCGCTGATGGACGAGGGCCTGAGGTTCCTGATCGTGCTGCCCGGCCGCACCGTGACCGGCACCTCCAAGGCCGACTTCGAGAACTACCTCGCCGGCCGCGCGGCGCCGCCGGACCGGGTGCACAAGGTGCTGCGGTACGCCGTGGACGGTGACGTCGAGCTGGCGTACGGCCTGGTCACCGAGGCGGGGCGGACCGCGGGCTCGTTCATGTCGGCGGCCAGGGTCTCCCCGGAGGGGCGCATCCTCAGCTACCAGTCCCTCTTCGACCCCGGCTTCTCGCTCCTCGACGGCGAGGGGCCGCGATGACCGGCACGGCGCCGTTCCTGACCCGGTGGTTCGCCATCCTCGACGGCGACTCGCCCTCCGACATCCTCGACCTGATCAGCCCGGATTTCCGGCTGTCCATCGTCTTCTCCACCGGCGAGGGCGCCGCGCAGGACTTCTCCGGCGACCGGGCGGCCCTGGTGGGCTACCTCGAGCAGCGCGAGCGCGGCACCCGTACCCACCACATGCTGTCGGCCGCCGTCCAGGGCAGCGACGAGACCTACCTCGGCGAGGTGCGCCGCGGCGGGGTGTTCGAGGCGTCGTTCGTGGCCGTGGGCAGGGTCGGCCGCTCCGGCCGGCTGGAGCGGCTGCTCATCGGCCGCTCCCCGGGCGTCCGCTTCACCGACTGACAGGGGAGAGCAGATGTACGACCTGGTCCTGCTGGCCGCCCGGCCGCCGGAGTGGACGCACGAGGAGTTCATCGCGTGGTGGCGCGGCCCGCATGCCGAGCTCGCCGTGACGCTGCCGGGCCTGCGCCGCTGGCAGCACATCGAGATCGAGGCCGCGCTCGAGCCGCGCTCGGAGGGCTGGGACGGGGTGTCGATCCTCGGTTTCGACAGCCCGGACGCGGTACGCGCGGCGCTGGACAGCGCGCAGTGGAAGGCCGCGGTCGAGCAGGTGGGCGACATGCGCGGCCGGCGGATCGCGGTGCTCGGGTCGGAACGGCTGATGTTCGGCGCCTGAGTGGAGGGGAAAGCATGCGGAAGCTGGTGGCCGGCTGGGTGAGCCGGGTCGAGGCCGCGGACTTCGTGGCGGTCGCCGACGACGAGGGCGAGCACCGGGCGCGGTGGGTGCTGGCGCAGGGCCGGGCGCTGGCGCCGCTGTTCCGCGACGCGGCCACGGGGGAGCCGTACACCGTGCTGCTCCAGGCCGACAGCTCCTGGCGCACCGTGGCGGCCACCGTCGCGGCCGGCCTCACCGGCGCCACCCTGGCCCTGGTGAACCGGCACTCCACCCGCGCCGAGATCGGCTACGCCTTCGACGACATCCGCCCGGACGCGGTGCTGGCCGAGCCGGGCGCCTGGCCGGAGTGGGGGCTGGCCGACCTGCTCGGCGGCGCCGCCGGCCAACCCGCGCTGGAGGGCTGGCAGCTCGGCCGGGCCGCGACGCCGGCCGGCACCCGGCGGTGGGCCGGCGGCTGCGTGATCGGGCTGACCTCGGGTTCCAGCGGCCGGCCCAAGGGCGTGGTGCAGACCGAGGAGTCCTTCCGGTACGCCGGCCGCCGCACCGTCGAGGCCAACGAGCTGCACCCCGGCGACCCGATCGCGGCCATCGTCCCGCTGTCCTCGACGGCCGCGTACTGCTTCGGTGTGGCGCTCGCGCTGTCCCTCGGCGGCACGCTGGTGACCGCCGGGCGGTGGCAGCCGGAGGGGATGCTGGCCCGCTTCGACCGGTGGCGGGTGCGGTGGGTGATGTGCGTACCCACGATGGCCCTCCAGCTCGGCCGGGCCGCCGCCGAGCAGGGCGCGCCGGCCGGCCTGCGGTCGCTGACCGTCGGCGGCGGGCCGATGGACGCCGCCACGCTGGGCCGCGCCGAGCAGGCCCTGGGCGCCCGGATCCTGCGGGTGTTCGGGATGTCGGAGTGCCTGGGCCACACCACCCCGCGGCTGGACGACCCGGCGCCCATCCGGCTGGGCCGGGACGGGCGGCCGTTCCCGGGCACCGAGGTGCGCGGCGTGGACACCGCGGGCGTACCGGTGCCGGCCGGGCAGCCGGGGCGGGCCCAGGTGCGCGGGCCGTCGCTGTTCGTGGGCTATGCCCGCCAGGGCGCGGTCGAGCCGCCCGAGCTGACCGCTGACGGGTTCTTCCCCACCGGCGACCTGGTGGTGAGCAATGCCGACGGCACGATCAGCATCGCCGGCCGGGAGAAGGACGTGATCATCAGGGGTGGCCGCAACATCGACGTGCTCGAGGTCGAGTCCGCGGTGGCCAGCCATCCCGCGGTGAGCCAGGCATGCGTGGTCCCGCTGCCCGACCCTGAGCTGGGCGAGCGGATCGCGGTCCTGTACGTACCGGAGCCGGGTCAGCGGCCAGACCTGGACGACCTGCTGGCACACCTGCGCGAGCGGGGGCTGGCCAAGACCAAGTGGCCGGAGTTCGCCTACCCGGTCCGGGCGCTGCCGCAGACCCGGGTGGGCAAGCTGTCCCGGATCGCGGCCCGCGACCTCGCCGCCGAGCTGCACGCGGCCAATCAAGGGAGCGCCCCGTGCTGACCACGACCGCGGTGGATCCGGCCCGGCTGATCCCGACCGCCGAGCAGGAGGAGCTGCGCGCCACGGTGTCGCGGTTGCTCGCGCAGGTGTCCGGCCCGGCGCGGGTGGAGCGGCACAGTGCCCTGCCCGGCGGGTACGAACCGGGCCTGTGGGCCAGGCTGGCGGGTGAGCTGGGGCTGGCGGCCATCGCGGTCCCGGCCGACTACGGCGGTGCCGGCGGGTCGTTCGCCGACCTCGCCGTGGTCGCCGCGGAGGCCGGCCGGCTGCTGCTGTGCGCACCGCTGCTGGCCAGCGCGGTGCTCGCGGCCACCGCGGTGCTGGCCGGCGGAGGGGAAGCCGAGCGGCGGCGGTACCTGCCCGGCATCGCGGACGGTTCCACCGTCGCCACCCTCGCCGGCACCGGCGGATCGCGCGCGGCCGGCACCGTGTCGGCCCGGAACACCGCCGCGGGGTGGCTGCTGGACGGCGCGGTCGACTTCGTCCTGCACGGCGCGGCCGCCGACCTCGTCCTGCTGCTGGCCGGCACCGAGCACGGCGACACCCTGTTCGCGGTGGCCGGCGGCGCGACCGGGCTGCGCCGGGTGCCGCGCCAGGTGCTCGACCCGACCCGGCCGCAGGCCCTGCTGGAGCTGACCGGTGCGGTCGGCACCCCGGTCGGCGCACCCGGCGCCGGCCGGCCGGCCGTCGAACTGGCCCTGGACGCCGGGCGCGCCGCGCTGGCCGCCGAGCAGGTCGGGGCGGCCGAGCACGCGCTGCGCGAGTGCGTGGCGTTCGTCGCGGCACGGCAGCAGTTCGGCCGGCCGATCGGGTCGTTCCAGGCGGTCAAGCACCGGCTCGCCGACCTGCTGGTGGAGTTGGAGGGCGCCCGCTGCGCCGCCGGGTACGCCGCCGCCTGCGTGGACGGCAGCCCGGCGGAGTTGCCACTCGCGGCCGCCGTCGCCCACATCGCCTGCACCCAGACGCTGGAGCTGGCGGCCCGGGAGTACGTCCAGCTGCACGGCGGGATCGGCTTCACCTGGGAGCACGCCGCGCACCGGTACGTACGCCGAGCACGCTCCGACGCCGTGCTGTTCGGCACCGCGGGCGAACACCGGGCCCGGGTGGCGGCGCTGATCGGCCTGCCGGGGGAGCGGTGATGGCCGGCGTACCGGCGCCGGAGGAGTTCCGGGCCGCGGCGCGCGGCTGGCTGGCGACCGTGGCCGCGCCCCGCTCCGGCACGGCGACCTGGGGCAGCGGGCCGGACTCGGTCGCGGTCTTCGAGAACTGGACGCAGGCTCAGGAACGCGCGCACACCGACCGCATCCGGGCCTGGGAGCGGCTGCGCTACGACAGCGGCTGGGGCGCGCTGGCGTTCGACCCCGAGGTTGGCGGGCGCGGCCTGCCGGCCCACTACGAGCAGCTCTACCGGCTGGAGGAGGAGGCGTTCGAGGTCCCCAGGCGTACCGAGGTCTTCCCGGTCACGCAGCAGCTGGTGGCGCCGGCCGTGGCGATCTGGGGCACCGAGCGGCAGCGGGCGCGGTGGCTGCCGGCGATGCTGCGTACCGACGAGTTGGCCTGCCAGCTGTTCTCCGAGACCGAGGCCGGATCCGACCTGGCGGCCGTCCGCACCAGGGCGGTCCGCGAGGGCGACGGCTGGCGGCTGAACGGGCACAAGGTGTGGACCTCGGGCGCCAGGGTGGCCAGCTGGGGTGTCGCGGTCTGCCGCAGCGATCCCGACGCGCCCAAACACGCCGGCATCACGGTGTTCTGCGTACGGATGGACGCGCCCGGGGTCACCGTACGGCCGATCAGGCAGATGACCGGCGGGGAGAGCTTCAACGAGGTGTACCTCGACGACGTGCTGGTGCCCGACGGCGACCGGCTCGGTCCGGCCGGTGCCGGCTGGCAGGTGACCCGGACGATCCTCGCGGCCGAGCGGCTGGACTCCGGCACGCTCGGCCTGGACAACGCCGCCGCGGCCCTGGAGCTGGCCAGGCACCTGCCGCTGAGCGGTGCCGAGCGCGACCGGGCGGCCCAGCTGTTCGTCCGTACGGCCGTGCAGCGGTCGATCGTCCTGCGCGTCCTGGCGACGCTGACCGCCGGCCGGCAGCCGGGGCCGGAGGCGTCGGTCGGCAAGCTGCACGCCACCCGTACGCTCCGGGAGACCTCCGAGCTGGTGCTGGAGCTGCTCGGGCCGCGGTTGGTGGCGGACACCGGCGAGTGGGGGACCTTCGCGTGGACCGAGCACCTGCTGGGCGCGCCCGGTTACAGCATCGCCGGTGGCACCGACGAGATCCAGCGGACGATCCTGGCCGAGCGGGTGCTGGGGCTGCCGCGGGAGGCGGCGGGATGACCCGTTCGCGTTACCCGCCGGGACTCGAACCGAAATCGGGTCAGGTCTAGGCTTTCACCGGACAGTCCGCCGCGGCCGGGGTGGACAAGGGAGAGTGGGGAGCCGCATGGTGCTTGCCGTCGACAACGAGCCGAGCCCGCGCTCGAAGCGGGCGGCGATCCTCCAGGCTGCCGTGGAGTTCTTCGGCGAGGTCGGGTACGAGCACACCAAGTGGTCTGCCGTGGCGGACCGGGTGGGGATCGGGCAGACCGCGCTCTACCACTACTTCGAGTCCAAGGCGCACTGCCTGCTCACGATCATGCACCTGGAGTTGCAGCGGTCCTGGGAGCGGTTCCGGGAGGCGGCGCTGGAGTTGCCGCCCGAGCAGGCGCTGGTGGCCGGGATCAGCACCGCCTTCGCGGTGACCGACCACGAGGTCCTCCAGATGCGGATCCTGCACAGTCACATGGACATGCTGGCCACGGCGCGTACCTCGGACCGCGAGGAGGAGGAGCGGCGCGCCTCCCGCAGGCTGGTGCGCCAGATCGAGGGCGAGTGGTCGGCCCTGCTCGACCGCGGCATGAAGGACGGGACCTTCGACCGGGCGGACGCCACCACGATGGGCCGCGCGGTGCTCGGCCTGATCGTCAGCGTGTGGACGTGGTACAGGCCGGGCGGCCCGATGTCGCTGACCGCGGTGAGCGAGTTCATCGAGGCGTGCGTGCTGCGGATGGTCGGGGTCGAGGCGCGGTTACCGGTCAGCGCGCGGTCCAGCCGCCGTCCACGTAAAGCTCGGACCCGGTCATGAACGACGCGTCGTCGGAGACCAGGAAGGCGACCGTGCTGGCGACCTCCGCGGGCTGACCGAGCCGGCCCAGTGGCGTACCGGCGTGCATGTCGACCAGCCGCTGGGTGCCGGCCCACAGCTGGCGGGATGTCTCGGTCTCGATGAAGCCGGGATGTACGGAGTTGACCCGGACCGCGTGCCCGGCCCAGTGCAGCGCGGCGTTCTTGGTCATCGTACGGACCGCGCCCTTTGCCGCGTGGTAGGCGAACTCCCGGCCGAACCCGCCGACCGTGCCGAAGATCGAGCAGATGTTGACGATGGAGCCGCCGCCGCTGGCCACGATCAGCGGGCCGAGGTGCTTCATCCCCAGCCACACCCCGGTCTGGGTCACCGCGAGCACCCGGTCCCACTCCGCCAGGCTCGCCGACTCGACGGTGCCACGGGCGCCGATCCCCGCGTTGTTCACCAGGGCGTCCAGCCGGCCGCCGCCGGTCAGCTCGGCGAGCCCGCCCGCCAGGGCTGCCCAGGCCGGCTCGCTGGTGACGTCGAGGACAGCCGGGTGGGCCTGCCCGCCAGCCGAGCGCAGGATGCCGGCAAGCTCCGCGCACCGGCCGGCGTCGAGGTCGGTGACGACGACCGTCGCACCCTCCTCGCACAGCCGCCGCGCGCTCGCCTCGCCGATCCCGCCGGTGGCCCCGGTGAGGACCACGACCTTCCCGGACAGACCGCGCATCGTTACCGGCACCTTTCCTGGACTGAAGTCGGTTCAGGAGCGTGACACGCCGGCAACGCGGTTGTCGAGGGGTAGACTCCTGAGCTGAATTCAGTTAAGGTCCGCCGCATCCCCCACGGAACGCTCCCCAGGTAACGGGCTGCATCCCATCGAGTGTTCAGGAGCACGGCATGAAGCGACTGTTCGTCGGGACGGTGTGCGCCGGCCTCGCCTTGGCGCTGGCGGCGTGCGGGTCCTCGAGCAACGCGTCGGGATCCGGGTCGGGCGAGATCCAGATCGGCGCGTGGAGCCCGCTCAGCGGCCCGATCGCGCCGTCCGGTACGCAGGTCACCGCCGGCGCCAAAGCCGCCTTCGCCGAGGTGAACGACGCCGGCGGCATCAACGGACGCAAGATCAACTACACCGTCATGGACAACGCCTACGACGCGCAGCAGACCATCCAGGTGGCCCGCAAGCTGATCGGCAGCACCAAGGTCGTCGCGATCGTCGCCGCCGACGGCACCGCTGCCACCGCGGCGTCCTTCCCGTACGTGCTGCAGCAGTCCAAGGTGCCGATCCTGTTCACCTACGGCGGGGCTGCGAGCTGGTACACCCCACCGCAGGCCGGGCTGTTCGGCACCCAGACGCTGTACGAGAAGCAGGCGGCCTCGCTGGCCACGTGGGCGGTGACCAGCGGCTCGAAGAACATCGTGGTGGTCCACGACGACCCGCAGGCCTTCGTGAACGTGGCCAACCAGGTGGTCAGCACGGCCCAGGCCACCGACCCGTCGGTGCACGCATCCCTGGTGCCGGTCAAGCTGAACACCACCGACTACAGCCCCATCGTGGCGCAGGTGAAGAGCAAGTCGCCGGACGCCGTGGTGCTGATCCTGCCGGTGCCCGAGGCGGCGGCCTACCTCAAGCAGGCCAAGCTGCAGGGCGTCACCGCGCAGGCGTACGGCTACGCGCCGGATGCCGACCCGGGGCTGCTCAAGCTGGCCGGCGACGCCGCCGAGGGGTTCCGTACGTTATCGCTGACCAAGCTGCCCAGCGACACCGCCGACCCCGCGGTGGCCGGCTACGTCGCCGCGCTGAAGAAGTACGCACCCGACCAGACACCCAGCTTCTACTCGATCTACTCCTACGCCGCGGCGAAGGCGTTCATCCAGATCCTGAAGGGCATCAAGGGCGACATCACGCCACAGAGCATCAGCCAGGCCGTACAGTCCGCGACCGCGATCGACACCGGACTGCTGCCGCCGCTGTCGTTCTCCGCCGATAAGCACCTCGGCACCGACCAGGTGATCCGGCTGAGCGTGACCGGTGGCGCCTTCACCGCGCAGGGTGCCTTCACCTCGCCCACCGGGTCCTGACGGTCGGGTAGCCCCGAAGGGAGGTGGACATGCGCGAGTTCGTCCTGAGCACCCTCAGCGGGATCGCCAGCGGTTCGGTGTACGGGCTGATCGGGCTGGGACTCGTCATCGTCTACCGGGCCACCGACGTGGTGAACTTCGCGCTGGCCAGCATGGCCACCACGGCCATGCTGGTCGCCACCACCGCGGTCGGCTGGGGGTGGGGTGTCCTCGGCGGGCTGGCCGTGGCGGTGGTGGTGTGCGCGGCGGGCGGCGTCGCGGTCCGGGAGGTGCTGATCCGGCCACTGGGCGGCGGCCAGCTGTTCACCGCCCTGGTCGTGACGATGGGTGTCGCGCTGATCCTGGACGACGTGCAGCTGAAGGTGTGGGGCGGCCAGCCGCGTACCTTCCCCGCACTGGTCGAGGGCCAGATCCACATCGCCGGCGCGGCGATCCAGTGGCAGCAGGTGCTGACGGTGGCGGTGACCGCGGTCGCCATGACCGCGGTCGGCTACCTGTTCACCCGTACGCCGCTCGGCTCGGCCATGCGCGCGACGGCCGAATCGCACGAGACGGCGCAGCTGCTGGGCGTCAACCCGCACCGGATCGCCCGGCTGGCCTGGGCGCTCGGTCTGGGCCTGGCCGCGCTGGGCGCCGGGCTGGCCGCGCCGATCAACGGGGTGTCCATCGGCGGGTTCCAGGGCGCGCTGTTCTTCGCGTTCACCGGGATCTTCCTGGGCGGGCTGACCAGCATGGCCGGCGCGGTGGTGGGCGGGCTGGTGGTCGGAGTGCTCAGCAACTGGGCGGCCGCGTACGTGTCGGCCAGCTTCCGGGACACGGTGGTCTTCGCCGTCGCCGTGGCGGTGCTGCTGGTCCGGCCGCAGGGCCTGTTCGGCAGGCAGACCTTCGAGCGGGTGTGAGGGCCTGATGGCGGCGGTTGGCTCCACCTCCGGTCGGGCCCTGGCGCTGGGCCGGGTGCTCGCCGGCCCGGCCGCGGCGCTGGTCGCCGTGCTGCTCGTACACGGCGGGCGGGTCTCGCCGGACACCGCGTACAACTGGGCCCTGTGCGCCGTGTACGGCATGGTCGTGCTGTCGGTGTCGCTGCTGGCGTCCTGGGCCGGGGTGTGGTCGATCGGGCACCCGGCGATGTTCGCGATGGGCAGCTACGCCGCGGCGTACGGCGCTGCGCACGGCTGGTCGCTGGAGGAGACGCTGCTGGTGGCGGCCGCGCTGCCCGCGGTGTGCGGTGCGCTGCTGGGGTATGCGGGTGCGCGCTTCTCGGTGCTCTACATCGCGCTGCTGACGATGGCCTTCGACCTGGTGGTGCTGGAGGTCGTCGGCCGCTGGACGGCGGTCACCGGCGGCGACGAGGGCGCCCCGGTCGGCACCCTGACCAGCGCGGTCGGGCTGGGCCACGTGGACGCCAGCGGCGGGGCGGTCGAGTTCGCCCTGCTCGCCTTCGGCGCCGTCCTGGGGCTGGCCGTGGTGGCGGCGCGCAGCGGCATCCGGCTGCGGGCGGTGGCGGCCCGCTCGCACGCGGCCGCCAGCCGTTCGGTCGGGATCGCACCGGAGCTGCAGACCGCGCTCGGCTTCGCCCTGAGCGGCGCGGTGACCGGGATCGCCGGCACCGTCCTGGCCACGATGACCGGCTTCGTCAGCCCGGACTCCTTCTCCCTCGGGCTGGCCACGAACCTGATCGCCGCATCGGTGCTGGGCGGGGTCGGCAGCCTGCTCGGCGCGGTCGTCGGCGGGGCCTTCATCACGTACGCGGGCAGCCTGGCGCAGTTGTTCCGGGTCAGCCAACCGATCCTGCAGGGCGGGGTGCTGATCGCGGTCCTGCTGCTGCTGCCGCGCGGGGTGGTGCCGTCGCTGGCCCGCCTCGCCCGCCGGCTCGCGGCCCGTACCGGTCTCCGGGGCCGGCGGGTGCCTGCCTCCCCGCCGGCCCCGGTCGAACTCCCCGCGAACCCCACCAGAGCCGGCAATCTCCCCGAACCGGCTCCCGGCGCCGAGCCGCTGCTGGTCGTCGAGGATCTCGGCGTGTCGTTCGGTGGGTTGCGGGCGCTGGCCGGTGTGTCGCTGGAGGTACGGGCCGGCGAGGTGCTCGCGGTGATCGGACCCAACGGCGCCGGCAAGACGACGCTGATCAACCTGCTGTCCGGGCTGCTGGCCGGTGGCCGGGCCAGCGGCACGGCCACCCTGCGCGGCGCCGACCTGCGCGCCGCCAGGCCGACGGCGCGCCGCGGGCTCGGGCTGGGCCGCACCTTCCAGCACGCCGAACTGTTCGCGGACCTGACGATCCTGGAGAACGTGCTGTGCACCCGGCGGTGGGCCACCCCCGCCGCCAGGCGGGAGGCGATGGCGGCGCTGGAGCGGGTCGGCCTGGCCGCGGTGGCGGACCGGCTGCCCCGGGAGCTGCCGTTCGGCCTGCACAAACGCGCCGACCTGGCTCGCGCGGTCGCTCAGCAGCCCGACCTGGTCGTCCTGGACGAGCCGTTCGGCGGCCTGGACGCCGACGAGCGGGCAGTCACCGCGGCCCTGATCGGGCAGCTGCGCCGCGCCGGGGTCACCATCATGATCGTGGACCACGTGATCGAGGAGCTGTTCCCGCTGGCCGACCGGGTGGTGGCCTTCGACTTCGGCACCCCGGTCGCCTCCGGCCCGCCCGCGCAGATCCTGGACAACGCGCAGGTGCGCGCCTCCTACTTCGGCACCGGCTCGGCGCTGGCGCACCCCCGGCCGGAGGCGGTCGCCGGGAACGGCGCGGTGGCGGTACGGATGCGGCGGGTGGAGCACCACTACGACGGCGTCACCGCCCTGCGCGGCATCGACCTGGACATCCCGGCCGGCTCGCTGTTCGGCATCGTCGGGGCGAACGGGGCCGGCAAGAGCACCCTCGGCCGGATCGTCGCGGGCAAGCTGCGGCCCACCGGGGGTTCGCACGAGCTGCCGGCCGAAGCTGGCCGGCCGCTGCCCAGCCTGGTGCCCGAGGGCCGCGCCCTGTTCGGCTCGCTGAGCATCCGGGAGAACCTGGAGGTCGCCGCGTACGGCGCCGGGCTGCGCGGCCGGGCCCTGCGCGAGCGGCTGGACGGCGGGCTGGAATGGCTCCCGCCCCGGCTGCGGGACCGGCTGGAGACACCAGCGGGGTCGCTGAGCGGCGGCGAGCAGCAACTCGTCGCGATCGCCAGGGGGCTGGTGTGCCGGCCCACCCTGCTGGTGCTGGACGAGCCGGCGCTCGGCCTGGCACCGACCATGGTCGAAGAGGTGTACGCCCGGATTGTGGACCTGGTCGGCGGCGGGCTGACCGTGGTGCTGCTGGAACAGTTGCTGGCCAGGGCGATGGCCTCCTGCGGCCAGCTGGTCGTACTCCGCGACGGCGCGGTCGTCGACGCCGGTTCGCCGGCCGACGCCGCCTTCGCCGCCCGCGCCGAGGCCGCCTACCTCGGTACCGGTGTGGACCTCCCGCGCGGGGCCCGGTGAGCGAGCTCGCCGGCCGGGTCGCGCTGGTGACCGGCGGCGCGCGCGGGATCGGCGCCGCCGCGGCGGCAGCCCTGGCCGCGGCCGGAGCCACCGTGGTGGTCGCGGACCTCCACGCCGCCGCCGAGCCGGCCGGCTGGTCCCTACGCCTGGACGTGACCGACGAGGCGGCGTGGCCGGAGGCGGTACGGCAGATCGGCGAGCGGCACGGCCGGCTGGACATCCTGGTCACCTCGGCCGGCATCGCCAGCGCCACCCCGCTGCTCGACCTGACCGCCGCCCAGGCCAGGCGGATCCTCGACGTGAACGTGATCGGCACGCTGCTCGGCATCCGCGCGGTGGTCCCGCTGATGCGCCAGCACGGCGGCAGCATCGTGACCGTAGCCTCGGTCAACGGCTACCTCGCACCACCGGGCCTGACCGCCTACGCCGCCTCCAAGTGGGCCGTCCGCGGCCTGACCCGCAGCGCCGCCATCGAACTCGCCCCGTACAACATCCGCGTCAACGCGGTCTGCCCAGGCAGCATCGAGACACCCATCACCGACACCGGCGGCTTCGACAGCACCGACTGGCAGGCGTACCGCCAGACGATCCCGCTGGGCCGGCGCGGCACCCCTGACGACGTCGCGCAGGCCATCCGCTACCTGGCCGGCGACGCCAGCGCCTACGTCACCGGCACCGACCTCATCGTCGACGGCGGCCTCATCGCCGGCCGCACCATCCCCCGCCTCAGGTAGGAGCACCCTGGCCCCACCAGACGGCCAAGGCATGAGGGCGGGCATGGGCGAGCTGTTCACGGTTCGGTGTGAACCGCTTGGTGCTGAACTGGCATGAGAAGGCGTGACGACATTGGAACCCGCACCAGCCGGGCCGACCGCGGCGACCGGCCCACCGGACCCGCCGGATCACGTGCTGATCGAGGAATCCGCCGACCACCCGGAACGGTTCGCGGCGCTGTTCGACCGGCACGCGGTAGCGGTGCACCGCTACCTGGCCCGCCGCGTCGGCGCATTGGCCGACGACCTGCTGGGCGAGACGTTCCTGGCCGCGTTCCAGGGCCGGGCGCGGTTCACCGCGTCCACGATGGACGCCCGCCCGTGGCTGTTCGGGATCGCCACCAACCTGCTGAAACGGCACGCCCGGGACGAGCGGCAGCGCTACCGGCTGCTGGCCCGGGTGCCCCGCGATGCCCCGACCGTGCCGAGCGAGGGCATCGAAGCCCGGCTGGACGCGCACGCGATGCGCGCCAAGCTGGCCGGCGCGCTGGCGCGGCTGAGCGACGGCGACCGGGACGCGCTCCTGCTGCTCGCGTACGGCGACCTCACGTACGCCGAGATCGCGGCGGTGCTCGGCCTACCCGTCGGCACCGTGCGGTCCCGCATCAACCGCGCCCGCCGGATCACCCGCGAGGCGCTCGACATCCCAGGAGAGGACTCATGAACGACATCGCGCTACTCGCCGAGTACGGCCCCGACGCCCCACCAGCGGGCGCCGGGGTGCTGGCCGCGGCGAGGATGGACCTGGTCGCCGGCATCGAGCATCCGCGGAAGGTACGTACGATCCGCCGCCCGGCGATCTCGCTCGCGCTGGCCGGCGGCGTGGCGGTCGCCGTCGCGATCGGCCTGGTCGCCACCACCGCCCCGAACGCCCCGCCGCTGCGCCCACCGGCGGCAGGTCGACCGACCACCGGGCAGGCGCAGCCGGTGGGGATCACGCTGGTGGCGTTCGACGGCCCGGTGTTCCCGCTCGCGTTCCGCCCGGCGCCGGCCGGTACGCAGGCCCCCCTCTTCAGCGGCTCCTTCAGCAACGGCAAGCCCGACATGCTCGCCGCCAACTACCCCGCCAAGGACTACGACAAGGCGGCGACCGTGGCCGTCACCAGTACGTTGCCGGACTGGATGCGACCAGGGCGGCACACCACGTTCGACGGCAAGCCTGCGATGCTGCACACCGACGACGCCGTGGTGCAGTTGTCCTGGCAGCGCAAGCCCGGCCAGTGGGTGACGGTGACCACGTTCAACGGGGGCGCGAGCGAGGCGCACACCCGGCAGCTGGCGGCGACCGTCGTCGACCAGCCCCAACAGATCTCGATCCAGCTCCGCCTCGCGCCCGCCGGGTGGGTGCTGGAGTCCTTCCGGGATCACGACATCACGCTCAAGAACCCGGACAGCAACGACAGGGCCCAGCGGCTCCAGGTCCAACTGCTCCCCGAGGGGCTCACCCGTAACCTGGGCCGCGTGGTCAACATGGCCCCGGTGCGCCGGGTGACCGTGAACGGCCGGCCGGGCCAGGTTGCCCGCAACAACGCGACCTGGATCCTGGAGGGCACCCTGCCCGGCGGCGGCGCGTTCCGGCTGTGGGCCCCCACCACACTGACCGAATCACAGCTCATCGCCATCAGCGCGCAGGTCACCGCCAACTAGGCCTGACAGTCCGGACCTGACCCCGCCTCCTGCCCCGGTGCGGTTGGGGGCGGTGGTCAGCGCGGGGGGAGGTGGGCGAGGGCGGCGGCGACCAGGGTGGCGATGGCGGTGGGCAGGGTTGTCGGCAGGTGGGGTGCGTACCGCGGGGAGTGGTTGGCTGGCAGGGCCGCCAGCTTTTCGGCGGCGGTGGCGCCCGGGGCTGCCGCCCATTGGCCGGGTCCGATGGAACCGAGCATCCAGTAGCCGGTGGGGACACCGGCCGCGGCGTACTCGCCGAAGTCCTCCGCGGCCATCGACGGCGGCCAGGTCGCGACCCGGTGCGGGCCGAGGAGTTCGGTGTGCGCGGCGCGGGCGGCGGCGGTGACCGAGGGGTCCGGTACGTGCGGCGGCGCGGTGGCGATGATCCGGATGTCCGGGGGTTGCGGGCAGCCCGCGGCGGCGCACTCGGCGTGGACCTCGTGCTCGATCGCGGCCACGAGCCGCGCCAGAACGGCGCCGTCCAGCGCCCGTACGGTGACGGACAGGTTGGCCCGGTCTGGTACGGCGTTGTGGCCGGCGCCGGCTCGCAGGGCGGTGACCGCCAGGACGGCCTGGTCGGCGCGGACCGCCTCGCGGGCGAGGATCGCCTTGAGCCGCAGCACGATCGCCGCGGCGTTGCCGACCGGGTCGACGGTCAGCGCCGGCGTGGCCACGTGCCCGCCGCGGCCGTGGACCGTCACGTCGATGCTGGCGGCGCCCGCGGTCACCGGGCCGCCGGCGCCGTGCGCGACCATGCCGGCCGGCAGCGGCGCGGTGTGTTGGGCGAGCGCCACGTCCGGCCGCCCGAACCGGTCGAGCAGCCCGTCGGCGAGCATCGCCCGGGCGCCGGCCAGCGTCTCCTCCGCCGGCTGGCCGACCGCGAGCACGGTGCCCCGCCACTGGTCCGCTGCCGCCGCCAGCAGCCGGGTGGCGCCGGCCAGCGCGGCCAGGTGCAGGTCGTGCCCGCACGCATGCATCACCGGCTGCGTCCGGCCGTCCGGGCCGGGCGCGGTGGCGGCGCTGGCGTACGGCAGGCCCGTCCGCTCCCGTACCGGCAGCGCGTCCAGCTCGGCCCGCAGCAGCACGGTCGGGCCGGCGCCGTTGCGCAGTACGCCGACGACGCCGTGGCCGCCGACGCCCTCGACCACCTCCACGGCGTCCGCGGTGAGCCAGCCGGCCAGCGCGGACGCGGTGCGCCGCTCGAAGCCGGACAGCTCCGGGTTGGCGTGCAGGTCCAGGTACAGCGCGGCGGCCTCGGCCACCACCCGGTGCCGCGCGGCCAGCACTGCGTCCCGCTGGCCCGGCGCGTCGGTGGCCGTCACCGCGTACCGCTCTCACCGGATGGGAGCGGGCGGAGAGCGCCGTGCGGGCCGATCGGTGAGCGGCGTGCCGTGGAATTGACGTACGAACCCCACGACGAAAAGAAGGTAGCGCCATGAAGAACAACGACCTGTTCTCGCTGGCCGACGAGCTGCTCGCGCTGGAGTCCGAGACCTTCGCGATCTCCGACTACGCGGACGCCTCCGAGGCCATCCTCGCCTCGTGCTCCTCGTCCGGTACGACCAGCACCTGCAGCAGCACCACCTCGACGACCAGCTGCAGCGCCTGAGGCGACCGGCCCCGCACTGCCCGCCGACCGCGGCCCACCCGGCCGCGGTCGGCGACCCGCCGGGACGCTCACGGGAACGGATGCGGTACGCGCCGCAGCTCGGCCTCCGCCAGATCGGTGCTCCGCCACCCGGCCCGCCGGAAGGCCGTGCGCAGGCGCGGCATCCGCAGCGCGCGCTGCCGCGCCCAGCCGAAGTCGATGGGAAGCAGGCCCGGGACGATGGTCGCGACCGTGGACAGTCCCAACCGCCGCTGTTCCGGTGTGGTCTGGTCGACCACGATCACGTCGAACCCGGCATGCACCAGCTCGTCGGTGACATCCTGCAGATCGGTCAGCAGGTCCGGGTGGCCGGCCGGTCCCGCGCCGGCGTACAGGTCCGCGACAGACCGTGCCGGCCCTTCCAGGTACGACGCGGCAGTGGCCCGCATCCGCGGCAGGCCGAACAGGGCGGCGTGGTCGGCCAGCCGGCTCACCTGCCGGTAGTCCCCGGCCATCGCCTCCAGCTCGGTCCGTCGCCGGAGCACCTGCCGCGGCAGGTGCGGCACGTAGGTCAGTACCTCGGCGAGCGCCGCCTCGATGGCGGTCAGCGGGTCCAGGCTCGCTCCGGCGGCGAAGCACAACGTCCCGGGGCCGCCGTCGCGCCGCACGGCCAGCCCGGTGACCACCGGCACCGACAGGTCGACCCGGTTGTCGAAGGCGTGCACCTCGTACCCGGACAGCTCGGCCCGGTCGACCATCGCGCGAACTCGGGCGCCCGCCCGCGTCCCCGCGCAGGACGCCAGGTCGATCTCGGGGAGCCGCGCGTTGCCGTACCAGCCGAGCAGGAACGCGTCCCGCTCGATCAGCTCCAGCAGCCCGTGCAGGGTCGCCTCGACCACGCTGCCGCCGATCGCGCAACCGCTGGAGGTGGACAGCACGAAGCAGTCCTCGGTGCTACCGCTGCTGTAGTGGCACAGCCGCTGCGGTACGAGGATCGGCCGGGCGTCGCGCAGCGACCAGCCCCACCGCCACGGGATCGGCCGGTCGGCGGAGAACGGCGTCAGCAGCGGGTCCTCGGCGTAGGTCCGCGGGTCGTACAGGCCGCAGTCGGCCGGGTCGAGCGCAGCGCCCCGCAGGCTCCGGTACGGCGCGAGGACCGGTGAGCCGGGCCGGCGGCGGTGCGTACCGGCATAGCGCTCCAGCCCTTCGAGCAGCGCGAGGGCCCGGCTGGTGGCGAAGGAGTTCGCCTGCCCGCTCCAGGTCACGTCGAGCAGGCCGGCGTAGCCGCGGACGAAGACGCTGCCGGTGACCGGAGCGGTGGTCGGCGAGGTCAGCGTCAGCATGGTGCCGGCTCCGAGGACGCCGCAGACCGGATTCACCAGCGCGTCCTCCGGCAGGGCCAGATCCTCGGCGTGCACCCTGCGGTAGTCGGCCGGACCGCGCTTGGGCTGCCCGGTCAGGTCCGGTCCCGCCGCATCCGGCCGGTCCGCCGGGTCGGGTCCGTGGCAGCTCGGGCACACCGGCTCGGCCAGCAGCGGGTACGTCCGCAGGTGCAGCGTGTCGAGGTCCACGGTGGTCACCCGCGGCAGCCCGGCGTCGCGGCCGTCCCAGCCGGCGGCGGTGTAGGCGTTCCAGACCGCGTCGAGCAGGTACGCCGGCAGCAGCGGCCAGTCGGCGACCGCGCGTGGCTCACCGCCGGTCTCCAGCGCGTCCCGCTCGGACTTGGTCCGCAGCCGTTGCCAGCGCCGGGCCAGGCAGTGCCCGCACGCGGCGGTGTCGGTGCCGCCACCCCAGGGCCCGATCAGCGCGGCGCTGGCGGTCAGCTGCACCGTGGCGTCGCGCCGTTGCGGCACAGTGTCATCCATCGCGGTGCTCGCGCCGAGCGGCACCACCCGCGGCCGGGGCAGCCCGGCGGCCCGCGGCGCGGTCTCGTACCGGTCGAGCAGGGACCGCTGCAGGACGGCGACCGCCGCGGCCAGCGGTACCTGCCCGAACGGCGGCGCGGCGGTCCCTGCCGGGGCCGTGTCCACAGCGGTCACGGCCGGCTGCTCCATCGGAACACGCGCAGACCGATCCCCAGGAACACGACGGCGAAGCCGGCCAGCATCGCGCACGCGACGCCGTAGTCGCCGAAGTCGCCGCGACCGGCGATGCTGACCGAGAGGCCGTCGTTGACATAGCGCAGCGGAAACGCGGCGGAGATCGTGCGCAACCAGCCGGGCATCATGTCCAGCGGGAAGAACGAGCCGGACACGAACGCCATCGGCACCATGATGCAGTTGCAGACCGCGGCGACGGCCTCGGGCGTGTTCGTGCGGGCACCGATGACCACGCCCAGGGCGAGGAACGCGGCGACCGCCAGCAGCAGCACCGGTAGCGCGAGCGGCCACCGGCCGGACACGTGCAGCCCGAACACCGGCAGCAGCGCGACCGCGACGAACAGGCCGGCCTGCAGCACACCGATCGCCTGCGCCAGCACCAGCCGGGCGCCGAGCACCGAGCGCAACGGTGCCGGCGTCATCCGGATCAGCCGCAGCAGGTCGTCGTTGCGCCACTGCATGAGCGCGAAGGAGATGCCGAACAACGCCGCGTTCGCCGCCCCCCAGGCCAGCACGCCCGGCGCGATGTAGTCGATGTACTGGTGGTCGGTGCCCTCGACCGACCGGCCGGAGAAGATCAGCCCGAACACGACGAGGAACAGCAGCGGGAACGCGAAGGTGAAGAACACGGTGGTCGCGTCCCGTACGGACGCCTTGTACCCCGCGCGCAGCACGGCGCCGTACGCACTCATCGCGAACCTCCGGTCAGCTCGGCGGCGACGCCGGCGGCGGGATCGTCGGTCAGCTCCAGGTAGATGTCCTCCAGCGTGACCGTGCGGGTCTGGATGCCGTCGAGGCCGACCGCGGCGCCGACCGCGGCGAGCGTGCGGCCCGCCGACCGGGTCTCGATCACCACCGAGCCGTCCGCCACGGTGACCCGCTCCGCGCCGTCGAGCCGCCGGGCCGCATCGACGCTCAACCGGTCGGCCGGTACCAGCACCCTGGTCGGCAGTTGGGAGCCACCGACCAGCTCGCGCGGGCTGCCCACCGCGGCGATCACGCCGGCGTTGACGATCGCGACCCGGTCGCACAGCGCCTCGGCCTCGTCCATGTGATGGGTGGTGTAGATGACCGTCTTCCCGATGGCCTTCAGCTCCCGCAGCAGCCGCCACAGGCTCCGCCGGGCCTGCGGGTCGAGCGCGGCGGTCGGCTCGTCGAGGAACAGCAGCTCCGGGTCGTGCACCAGGGCCGAGGCGATCGCCAGCCGCTGCCGCTGGCCGCCGGAGATCCGGGTGACCCGGGTGCCGGCCGCGGCGGTGAGCCCGACCAGTGCGAGCGTGCGGTCGGCGGCGGCGCCGGGGTCCGGCAGCCCGTACAGTGCGGCGACCGTCGCCAGGTGCTCGCGCGCGGTCAGCCGGGTGAAGAACGCCGAGGTCTGCGTCTGTACGCCCAGCCGCGGCAGCAGGTCCAGCCGGCGCGGCGTCGGCGGCTGACCGAACACCCGCACCAGGCCGGCATCCGGTTGCCGCAGCCCCTCCATGATCTCGACCATCGTGGTCTTGCCCGCCCCGTTCGGCCCGACCAGCCCGAAGAACTCGCCGACCGGCACGGTCAGCGACACCCCGCGCAGGGCCTCCACCTCGCCGTACCGCTTGCGCACTCCGGCCAGCACCACCGCCGGCGTCGGTTCAGCTGCCGTCATCGTGTCCCGCCTTCCTGGGGCTCTCGGGTAGTACGGGGTCGGTCCGGCCTGGCCAGCCAACCCGCGAGCGTCATCGATGCGGCGACGACGGCGATCAGCACGACCGACGAGCCGAGCGAGTCCACGGCCAGCCAGCGGCCGAGCAGTACGACCCCGGCGACGGCCGCGCCGATCAGCGCCGACGCGACCAGGCCGTACGTGCCGTAGACGATCCGGGCCCGCCGGGAGTACCCGCCGATGCCGGGCCCGCCGCCGACCGCGCGGGCCAGTGCCAGCCGCAGGAACTGCCGGCTGTCGGTGGCGAGCCGGGCGGTGTTCAGCGCGTGGCCGAGCGCGCGGTAGCCGTCCAGCGGCGGCAGCGGGACGAGGTTCACCACCGTCTGCAGGGCACCGACCAGCAGCATGCCGGCGAGCGCGGCGCGCGGGGCGGTACCCGGTGCCAGCGCCAGCCAAGCGACGGTGAGCGGCACCAGTACCAGCCCGTTCACCAGCGTGCCGGCGCCGGCGATCGCCACCTGGTGGGCGCGTGAGCGCAGGTACGGGTAGTCGTCGACGTGGCAGTGCAGGGTGACCAGGCTGACCCGGGTGACCCGGGCGCCGTAGTGCCGGGCCAGCACGCCGTGGGCCAGCTCGTGCAGCGCCGCGCTGAACCCGGTCAGCAGCAGGACGGCGACCAGCCAGGGGGAGTGCTGCAGCAGCCACCACACGCCGCGGCCCAGTTCGGCGGCGTGTACGGCCAGCAGCACCAGCGTCGCCAGCACCAGGCCGGCCAGCGCCAGCAGCACCGGCGGCGCGAGCGCCCGGCGTACCCGCCGGTGGCAGGCATCGACGAAGGCGAGCATCGGCGGCGGCTGCGCGGGTTCCGGGTGGTCACCGGGTTCCGGCACGTCGAGCAGGCTGCGGCCGTACAGCAGCTGGAGCAGCTGCGTCCAGTTCACCTCGCCCAGCCGGCGGCCGAACGCGCGGGCGTACTCCTCGCCGATCTCGCCCAGCGTCCGGCGGCCGTCCAGGTGGGCGAGCAGGAAGTGTTCCTTGGGCGCGACCTCGTACGCCCGGCCGGTGCGCAGGTCCTTGACCAGCCCGACCTCACCGGTACCCCGCAGCAGCGGCCGGCTGACCACGACGTCGGGGTGCAGCCGGATCCGCTTGTCCAGCAGGGCGGCGGTCATCGCGCACCTGCCAGCTCGCCGAGCGAACGGGCGAGCAGGTAGGACAGGTACGCCTCGTCCCGGATCGTCACGTGGAACCGGTTGTTGGTCATGTGCAGGTACGGCGAGAGCAGCGTGTCGAGCGCCGCGGTCGGGTCGGTGACCAGGACCGGGCCCTGCCCGTCGTGCCGGTCCAGCGGCAGCTCGCCCGCCCGGGCCAGGTCCCGGACCCGGTCGGCCAGCTCGGCGCAGTGCTCCGCCCAGCCGCGCAGGAACCCGGGCAGCTGCTGCGTGCGCCCACTCTCCACCGCGTCCAATGTGGACAACCAGCGCCCGCGCAGGCCGCTGTCCAGCTGCTGGTACTGCGATTCGTACTCCGCGGTCCCGATGAAGTTCGTCCCGGAGAAGGCGCGGCCCCAGAACCGGTGGTAGCGCTCCAGGAAGTCGGCGACCGCCGCCCGGTCCGGCTGGAACTGGCTGGCCAGCACCATCATCAGCTGCGCCGCGACACCGAACAGGATCGGCCGCAGGTGCAGGTTCATCGTGCGCATCGCGGACAGGACCAGGTCGCTGGAGTGCCGGAAGTGCCACTCGGCCAGCGCGACCCCGGCCGGCCCGCCGTACTTGCCGTACTCGGGTTCGTACGGCCGGAAGCTGAGGGAGTTGTTCGGCTGCAGCAGCATCTGGCCGTCGGGACCGACCAGTTCGGCCGGCGGGCCGTCCGGGAACTCCAGTGCGAACAGGGCGTTGTAGAGCTCGCCGAGGTAGCCGTGGCCCATCTCGTACAGCGCCGGCCGGCGACGCAGGAACGCGCCGACCGCGGCCTCCGCCCGGGCCCGCACCTCCGGCTCCGCCGCCGCTGTCGCCGGCCGCAGCCGCAGCCGGGCGTGCGGCCCCTCCAGCCAGTAGTTGATGAAGAAGTAGCCGGCCAGCAACCCGTCCGCGGTCAGCTCCTCGACCAGCGGCGCGACGCACTGGACGAGCAGCGGTTGCGGGTTCGCCGCGTAGTAGATGTGGGCGGCCACCCAGTCACCGGGGCTGCTCATGGGTACCTCCGGTCGGTCTGGACGGCCAGTTCCGCGACGTGCTCGCCGCGGGCGGAGCGCACGTGCAGCTGGTCCGGGCGCGGCAGCATCTCGCGCAGCACGACCTGCGCGCCCGCGCCGACGATGCCCTCCAGGGCGGTCAGCGACAGGTAGCTGTCGAAGTCGACATACTGCGGTTTGGGCGTACGCGCGGCCTGCTCACCGGCCGGCTGTCCGGAGTGGACGGTGGCGAACACCCGCCGTGGCAGCCGGTGCCGGGCTCGCCAGCGCTGCCAGCCGAGGAACCACTCGTGGTCGGCCGCACCGGCCCGCCGCAGCGGCAGGTCCGGCGCCGGCACCCGCCAGCCGGCCCGGGCCAGCACCAGACCGCGGTAGCGCACCCGGGGCCGTGCGGTGACCCCGTCCACCGCCTCGCCCTCGGGTACGCCCGCCCACACCTCCAGCCGGCCCATCACGCTGGGCGCGAGCAGGAGCAGCGTACGGGCGACCGCGGGGAGCGCCGCCGGGATCAGGTAGCCGAAGTACACCGGGACGACCTCGCGGCCCAGCCGGGCCGAGCACAACCGCAGCCGGTCGGTCACCGGGTCGTGCTCCACGGACAGGTCGGCCAGCGGCAGCTGCCGGTCCGCGGGCGCGCAGCTGCGCTCGCCGGGGCAGACGATCTCGTAGTCGACCAGCCGGTCGTGCAGGTTCAGGTTGGTCGTCGCCGCGCCGCCGGTGACCTCGGCGAGCACCGCGCCCGGCGGCTGGACCGCACGGGCACCGGCCCGCAGCCGCTCGATCAGCCAGCTGTCCGCGTCGCCCTCACCCGCGAAGCAGTGGGTGAACCGGCTGAACGGGAACGCCAGGCCGCCGTACGACTGGTTGAGCACGGCGACCGGCGTGTCCGCGGACCCGCCGGACTCGCCTGTGGCGAGCTGGAGGAAGTGGCTCTGCGCGATCACCGGGCGGGCGGCCGGCGCGAGCAGGTCGGCCACCTTGTCGATGACGTCGTCGTCCAGCCACAGCTCGTCGCTGCCGTCCCAGCCGTGCCAGCGGGCGCGGACGTGGTCGGCGAAGCACTGCCGGGCCTCGTCCACGGCCGTGATCGACGCCAGGCCCAGCCAGTTCTCCTCCGGGACGTACCGGCCGGCCGGGTCGAACGGGCGCCGGTCGGCGGTGTACGAGGCGTACTGGTCGTAGAAGTCCTCGTGGAAGTCCTCCACCAGCCCGAGCACATCCGGGCACCGCCCGCCCCGGCCGAACCGGGCGGCGAAGAAGCCGGCGAAGGTCAGGCGGTGCGGCAGGATCGGGTCGAACGCCGGCAGGATCCGCTCCACCGCCCGCAGCGCCGGCGCGAGCGTCTCCGTCCACACGCGACTGTCCACTTGCACCGGTCCCGGGCCGGCGCTGGCATCCTCGTACAGCAGGGTCTGCGGTAGCGGGAAGTCCTCCGCGCCGAGCCAGCGGGCGGTGTCCCGCAGCCCGGCCCGCAGCTGCCGCAGCAGCGCGCCGCGGTCGGCCGAACCGGCTGCCGGGTAGCGGTCCAGGCAGGCGATCGGATCGGCCAACCGGTCCGCCAGCTCCGCGGCCCAGGGCCGGTCCAGCGCCCGCAACGCCGCCGCCAGCCCGCGCAGCGGCTCCGGGGTGTGCACATCGGTCTGCAGGGACGGGATCTGCAGCAGGCCGAGCTCCAGCATGGTGGACAGGTACCGCTCGCACTCCGCGGGGTCGGCGCCCTCCCGCTGCGCGAGCCAGGTCACCACGTCGGCGCAGCGCGGCCCGGGTCGTTCGGCGAACATCTCGATCAGCCGGTCCAGCACCCCGCTGCGGCGCAGGAAGAACAGCTGGTCGCGTACGGAGTCGAAGCTGACCGGGGCGCTGTCGTCGCCGGTGGTGACCCAGCGGCGGACGTACCGGATCCGGGCGGCGTCAGGGCGCCAGCCGGGCGTCAGCGCCACCGGGAGGTCGCCCCGGCGCCGCTCGTCCGCCGCGACCAGCTCGGCCAGCCGGCTCACCACGACCACGTTCAGCCGGGCGTGGCTCGACCACTGATCCGCGACGCCCAGCTCCTGCGGCGCGCCGTCGGCGAACTCTCCGGGCACGACGCCGGTGAAGGTGCTGAACGGGCTGGTCTTGGACGCGGTGCGGTAGAGGTACGCCAGCGCGGACCGCTCCAGCTTGCGGGCCCGCTTGTCCGACCCGGCCAGCGCCCGGGCCGGGTCGGTCTGGTCGAGCCGGTCGGCCAGTGCGGGGGAGGCCACCGGGAGCGCGAGCCGCAGCCGCGGCTCCTCCAGCAGCCCGCGCAACCGACCCCGGCCCGCGGCGATCTCGCCGGCCAGCACCTCGGCCCCGGAGGCGAGCAGCCCCTCCCACCGCGCGCGGTCGGCCAGCCAGCCGGCCACGGCGGTACCCGCCTCCGCGTCCATGGCGGTCACGGCGGCGCAGGCGTGCTCGGCGTCCGGCGGCAGCGCGTTGCTGAACAGGGCGCGGCGCAGGCGCAGAATCTGGCGGCGGCTCCGCTCGTCCTGGTTGCCGCCGACCAGGCCGTGCAGCAGGTCGCTGAGCTCCGCGCCGAGGGCGCCGAGCCGCTCCTGCTCGGTGAGCACCCGCGCGGCCCACTCGCTGCTGCGCGGCGAAGCCAGGCCATCCAGCACGCCGACCGGCAGGCCGGCCACGCGCAGCATGAACGGCGCGGTTTCCCGGGCTGTCATCGCCTACACCAGCTCGTAGCGGAAGTTGGCCGGCGTCGGGCGTTCCGGGCCGACCAGCATGATCAGCAGCGGGTATTCGCCGGACGCCGTGAGGTCGAGTTCCTCCACATAGGACACCGCGTCGAAGCCGAGGGCGACGCCGCAGCCGGTGCCGAGGGCGGCCGCCGCCAGGTAGCAGGACTGGGCGATCGCGCCGACCGTCGCGTTGACCAGGTGGTAGCCGCGGTCGCCGACCGCGTCGAGCACCGCGAGCGTCCGTACGGTCGGGACGAGCACCGCCGCGGCCTGCTCCAGGTTGTAGTTGGCGAGGAAGTAGTTGCGCTGCAGGAAATCGCCCGGCGCGCCGGACCTGATCGGGCGCAGCGCGTTCGCCTCGGGGTCGTACTCGTAGCTGCCCGCCGGTACGCCCTCGACGTGGTTGACGAAGGTGTAGAGCCGGGCCAGAGCGACGTCGTCGGTGTCGCAGCGGAATCTCGTGCCGGCGCTGGCCGCGAGCAGCGTGGCCAGCTCGGCCGCGGGCATCGGGCGGTGCGCGGAGAACCGGCCGAAGCTGCTGCGCCGCCGCCGCAGCGCGGTGCGGACGTCGACGGTCAGCGGCACGGGTTCCGGCAACTGGAGGCGCAGCCCGGCCACTGGCGCCACCGCGGCCGCTGCCAGCGCGCCGGCCGCGGGGCGGTCCGCCGCCCGGCCCAGGGTGGCCTCGTCCATCTTCTGGACGGCGTCGAAGGTGAGCACCCGCCGGGACCGCTCCTGGTCGGCGTGCTGGACGCCGGAGGTCCGCCGCCCGGCGACACGATCCGCCGGCTCGGACGCCACAGGGGCCGACCACGGGAGCGGGACCACCGCGAAGACACCCTCGTCGCCGGACCGCAGGCCGAGCAGCGCGGCCAGCGGCTCCTCGTCGAACCACAACGCCGGCTCGAGCGGGAGGTCGTGCGCGGCGGCCCAGGTGCGCCACGTACCCACGACGGTGCCGACGTCCATCGTGACCGCGTGGTAGGCGAAGCTGTTGTACTTGAACGCGTTCTGCCAGTACTTCACGCCGACCACCAGGAACTGGTCGGTCCGCGCCGCGGCCGGCAACCCGCCCAGCGCGGCCCGAATCTCCTCGGTGTAGCAGCCGCGCGACAGCGGTTGCAGCGCGTGCCGCTGCGTCGAGTAGTAGTACACGCCCGGCGTCAGCGGCCCACTCGGCCCGCTGACCAGGTAGATGCTGCACGGGTAGAGCCCGCCACCGGAGGCGGTGGCGCGGCACCAGTTCGCGTGCTGGTAGGACGGGAGGGCCGCGAGGTCGGTGTTGGCCTGCACTGCGAGCCGGCGACCGATCAGCGCGTACGAGTCGAGCAGCATGCCGCCCAGCTCCGCGAGCGTGAAGCCCGGGCCCGCGGCGCCTGCGGCGCCGGCGAGGCCGCGGGCCACGGTGGCCCTGGGTGGCACCGACCCGTGCGGCAACGGGAGCGCCTCCACGCCCGGATAGAACTTGCCCTTGCGGGGCGCGTCGCCCCAGTCCGGGACGAAGCCGACCGGTTCCATCGGTACCCGCCCGCGGGCCACGATGGCCGGCGCGTACTCCCGCGCGTACCCGACAGCTGCCTGCGTCACTGACTTCTCCCTTCCAGAGGGCGTTACGGGAACGGGTGCGGTGCCGGGTTGAGCTCGTCCGGCCGCAGGTCGCGGTCGCGCAGCCCGGCCGCGCGGAGCGCGGTGCGGACCCGCGGCAGCAAAGGCGCCCGCTGCCGCAGCCAGCCGAAATCGATCGGCACCAGCCCGGGGACGATGACCTTCACGGTGTGCAGGCCCAGGTCACGTTGCTCGGGCGTGGTCTGGTCCACCACGACCACGTCGAAGCCCGCGGCGCTGACCTGGGCGACGGCGGTGCGTACGTCCTCGGCGACGTCCACTGTGGACACCGGGGGAGCCGGCCGGGCGGCGAGCCGCTCCGCCAGCGGCACCGGCCCGGTCGGCCTGTCCAGCAGGAAGCCGGCGTGCTGGGCCATCTCCGGCAGCCCGTACATCAGCGGGTGGTCGTGCAGCCCGTACACAAGGCCGAAGTCCTCGGCCATCGACCGCAGCCGGTCGTGGTCGGCGGTGGTCCGGACCCGGAGCTTGACCGCGTCGGTGGCGATCTCGCACAGAGCCGCGGCCAGCGCGTCCTCCGGGTCGAGGCTGGCGCCACCGCCGAAGGCGAGCGTGCCGAGCCCACCGTCGCGTTTCTGCGCGACCGCGGTCACCACCGGGATGTCGAAGGTGACCCGGGCGTCGAAGAACCGCGCCCGGTAGCCATACATCGCCAGCCGGTCCACCATCTGCCTGGTCTGCGGGCGGGCACTGCTCCGCCCGTCGATCTCCGGCAGGGATCCCCTTGCGTACCAGGAAATCAGGAAGGCGTCCCGCTCGACGACCTCCATGAGTCCGAAGTAGACGGCCTCCTCCAGGGAGCCGCCGGACGCGCAGCCGTTCGAGGTCTCCTGCACGAACCGCGACTCCACCGGCGTCGTGTGGTAGTAGGCGAGCACCTCGGGGACCAGGATCGGCCGGTCGTCGCGCAGCGAATGGCCCCACACCCAGCCGATCTCCTGGTCCGGGGTGAACTGGGTGAGGTACGGGTTCGCCCGGTGGAACTCCGCCGAGTAGAGCCCGCACTCGCGGGGATCCAGCGCGTCCTTCCCCAACGCCCGCAGGGTCGTGACGACCCGCCCGGCCCGGCCGCGGGCACGCAGCCCGGCCGCCCGCTCCAGGCCCTCCAGCACGGCCACCTTCGCGCTGCGTGCGTAGCTGTCGGTGTGGCCGCCGCACAGCGTCTCCCGCAGGTACGGCCCGGACCGCAGGGTGAACGCGCCGATCACCGCGGCGGTCGAGGTCGAGGACAGGTCCGGCAGCAGGGCGGCGGACAGGCCACCGCAGACGGGGTTGGCGTACGCGACGACGTCCAGCCCGTACTCGTCGATGTCGCGCACCCGGAACGACCCGCCGGCGCGTTTGGGCGCGGGCCGCAGCCGCACCGCGGCGCGCTGCGCGGAGTCCGGCACCCGCCGGCCGCAGCTCGGGCACTCCGGGTCCGGCACCAGCGGCAGCCGCCGCACCCGCAGGTTCTCCAGGTCGACGTGGTAGACCGCCGACGTACCGGCCGCGTCACCGGGGGAGTCGGTGGAGCCGGTCAGCAGCGCGGCGACCAGGCCGGCGAGGGCACCGGCCGCGAACGGGACGGGGTACGGCGAGGCACCCACCTGTTGGGTCGGGCCACCCAACTCGAGGGCGTCCCGCAGGTTGGCCGACCGCACCGACTGCCAGCGCCTGGCGAGGCATTGTGGGCAGGCCGGCCCGCTGCCACCGCCCGGCCGGGGCAGCGGCCCGACGATCGCGTGCTGCCCGTACCCGAAGACCGGTACGGCGGGCTCCCCGGGGGTGGTGTCGGACTCTGCCGCCAGTTCGTCCCGTACGCCCAGCGCGACGGCGTGTACCGGGACCCGGCAGCCGTGCTCGGCCAGCGCGGTCTCCAGCAGCGCGGCCAGCCTCAGCGCCGGACCGCCGGGATCCGCGTCGGTGGGCAGCAGTGCCGGCGCCGTGTCGACGGTCATCGACCGGACCGGTCGAGCAGCAGGACCCGGACCGTGGACAGGCCGGCACGGCGCAGGTCGGCCGTTGTGGTGTTCGCCGCCAGCGCGTCCAGGCCGGCCGCCCGCAGGCCGTCCGGAACCGCGGACCAGTCGCCGGTGACGGCCAGCCGGGCGGGGGCCTGGTCGCCGGCCGGTAGCGTGCCGGCGTCGAAGTCGGGCAGCACCGGGTCGCCCTCGTCGACCGCCCGTCCCGCGGGCAGCTGCCGGGCCAGCTGCACGGCACCGAGCAGGTCGCGCACCGCGGCGACGGCGGCACGGGACCAGTCGGGGTGCGCGGCGAGCCGCCACCGAGGCGGCGTCCCTCCGGCAGCATCCCGGGCGCGCGCGAGCAGCACCGGGAGCTCGGGGACCCCGGCCGCGGTGAGGTCCAGCAGCTCCAGCTCGACGTCGAGGTTGCCCGCCGAGCGGGCGAGGAAAGTCAGCTCCGAATCGGTCCCGACCGTGCCGAGGTCGATCCGGACAGGCCGGGCCGTGCCCCGGACGGCACCGAGCAGCGCGTGGTAGCCCAGCGCGGAAAGCAGCCCGCGCCGCGCCGCGCCGGCGACCGAAGCGCCCGCCCCGGCGCCGGCCCCGGTCCGGGTGAACAGCCCGGCGCGGTTGTCCGGCCCGAACGGGTGGACCGCGCCGGCCGGCACCAGCGACGCCTCGCCGGTCAGCAGCGACACCGCCGCCGACCACGCGGCACCGGCCGCCGGCACGCCCAGGCCGGTCGCCAGGCCGAGCGCCGCCGGCTCCACCCGGTCCGCCGCCGCCCCGGCCGGTGCGCCGCAGGGCGCCCGCCCGACGTGGTCGGCGTACACGGCCGCGGCGGCCAGCAGTGCGCGGCGCCGCGCACCGGCGACGTGGTGCACGTCGAACGCGGCGATCTCGCGCCGCAGCCCCGGCCGGAGCGCGAGCTCCAGGCTGCTCACCTTCAGCGGCGTCTGCTGCCAGGGCTCGTCGGTGAAGGCGGTGAACACGCCCGCGTGCCGGCCGACCAGCACCATCCGCTCGTTCAGCTCGGCCAGCAGCGCATCCGCGTCCGCATCCGGGTCGAGGTCCGGGGACGGTGCCGGCTCGACCGGCCGCGCGAACACACCGGCCGGCTCGAGCGCCTGCGCCGGCTCGGCGCAGTACGGGCAGCCGGGATGCGGCAGCACCGGCTCGGACAGTGCGTCCAGCGTCTCCAGGTTCTGGATGACGACCTTGCCCGCCGTCTCGGCCGGCAGCGCCCCGGTGGTCAGCCGGAATATCTCGTACCCGAGCAGGTTGCCCAGCATCGCGGCCACCGGGCCGGCGGGCAGCTCGCCCGCCGCGGCCGGCACGGTCAGCCCGCCCCACAGCTCGGCCGCGGCGGCGGGGTCGCCGTTGGCGCCGAGCCGCAGCGCCGCGCACAGCCAGCAGCCGGGCTCGCCGCTGGACAGCGGCCCCGCGACCACCCGGCTGCCGAGGGTCCAGACCGGCAGCAGTGCCTTGCCCGCCGGCACCCCCGCGGCGAGCAGCGGCGCGACGTCCGCGGCACCGGTCGCCACCACCACGTCGTACTCCTGCAGCGCGGCCCAGTCCGCTGCACCGCGCGCGGTCAGCGGTACGACCCGCACCGGGCAGCCCGCGGCGTCCAGCTCCGCCGCTTCCGCCGCCACACCGGGATCCGGTCCGCCGGTCACGCCGACGTGCGCGGAACCGTTACGTACCAGGCTCACCACGCACCAGCGCGCGACCTCGTCGGTGCCCAGCACGGCCACGCGGGTGTCGCGGAACCGCGCGAACCTGCGTTCCGGCTCGTCCCGGTAGTGGTCGATGTACCCGAGCTGCGCGGCGAACCGCTCCGCCACCGCCACCGGCAGCCCGACCGTGGCGGGGTCCTCGTGGACCGGAACGTCGCGCGCGAAGTCCCGCTGGTACAGCGCCTGGACCAGCTCGCCGACCATCTCCCGCTGGGCGGGACCGAGCGCGGCGCAGATCTCCTCGACCCGGTGCCGCCCGTTCAGGTGCGGTACGAGCAGGCTGGCGAACCGGTACGCGGTGCTCGCGGCCAGGCTGAAGCCGCCCTGCGCGTTGTGGAACAGCACACCCTCCGGCGTCCTGGTGAACAGCAGGTCGCGCCGGATCCGCGGCCGGCTCGTGGCGACGGCTTCATACGCTGACGGCATCGTCTTCCCCTCGGATCACGGTGCTGCGGGCCAGCCCGCGCAGCAGGTCGTGCATCGTGTAGTGGCCGGGCCCTTCTTCGAGCAGGTTCGCTTCCACCAGGTGGTCGAGCAGTTCGGCGGTGGCCGCCCTGCTGCTGCCGAGCAGCTGCGCGCCGGTGGTCAGCGAGAAGCTCGACCGGACCGAGCTGCCGATGCGGACGAAGGCGCCAACCAGCTCCGGGTCCAGCTGGTCGAGCCACGAGTACATGCAGTGCGACACCGACAGGTGCGCCTCGCCGGGCAGCGCCAGCCGCCCGAACGGGTCGTCGCCGAGCCAACCCAGCACATCCGCGATCCGCAGCCGCGGCCGGGTCACCAGGCGGGTGGCGGCGATCCGCAGGGCCAGCGGGTAGTGGCCGCAGGCATCGGCCAGCGCGGCCAGCGCCGCCGACTCGGCACCGGCCCGCTCGGGTCCGAGCAGCGCGACCAGCAGCTCGCGGGATTCGGCCCGGGTGAAGACGCCGAGCCGATGGACGCCCACGCCGTACCGGGCAACCGATTCGGCCAGGCTGCGCCGGCTGGTCAGGATCACCGCGGCCGGCGCGGTGAGGACGGCCAGCACGGCCTGCAGCTGCTCGGAGTCGACAACGTCATCGAGTACGACCAGCGCGGGCCCGCTGCCGGCCGCTGCTGCCAGCCGGGCCTGTTCGCTCGCGGCGGCCACGTCGCCGGCCACCTCCGCGGCCGGCCGCTGCCGCCCCCGCGCGTCGCTCATCGGGACCAGCAGCTGCGGACCGGCGCCCGGTTCCCGACCGGCGAGTTCGGCGACATGCAGGGCGAGCGCGGTCTTGCCGATGCCCGGCGGCCCGGACAGGAGGGTGAGCTGCCGCCCCCCGGAGCCGGCGCCCAGCCGGTCGAGGATCGCGGCGGTGGTCCCCGCCCGGCCGACGAAATGCGGCATCGTCGGCAGCCGCAGGGCCGCCGGGGGTTCGACCACACCGCCCGGCGCGGCCGCGGACCGGATCCGCCGGGGGCCGGCGGCAGCCGCCGGACCGATGTCCTCGCCCTGCAGGATGGCTCGCTCCAGCTCGTGCAGCGACCGCCCGGCGTCCAGGCCCAGCTCCCCGCGCAGGTAGTCCTTCAGCCTGCGGATCTCGGCCAGCGCCTCGGGCTGGCGGCCGGTCACGTACAGCGCCCGAGCCAGCTGCTCGGACAGCCGCTCGTTGCCGGGATGCACGCGGGTCGCCGTCCACAGCTCGGGCAGCGCGGTCCTGGCCGTACCCAGCGCGATCTTCAGGTCGCACACCCGCTCGAAGGACCGCAGCCGCTCCTCGGTCAGCCGCGGCACCGCGTCCCGGTGCAGCGACTCGGACGGCACGTTCGCCAGCAGCGGCCCCCGCCACAGCGCGAGCGCCTCGTCCAGCAGGTGGCACTCCTCGTCCGGATCGCCCTCGCCCGCCGCCCGGCGGACCAGTTCCCGGAACGCGAGGAGGTCGAGGGTGTCCGCGCCGGCCACGATCCGGTACCCGCCGGGCACCGTCTCGACCACGGTGTTCGCGATGCCGTGCCGCCCGAACAGCTGGCGTAACCGCAGCACGCAGTTCTGCAGCGCCGCGCGTGACAGAGCCGGCTGTTCGTCCCCCCAGACCGCCTGCTGCAGTGTGCCGACCGAGACCACGCCGCCGGGGTTGAGCAGCAGCGCGGCAAGCAGGATCGTGGGCTTGGACGGCGGCAGTACGACCGCCTCGCGGCCGTCGGCGATGGTCAACATCCCCAGCACGTGGAACGCCGGCTGGCGGTCGGATCCGGCCGCGGGCGCGGTCACCGCGGGCAGCTTCCGCGCGCCCCGGGCACGGGCGGCCCCACCGGTACGGATCGGGTGAGCCCTGTCGCGATGGCCGAGCTGATTGCCTCCCGTACCGGCACGGCGGCCTCCTCGATGATCGTGCCTCGCCGGGCACCGACCGACCCTTCTCGCCCGGCGTCGTCGAAAGTGCCTGGAAGCGGCCACCGAAAGGCCCTGCTGTACCGGTGACGGCCGCGGTTGCGCTCTGCCCCGCTTCGCGGGCCCGGTGTGGCGACTTGGCGCTGCCGGCCAGGATCACGTGGCCGAGGACGAGGAGTACACGACGCTCTGGCCGCGGCCTCACAGGGAGGCTAGGCCGTACGTCTGACAGGAGCCTGACAAGAATCACGCGTCTTACATCAAACAGTTGGCCGGCCCCGGATGAGCGAGGGGCGCGCCCGGCGGTCCTGCCGGGCGCGCGCCTGTGTCCGTGGTTAGCAGGTAGGGCAGGGGTCCTGCCGGACCGGCTGGTAGTAGTCGTCGATGAAGCCGCCGCCGTTCCCGGTCAGCGCGCGCGGGATGGCGAGGGTCTGCCAGCCGCCCAACACGTTCGCCTGCAGACTGATCGGCTGCGCGCCGCCGGCCGCGATCGAGGAGCACGGGCCGCCGGTCACGAAGGTCGGCGCCCAGCAGGCGTTGACGAACGGGACCGAGCCGAAGTTGGCCAGCGGCAGGATGCCGCCGCTGCTCGGCGCCTCCACGATCCACTCCGCGGTCCGCCCCGGCGCCGAGGAGGGCAGGGTGAACGAGACGCACGTGTTCAGGGTGAAGTTGCAGACGCCGGCCTGGGCCCCGGCGGCGGTCCACAGCCCGACCCCGCCTACCGCGTCGCCGGGGTGGATGGGCAGGTTGGTGATCCTTACCTCGCTGCCGGTGTCGCCGGTGCCGCCGACGATCTCGTACCACGCGTAGTACGTCGTCGCCCCGGTGCTCGACACGTCCTGCGTGGTGCCGGCCTGGATCAGCGCACCGTTGCCGGCGTTGAAGCCGCCGCCGATGCCGGCCCAGGTGGAGGAGTAATAGCCGATGCTGGAGTAGCCGGGCACCGGCCGGCGCACCGTCGGCACCGTCCAGCCTGCCTGGGAGTAGTTCGCCGGCCGGCTCACCTGGTAGCCCGACCAGTTGGTGGACACCAGCCCGTTGGTCATCGCGTTGGCGCCGGCCTGCCCGGGGCGGGCGCCGTGCCGGATACCGGTACGCCGGCAGCTCACCGTGGTGAGCCAGGTAGCGTGCCGGCTCGCCGCCATGCCGAACAGCCCGCCCGGCGCGAACGCCGGGCCGGCCGCCGCCGTACGCCCGGCGGTGGCCGCCACCGGGTTGACCGCCGCCGGGCAACTCATCGCCCGGTCCGCCGCGGGTGTCCGCACGGGGGCGGCGGCCGCGGCCGGCACCGCCGTCCCGAGCGCGACCAGGCACGCCGCCGCGACGCCGACTCCCAGCCTTGTTGAGATCGTTCGCACTGTGCACCGTCCTTCGTGACCGGGGCGGCCGGCGCCGAGCCCGACCGCCGTCGGCTCGCATCGTGGCGGCGGGATGCACACGCCGGCGCATACCGTGCGACTTGCCGCGTTCGCCCCGGATTGCGGCGCGGTTCGTACGATGATTCGACCCGGCAGGGTTTGTGCCGCCGCGGGCCGCAGGGGGAGCGATGGAGCTGGGGGTGCTCGGGCCGCTGCAGATCCGCAGCGGCGGGCAGGTGGTCCTCCCCGGGCGGCGGATGGCCCGGTTGGTGCTCGGCGTCCTCGCGCTGCGGCCGAACGCCGGGCTGGACGTGGACTGGCTCATCGACTGCCTGTGGAACGGCCGCCCGCCCGCCTCTGCGGCGGCCAACCTGCGCACCTACATCGCCCAGCTGCGCCGGTTGCTGCGCCCCGCCGATGAGGGGGACCCTCGGATCGAATCCCGGGGCGGGCGGTATGCGCTGCGAGTGGAGCCCGAGCGGCTGGACGCGCTGTGGTTCGGGGCGCTGCTGGCGGAGGGGCGCGGGGCGCTCGCCAGCGGCCGGCACGGGCTCGCGGCCGACCGGCTGGGGCTGGCCGTGGACCTGTGGCGGGGCCCGGTGCTGGACGCGCTGCCGGTGCCGGCCGCGCTGCACGGCGAGGTGCGGGTGCTGGAGGAACGGCGGGTCGAGGCGATCGAGGAGTGGCTGGAGGCCCGGCTCGCGGTCGGCGACCACGCCGCGGTGGCTGCCGAGCTGGGCGGCCTGGTCGGCCGGTACCCGCTGCGCGAGCGGCTGTGGGAGCACCTCATGCGCGGGCTGTACGGCAGCGGGCGGCAGGCCGAGGCGCTGGCCTGCTATCAGCGGCTGTACGCGCTGCTCGACGCCGAACTGGGCGTACGGCCCGGGGCCGCGGCGCGCGAGCTGCACCGCCGGATGCTGCTGGGCGACCCGCTCGGGCCGGCCGCGCCGGTGCGGCTGCCCGCGCCGCCGCGGCCCCGGCAACTGCCCGCGGCGCCGAGCGTGTTCGTCGGGCGGGACGCCGAGCTGGCCGAGCTGGAACGGCTGCTCGCCGGCCCCGACCCGGTCGTGGTCTCCGCGGTCAGCGGCACCGCCGGGGTGGGCAAGACCGCGCTGGCGCTGGCCGCCGCGCACCGGGCGGCGCAGTGGTTCCCCGACGGCTGCCTGTACGCGGACCTGCGCGGCTTCGGACCGGCCCCGCCGCTGGCGCCCGCCGCGGTGCTCGTCGGGTTCCTGCGCGGCCTCGGCGTGGACACCGGCCAGCTGCCGCCGGGGGAGGCCGGGCCCACGCTCTTCCGGTTGATGGAGCTGGCCGACCGCCTCCGAGCGTGGGCCGACCGGATTCCCGGGGGTGCGCGATGAACCCGTTCGACCTGCGCGGGCCCGAGTTCCTCCTCTTCTACACGCTGGTGGGCGCGGCCCTGCTGGCCTGGCTGGTCTGGGACCGCCGGCGCGCCGAGGCGGGCAGCGCCCACGTCCGGCTGACCGATCCCTACCTGATCGCCTGCCTGCGCGGCGGGCCCCACGAGGCGGTGCGCGTGGCCACGGTGGCGCTGGTGGACCGCGGCCTGCGCGTGGATCCCCACATCGTCCACGGCTGGTGGAAGGACACGGGCCAGGTGCAGGACATGCTCGAGGCCAACCAGCTGATCCTCGACGACCTGAGCGAGAGCGTGGAGGGCGAGCTGATCGACTCGAAGGTCGAGGGCCGCGTGGTGATCGCCGAGGGCGCCCGGCTGGAGCGCGCGACGGTTCGCGGGCCGGCGATCGTCGGCCGCGGCACGCGCATCACCGACGCCTACATCGGCCCCTACACGGCGATCGGCGACGACGTGACGATCGACAACGCCGAGCTGGAGCACTCGATCGTGCTGTCCGGCTCG